>Ga0213878_10000112_pt1 | contig 41624 bp, 42 predicted proteins | sample VelepicoBEBS_R02_FD_161053 | JGI IMG/M metagenome (GOLD analysis project Ga0213878, IMG submission 161053) | Vellozia epidendroides bulk soil microbial communities from rupestrian grasslands, the National Park of Serra do Cipo, Brazil - BS_R02 | ecosystem: Environmental > Terrestrial > Soil >... | reverse complement strand
CGGTGCGGCGGCTTCGGCGGTCTTCGCCTGCGCGATCGGGATCTGCGCCGCGCTCGCCGCGGTGCCGGTGCTCGCCGCGGCGGCGTTCGAGCGCTGCTGAACGAGCGTCGCCTCGGCCATGCGCAGCGCGGCGCGTGCGTTGGCGACTTGTGCCAGCGCAGCGTTGTACGTCGCGCGCGCTTGCGAAGCGGCGGTGACGGCCGCGTCGAGCGCGGTCGCGGCGACGTAGCCCTGGCGCGCGAGCGCCTCCGTGCGGCTGCGGTCGAGCTCGGCTTTGCGCAGTGCGTCCTGCGCGGCGGGGACGGCGGCTTGCGCCGACGCGAGCTGCGCGCGCGCCGAAGCGACTTGCGCCTGCGCGACCGCGACCGCATTGCCTGCGGCCGCGGCTTGCGAGGCGGACAGCTGCGTCGACCGCCGCGCCGCTTCGACCGAGCCGGCTTGTTCTTGCACCTGCGCTGCTTGCAGCTCGCCCTCGAGCGAGGCCGCGTCGCGCGCGGCGTTCGCGGTCGCTTGCAGCGAGCGCAGGTTCTCCTCGGCGAGATCCAGCGCCGCGCGTTCGTTCGCGTCGTCGAGCACGACCAGCGCCTGGCCCTTGTGCACGAACTGGTTCTCGTCGACCAGAACCCGCGCGACGCGCTCGGAAACCTTGCTCGTCACGAAGACTTGGTCCGTGTCGATCGTCGCGTCGTCGGTGTAGACGCGATGGCGATCGTAGAGCAGCCAGTGCCCGCCGAAGTACAACGCCACGGCGACGACGCACAGCGCCGCGGCGTACGGAAGCCAGCGGCGCCGGCGCGGCAGGCGCGGCGGCGGCGGCGGTTCGTCCGGGATGCGCCGCAGATCGTCGTCGGCGCGGTCGGCCGTCGTCCTCATGCGGCGTCAGCTTCCTTTCGCGGAACCAGCTCGTACAACAGCAGGAACGGAATCGAGAAGACGAACAGCAGCGCGACGATCACGAACGTCTCCGAGTACGCGACCGAGGCCGCGGCGCGCGTCACCAGCTCCTGCAGCGCGGCGAGCGAGAGCGCGGAGGCGTCGGCGGCCGAGTGGCCGTGATCGACGAACCAGCGCTGCAGCGCCGCCATGCCGGGATCGTTGAAGAACGTATCGTGGCGCGCGCGGCTGGCCGTCAGCGACATCGCGGCGATGCGCGAGCGCACGATGAGGCTGCCGAGCACGGCGAAACCCATACCCGCGCCGATCTGTCGCACCAGCGCGGAGAGCCCGGAGGCCGCGTCGATGAGCCGTTTCGGCACGTGAGCCATCAGCAGCACGTTCAGCGGCACGTACAAGAGTCCCAGCCCGATGCCTTGCAAGAACCGCGGCAGCAGGATGTGATCGAAGCCCGGCCGGTCGCCGAGCAGCGCGAACCAGGCGGTCGAGCCGGCGCACACGATCAAGCTCGTGAGCGCGACGAACATCGGCGGGATCAGCTTGCTGATTCGGCCCGACACTTCGGTGCCGAGCACCGAGCCCAGAGCGCTCGGGACCATCACGATGCCGGCCAAGTCGGCCGGATAGCGCAACACGTCCTGCGCGTAGAGCGGTACGATCAGCGCCGTTCCGGTGAAACCGATCCCCGTAATGAGCGCGAGCACGATCCCGATCGCGTACGACGGGATCGCGAGCGGCTTCAGGTCGACGAGCGGGACGCGGGCGGCAAGCTGAACCCGCACGAACAGGAACAGCGCGGCGCACGCGGCGATCGCCGCGAACGTGATCTTCCCCGAGGCGAACCACTCCTCGCGCGGGCCTTCTTGCAGCACGTACTGCAGCGCGCTGAAGCCGACGATCATCACCACCAGCGAGGTCACGTCGAACCGGCTGCGCTCGCCGCGCTCGGACTGATCGCGCAGGATCGCGGAAACCATGAACAGCGAGAGTATGCCGAGCGGCACGTTGAGCAAGAAGATCCACGGCCAGCTCGCGTTCGCCAGCACCCAGCCGCCGATCGCCGGCCCGATCGCCGGCCCGATCATCACCGAGGCGCCGTACAGCTTGTACGCCGAGGCGAGCTCGTCCGACGGGTATGCGTCGGTGAGCGCCGCCATCGCCAACGGCATCATGAGCCCACCGCCGACCCCTTGGATGAAACGCGTCGCGACGAGCTCGGGCAGGTTCACCGACATCGCGCACAACAGCGAGCCGACGGTGAAGCCGCCCACCGCGTACAGGAACGCTCGCTTGCGGCCGAAGTTCGTCGCGATCCAGCCCGTCAGCGGCATGACGAAGACCGCGGCGAGCACGTAGATCGACGAGATCCACGAGACGTCGTCGATCGACACTCCGAGGTTGCCGGCGATGGTGTCGAGCCCAAGGTTAACCACGGTCCCGTCGATCAAGGCCATCAAACTCGGGATCAGGACGGCCAAGGTAACGAGCCGCAGGTAGGCTTTCGACGCCCGCGGGGGGGCTTGGGTCACCGAGGCATTTTAGCGGATCGCGGGCTGCGAGTCGACCCCTACCAGTTTGTCGGGCCTTCGCCCGACAAACGACGGCGGATCGGGCGAAGCCCGAACGCGAAGGGTTCACCATCGGTGAACCCACTCAGTACAGCCGCGCCTCGGCCAGGTCGAGATCGTACTGCACCCGCCGGAAGATGTCGTCCGGTATCTTGCCTTCGTCGCGCAAGCGCGTGATCGCTCGCCGCTCGGCGCGCAGCGCTTCGTCTTGCGCGTGGTGGTCGAAACGGCTCAGCGCCGTTTCGTGCGCGCGGCCGCCTTTCGTGCCGTGCGAGCGCAGGTGCTGTATGCGATGCGCGTACTCGTCGCGGAGGCGGTCGACGATCTCGCGCTCCTCGCCGTCGTGCGCCTCGGCGAAGATTTGCTCGATCTTCTGCAAGCCGCCTTGCAGCGCGGCGACGCGCACCTCGATCTCGCGCTGCTCGGTGTCGCTCTCGCCGCCGACGCGCAGCCACTTCAGCAACGGTATCAAGGTGAGCCCTTGGCCGACCAGCGTCACGAAGATCACCACGAAGGTGATGAACACGATCGCGTCGCGCCCCGGAAACGCCGCGCCGTGGGGACCGGCGAACGGCAGCGCGAGCGCCGCCGCGAGCGAGACGATGCCGCGCATCCCGCTCCACCCGACGATCAGCGCCTCCGCGTTGCGCGGCGTCGCGTCGTGCTTCGCGAACGCTTTGGCGTACCAGCGCTGCACCGAGACGCTCGCCCACACCCACGCCAAGCGCACGACGATCAGCAGCGCGCTGATCGCCAGCGCCGCCGGCAGCAGCGCGAGCGCGCGCGCTCCGTCGTGCACGAGGCCGCGCAGCTGCAGGCCGATCGTCAGGAAGACGAACGCGTTGACGACGTAGAGCCACAGCTCCCATACGTTCCCGCCGACCAGCCGCGTCTCCGGCGAGTGGAGCACCGCAGAGCGGCGCCCCAGCAAGATCCCCGCGACGACGGTCGCGAGCACGCCCGAGACGTGCAGCGATTGGCCGGTGAGGTACGCGGCGTACGGCGTCCCGATGACGATCAAGTTGTCGATGAGCGAGTCGCTCAGCTCGAACCGGTGCAGCGCCAGGGTCAGCTTCTCGACGCACCATTCGATCGCGATCCCCGCCGCGATCCCGCCCAACGCGACGATCACGAACTGCATCGCCGCGCGCTGCACCGAGAACCCGCCGGCGACGACGGCGGCGACGGCGAACGCGTAGATCACCAGCGCCGTCGCGTCGTTGACGAGCGCTTCGCCCTCGAGGATCGCGACGATGCGGCGCGGGACGGAGAAACGCTGGAACGTCGCGCTCGCCGCGACGGCGTCGGGCGGCGAGACGATCGCCCCGAGCACGACCGCGGCGTCCCAGCCCAGGCCGGGCACGATGCGCTGCGCGAGCATCGCGACCGCGACCGTCGAGACCACCACCAGGATCACCGCCAGCCGCAGCACCGGCGCGAGGTTCTGGCGCAGCAGCACCGCGTCGGTCGTCCAGCCGCCGCTGAAGAGCAGCGGCGGCAACACGACGAGGAATATCCAGTCGGGCGCGATGGTGACCGGCGGCAAGCCGGGGATGAACGCGAGCGCCGTCCCGGCCAGCACGAACACGATCGGATACGGCAGCACCAGCCGTTTCGCGACGACCGCGAAGGCGACCGCGGCAGCGAGGCCCAGCACGAGCAGAACCGGCTCGCTCATCGGCGCTTCGATCCGCCGAGCGCATTGCCGCTTCCCGCTTGGGGTACGCCTACGCCATGCCTGAGCGGCTGAGCGGACAGGTCGACGACACGATTCAGTCGATCGCCGAGCTCGAGCGCAAGGCGCTCGAGAACGCGTCGCTCCAGCAGCGCGCGGTCGAGCGCTTCACGCTCGCGGTCGGCCGGCCGCGCACGGTGTGGATCGTGCTCGCGCTGATCGCAGCGTGGATCGCGTTCAACACGCTGCTCGTGCCGCGCGGGCGTGCGCCGGTCGATCCGCCGCCGTTCTTCTGGCTCGACGGCGTGCTCGCGCTCGCCGCGCTGCTGATGACGATCCTGACCTCGACCACCGAGAACCGGATGGCCGAGGTCGACGAGCAGCGCGCGCGGCTCAACTTGCAGATCAGCCTGCTGGCGGAGCGAAAGGTCGCGAAGGTCGTGCAGCTGCTCGAAGAGCTGCGCTACGATCTGCCCTCGGTGCCGAACCGCGAGGACCGTGAGGCCCAGGAGATGACGATCGCCGCCGACCCGCACGAGGTCGCCCAAGAGCTGGAAAAGCGAACCCCGACCCGGGGCGAGATTCCCCAGGACTAAGGCGCTCGGGGCCGAACCCGGGGCAGGTCGCGGAGGCGCTTCGGTCTCCGCCTTTTCACGTCACCTCTGACGGAGATCCGATGTCCCGTACAACCCGCATCGCCGCCGCCGTGGGCGCGGCTGCGCTCTGCGCCTCGCTTGCCGCCTGCGCCAACGGCTCGGGCGGCGGCAGCATCGCCTCGGTGAACGGCCAGGCGATCAGCCGCGCCGATTTCGACAAGAAGCTCGAGTCGAGCCCGGCGGCGCGCCAGACCCTCAACCAGATGGTCCAGCAGGACCTGATCGACCAGTACGCGCGCGACAAGAAGGTCGACGTCAGCGACGCCGAGATCGACAAGAAGCTCGCCGAGACCAAAGCTCGCTTCCCGGCCGGCCAGTTCGAGCAGATTCTCAAGCAGCAGGGCCTGAGTGAAGCCGACGTTCGGCAGATTCTGAAGCAGCAGATCGTGCTCGAAAAGGCGGTCGGCCCGCAGGTCAAGGTCAGCGACGCCGACATCAAGGCGTACTTCGACAAAAACCGCCAGCTCTTCGACAAGCCCGAGCAGATCAAGGCGCGCCACGTTTTGGTTGCCGACCCCAAGACGGCGCAGACGGTGTTCGCCAAGCTCAAGGCAGACCCGAGCGACGCCAACTGGGCGGCGGTCGCCAAGCAGTACTCGACCGATCCGTCCAGCAAGGACAAGGGCGGCGACCTCGGCTACTTCGGCCGCGGGCAGATGGTCCCGGCGTTCCAAGACGCCGCGTTCGCGGCGAAGGTCGGCCAAGTCGTCGGCCCGGTGCACTCGCAGTTCGGCTACCACGTGATCCAGGTCGAAGACCGAAAGCCGGCGCAGAAGGCGACGCTCGCCTCCGCGCACGATCAGATCAAGACGCAGCTGACCCAGCAGCAGCAGTCGCGGCAGGTCCCGCTGTTCTTGCAGAGCCTGCGCGCGAACGCGAAGATCGACGTCTACGACGATCGCTACAAGGACCTCTTCCCGCCGACGACGCCCGCTGGTGCGGCGCCGCCCAGCGGCGCGCCTGCAAGCGCCCCGCCGGCCGCATCTCCGGCCGCAGCGCCGACGAAGTAGCCCGGCCGCGAGGCGGGAGTCGCAACGACCCCGCCTCGCGAACACACCGGCATGGCGATGGACCGAGCGCAGTGGTGTCGTGCCTTTGCGGCCATGTCTGTTGCGAGGTCGGGCCGGGGGCCCCACGCAGAGCGTGGGGGGCGCGCAGCCGGGGGCGGAGCGCCGTTAAAATGATTCGCATCGTGGGGCTCGGACCGGGCGATCCGGGCCTTCTCACCTTGGGCAGCCGCGAGTCGCTGCGCGCCGTCGGCCGCGCCGCGACCGTGCTCGCCCCGCCGGAGCTGGTCCGGTTTCTGGAGAGCGACGGCGTGGCGGTCGAGCGTGCGCTGATCACCGACCAAGGGCTGTTCCTGCGCGGCTCGAGCGAGGTGATCGACGCGTTCGTCGGCCGGATCGACGAGCGCGACCTCGGCCTCGGTGTGCTCGGCAACCCGCTCTCGGACTTCCTCGGTTTGCCGATCCTGTTGCGCGCGCTCGAGCGGCGCGGGATCGCTGCCGAGATCGTCCCCGGGATGCCGCGCGCAACGCTCTCGGCCTCGATCGCGATGCCGCTCGTTCCGCTCCCGCCGGGCTCGACGCATCACACCTGGGACGACTTGGTCGAGATCATGGCGCGGCTGCGCCGCTCGTGCCCGTGGGACCGCGAGCAGACCCACGCCTCGCTGGTGCGCTATCTGATCGAAGAGGCGTACGAGGTGGTCGACGCGATCGAGCACGGCAGCGACGTCGAGCTCAGCGAAGAGCTCGGCGACCTGCTCTTTCAAATCGTCTTCCACTCGCAGCTCGCGACCGAGCGCGGAAAGTTTTCGGTCGCCGACGTGATCGACGGGCTCTCCAACAAGATGATCCGGCGCCACCCGCACGTCTTCGGCGACGTGATGGTCGCGGACGTCGACGCGGTGTGGGCGAACTGGGACCAGCTCAAGGCGCAAGAAGCGGCCGGTCAGTCGCGCACCTCGAAGCTCGACGGAATTCCCAAGCACATGGCGGCGCTGCAGCGCGGCCAGAAGATGCAAGAAAAAGCCGCCCGCGTCGGCTTCGACTGGACCGACGCCCGCCAGATCACCGACAAGCTCTCCGAAGAGCTGCGTGAGCTGGCCGACGCGCGGCTGAAAGCCGGCGACCTGCGCGCGGAGGACCCGCACGTGCGCGAAGAGATCGGCGACGTGATGTTCACGGTGGTGAACCTCGCGCGCCGGCTCGGCGTCGACGCGGAGGGCGCGATGCGCGACGCGAACACGAAGTTCGAGCGCCGATTCCGCTACATGGAAGCGTACGCGGTCGCGAGCGGCCGGGAGCTCAACGACATGAGCCTGGACGAGCTGGAAGATCTGTGGCAGCAAGCGAAGACCGCGGCGTAGGCGAAGCCGAAGCGCTCATCCGCGTGCGGATGAGCGCGCACGACGCGCACTACGGCGGCAACCTGGTCGACGGCGCGCGCATCCTCGGGCTATTCGGCGATGTGGCGACGGAGCTGCTGATCCGCCACGACGGCGACGAAGGCTTGTTCGTCGCTTACGACTTGGTGGAGTTCAAAGCGCCCGTCCACGCCGGCGACTACATCGAAGCCCGTGGCCGCATCACCGCCGTCGGCAACACCTCGCGCACGATGGAGTTCGAGGCGCACAAAGTCATCAGCGCACGACCCGATATCTCCGCGTCGGCGGCCGACGTGCTGCACGAGCCGGTGCTCGTCGTGCGCGCGCGGGGCACTTGCGTGACGCCGAAGGAAGCGCAGCGGAAGACGACCGCGTGAAGCGGAGGTAACCGCGTAATTCGCTAGAGGCCGACGTTCGCCAGCAGCGCGCCTTCGCCGAGGGCGCGGAGCTTCGCGTAAGCGACCTCGCGCGGCATCGGGGCCATCCCGCAGTTCGTCGAGCAGACGATACGATCGTCGTCGAGGTGGCGGCGCGCAACTTCGATCGTCGCGCGCACGTCGTCCGGCGTTTCGACGCGCTCCGTCGCGACGTCGATGACGCCGACCGCGACGATCTTGTCGCCGGCGAGCTCGAGTACTTCAGGCGGGACGCGCGAACCGGCCAACTCGACGGAGATCTGTTCGACGCAGCTTTTCGCGAGCAGCGGCAGAACGTGCGCGTACTGGTCCCAGCGCTCGCCGAGGTTCGCCTTCCACTGCACGTTGGCCGGGATGCCGTAGCCGTAGCAGACGTGGACGGCGGTGGTGCAGCTCGCTCCGCTTAGAGCGGTGTCGAGCGCGTCGATCCCCCAGGCGGCGATCTCGTCGAAGTAGACGTTGAACGCCGGCTCGTCGAGCTGCACGACGTCGATTCCGGCGGTGATGAGGTCCGCGACTTCCTCCCGGATCGCGCGCGCGAAGGCGAAGCCGAGCTCGGCGCGGTTCCCGTACGCTTCGTCGCATACGGTGTCGACCAGCGTCATCGGGCCGGGGATCGTGATCTTCAGCGGACCGTCGGTCAGCGTGCGCGCGAAGCGCACTTCGTCGAGGTGCACCGGCGTCGTACGGCGGACTTCGCCGTTCACCGTCGGGCAGATCGCCTCATAGCGATCGTCGCGAATTCCGCGCTTTTGCCGCTTCGCCGCATCGACGCCGCCGAGCCGCTCGGCAAAACCGTGGACGAAGTGCCTTCGCGCCTGCTCGCCGTCGGTGATCGTGTCGATCCCCGCCCGCACCTGCTCGGCGACCGCGATCCGCGTCGCGTCGCGCTGCGCCTCGGCGAGTTCCGCGCCGTCGAGGCGCCAGTTGGGGAAGAGTCGCTCCGGCTCGGCCAACCAAGCCGGCTTCGGGAGACTGCCGGCGATCGTCGTGGAGAACGGCATGCCCGGCGTTTCGTCACTCGAGCGCGTTGTCATCGCACGCGCTCAGCGCACGATCAGGGCGTGCGCGTCGACGTCACCGGAGGGGTGGCTCGCGGCTGCGGGGCAGGTTCAGATCTCATCTGCGCGTCAAACCAGTCTGCGAGCCGCTGCGACGCTGCCGCTTTGGCCGGTGGCAGCGGCGGCACCGTCGCTTGGCGGCGCGAATACGCGGAACGGCACCGGAGCGGTACGCGCGCGACCGGTGAAGGCTGCGCGAAGCGGCTCTTCGCCCGCGGTGTGGGCGTCGGCGTGGGAGCCGGCGCTCCTGAGGGACTCGGCGATGGAGACGGCTCGGCGTACTCATCTAGTCTGATACAAAGGTTGTCAACCATTTTCTCCAAGGCCACCGACGCGACCGTCGTTTGAACGTCCTTCGTCCCGGTATCGACGTCGACGAGCTTCGAGAACGATGATATCCCGCCGGTCATTGCTGCTGTCTGAACCTTCGGCTTCAAGGCGACCAGAACCGCGGCGAAGTCGTTCAGGAGGTTCGACGTTTGCGGAAATGACTTACCGTACTGCGCGGCCGCGGACGGCCTGTACGCCGGTGCGGTGCAGTCGATCACGAAGCCTTCGGTATACGCTGAGAGAAACGTACTCGCTCGCAGCTTGTGCGGATACTGGTCGAGCCGCACGCGATAGACGAGGTACCGTTGCGCTCCGGGGCACGTTATCGTGTCGCGTGGACCGTGGAGCGCGCTGGCCGTGAAGCGCGAGCGCTGCGCCGCTACGCCGCGGTCCTCCAGGATATGTTCGAGAATCGGCTCGAAATCCGGGTCAGTAGCATTGACCGGCGCGGGTACGAGCTGCAGCGTCTGCTCCGAATCCGGTAAATTGATCGCGAGCTGGAAATTCTCGTCGAAGGTCAGGCTCCCAACCAGCGACTTTGCGTCGGGGTCGGGGAGAGATGCAACGGTATTGTCTTTGTTGATCTCGACCGAGACGTCGTTCTTGATCGGTTGAATCGTCGAGCCCGAAACAAAATATGAGCTAAACCTGAGCGACTCGTTCGGCGTGTTGTCATCGGCCGGAACGCGCTTCGCGTAGATGTAGATCGCTGCCTTTTCGATGCTGCAGTCCGAGCAGCCGTCCTTGTCGCCGACGACCCACGTCTGGAACGGCCCGAAGCTGGCCAGTTGCTCGGCAAGTTTTTTGAACGGATCGTTGCTGAGCTTTGCGTCCGGGCTGGGGCGGAATATTGCAACGCCGATGACCACGGCTTTCGGTGACGCGGTGGGCGAGGGCTTTGGTGTCGCCGGCGGCGCCGGCCTAGGCGCCTGCGCCACCGTTGTGGGCCTTTTCGAGCTCGAACGCGAGTGTTTGGCCGGCGCGGGACCTGCGGCGACAAAAGCTGCGATCGCGATTGAGGTGGCTGCGGCAATGAACAGGTGACGGCGCATCGGCTTGCCCTCTCTCGGCCCTCGGCGAGGGTGACCAATACGTACTATCCTGTCTCGGTACCCCTCTAAGGTAGGTAAGCGAACAAATTCTTTACGCCGATGGACGGTACGTGCCGAAGCTCCAAACGTTGGTGCATCGCGAGCGCGCGCCGAAACCGCACGACGCGCGCGAAGCGCTTCGGCGAGACGCCGGCGTGCTCGCGAAACGACGCGACGAACCGCGCGCGAGGGAGCCCGCTCTCCGCTTGGATCTCGCCGATTGGGGCTTGGCCACCGGCCTGCGCGATGCGCCGCACGGCGAGCGCGATCACAGGATCGACGTGATTTGCGCGCGCAATGCGCTCGGCGGCCCACCGCGCCGCAATGCCCACCCGCGCTGCGCCGTTCGGCGCGTCGAAGCACCGTTCGCCGAGCTCGCTCGCGGCGCGGCCGAGGACGTCGCGCAGATCGACTGTCGCCTCGGCGATCGCGTGCAGCGGTTCTGCCAGCACCGCGAACGCACCGACTGGATGCAGCCGCACGCCGAGCACGCGACACCGCCGCGGCGGAGCTTCGACGACACCGGCGGTCGTCATCAAGCCGCCCACGCACACGGCGGGGAAGTGCGCGCCGGTAACGGCCTCGTGAACCGCACGGTGCGGTTCGTCGAGCTGCACGATCAGCTCGACCATCCCGTTCGGAAACGTGCGCTCGCGCGCCGAGTTGAGCGTACCGTCGAAATCCCAGATGCGATCGATCGCGCCCGCAAGTGGATCGCCCTCATCCGGCGTCCACTCCGCATGCGTCCAGCAGCCAAGCTCCGAATCGACACGCCGCAGCACAACGGCCATACAACCCGATTCGCCGTCGCCCGGCGAGACCCGTCCCTTTCGGACACATTTCGGACACCTGCGGGGACGTTACAACTCGCTCTTGAAGCAGATTACAACGTATGGACGCGCCCACGACGTACTTGATCATTCCGGAACGCAGCCACGACGGGAGCTGGTGGGCGATTGCGCCCGACCTCCCGGGCTTGGTGATGTTCGGCGAAACGCGAGAGGAGCTCATCGCCAACGCTCCTGACGCGATGTTGGACTATTTCGATGCACAGCCCGACGCCGGCTTTGAGATCGCTGCGCCGGGGACGTATCCTGTCGAGTTGATCTACGAACAGGAAGAACCGGTTCCCGTGACGGTTACGGTGCCTGCTGCTTGATACCGGTGCGGCGCGCGGGCTGATGCGGCTCGACAAGTTCATGAAGGTCTCGCGGCTCGCGAAGCGGCGCGCGGAGGCGAAGGACGGGATCGAGGCCGGGCGGATCACCAAGGACGGGCGCGCGCTCAAACCCGGCTACGACGTCAAGGTGGGCGACGTCCTGGTGATTCACTATCGCACGAAGTTTCTCACCGTGCGCGTGCTGATCGTGCCGGAACGCGTGCTGCCCTCGCTGAAGCCCGCCGACATGTACGAGATCGTCGACGAGCGCAAGGACGATCCGGTGGACTGGCTGCGCTAGCGCGCGATGCCCGAACGCTCGCGATTGTCTGCGGACGCGAAAGACGCGCTGGCGCGCGAGGTTCCGCGCGACGAAGGCGTGCGCGCGGCGCTGCGCAACGGGCTCGTTTACTACGGCGCGGTCCTCGCCGGCGGCGTGCTCGTCTTTCGCACCCGCCGGCCGGCGGTCGCGCGGCTCGCGCGGACGCTGTTCGAAGAGCAGCGCAGCGCGGCGCCGGTTCGGCGCGGCCACGACCAGCGGCTCTACAAGGCAACCACCTTCGAGATCGACCTCGGCGACGCCGGCGCCGGCGTGCCGCCGAAGCCGCGCCGTCGCGACGAGCGGCGGGCCGAGCTGCGCGCGGCGTTCCTGTGCGCCGGCTCGGTGGCGGCGCCGCAGCACGGCTACCACCTCGAGTTCGTGTTCGCCGGCGAGGCCCAGGCCGGGCGGGTCTCCGGGCTGATCGCGGCCGAAGGCGTCGAGCCGCGGCGGATGTTGCGCAAGGGGCGTCACGTCGTGTACCTCAAGGGCTTGGACGCGATCGTCACCGTGCTCGGCGCGGTCGGCGCCTCGGGCGCGGTCTTGCGGCTCGAAGACGTGCGAGCGGTCAAGGAGACCAAGAACCGCATCCACCGGCTGGTCAACACCGAGGCCGCCAACGTCGTGCGCGCCGCCGCCGCGGCCGCCGCCCAGCGCGAGGCGATCCAGTTCCTGGCCGACGCCTACGGGCTGCGGAACCTCTCCCCGGCGCTGCGCGAGGCGGCCCAGCTCCGGCTCGCCCACCCCGACGAGACGCTGGCCGAGCTGGGACGCCGCTGCAGCCCGCCGGTCGGGAAGGCGACGATCAACGGCCGGCTGGCGGCGCTGATGCGGCTCGTCAAGCGGCTGCGCGGGGAACGAGAGGAGCCCGAAGTTTCCCTGGCCTAAAGCGGTCGGGCTATGCGCATCGGCATCAACGGGTTCGGCCGCATCGGCCGCAACTTCACCAAGGCGCTCCTTGAGCGCTATCCCGCCCTCGAGATCGCGGCGGTCAACGACCTGATCCCGGCCGCCGAGTGCGCGCACCTGTTCAAATACGACTCGAACTACGGGGCCTATTCGGGCGAGGTCACCTCGAGCGCCGACTCGATCACGGTCGACGGCAAGACGATCAAGGTGCTGGCCGAGCGCGATCCCGGCAAGCTGCCGTGGAAGGACCTCGGCGTCGACGTGGTGGTGGAGTCGACCGGGATCTTCACCGACGCCGCCAAGGCGCGCGCGCACATCGACGGCGGCGGGGCGAAGAAAGTGATCATCTCGGCCCCGGCCAAGGGCGAGGACGTCACGCTCGTCCTCGGAGTGAACGGCGACCGCTACGATCCGGCCAAGCACGACGTCATCTCGAACGCGTCGTGCACGACGAACTGCTTGGCCACCGCGGTGAAGCCGATCGTCGACAATCTGGGCTGGGTGCGCGGCTTCATGACGACGATCCACTCGTACACGAACGATCAGAACGTCCTCGACGGCCCGCACAAGGACCTGCGCCGCGCGCGCAACGCGGCGACGAACATCATTCCGACCTCGACCGGCGCGGCGAAGGCGCTGTACCTGACGATCCCTGAGGTGCAGGGGACGTTCGACGGGTTCGCGCTGCGCGTCCCGACGCCGACCGTCTCGATGATCTACCTTGTCGTGCAAGTGAAGAAAGAGACCACGCGCGAGGAGGTCAACGCGATCCTGCGCGGCGAGGCGCAGACCACGCTCAAAGACTATGTGCAGTACACCGAGGAAGAGCTCGTCTCGAGCGACTTCAAAGGAAATCCGTACAGCTCGATCATCGACGGCAAGCTGACCAACGCGAACGGCGACTTGATCCAGATCGCGGCCTGGTACGACAACGAGTGGGGCTACTCGTGCCGGCTCGCCGACCTCACCCAGATGATCGCAGCGAAGATTCCCTCCGGCGTCGCGTGACGCGCGCGCTTCGGCCCGTTCCCGTCGCCGCCGCGCTCGACGACTTGCGCAAGTACGTCGGCCTCAGCTCGCCGGCGATCTCGCCCGACGGCAAGCGCGCCGTCGTCGTGGTCAGCCGCATCGAGTGGAACGACGACCGCCTGAAGTGATCGCTCGGGCCTGCGCTTGCGCGCTCCTGCTCCTCGTGGCGCTCGGCGCACCGTCCGCGACACACGCGGGCGAGGATACGTCGGGCCCGTTCACGCTCGAGGACGTGTACCGGCTGGTCAGCCTGTCGTCACCGCAGTCGTCGCCCGACGGCAAGCACGTCCTCGTCGTCGTTCGGACCGCCGACCGCGAACACGATCGCTGGGAGCGCCGAATCGATCTCGTCGATGCCGGTGGCGGCCCAACCCGTACCGTCGCTCGTGGCAACGTCTCATCGCCGCGCTGGTCGCCCAGCGGCGATCGCTTCGCATACCTCATGAACGGCGCGGTTTGGGTGGCGCAGCTCGGCCACGGTGAAGCGCGCCGCATCGAAGGCGAGCGCGTCGTCCAGTTCGCCTGGCGTCCCGACGGAGCCGCGCTCGCCGTCGTCGCGCTGCCGGCACCGGCGGAGAAGGCCGGTGACGCGCGCTACCTCGACGCCTACGAAGTCGGGAACGATCCCGCGCTCGCCAAGGGACCGCCGCAGTCCGCCCGACTGTTCCTGCGCATGCTCGATGGTGCGTCCAAGGCGCTCGGCCCGGCGAAGGGAACGGTGACGTGGGGCGATGCCGAGTCGACGCTCTCGTTTTCGCCCGACGGCAAGCTCCTCGCCTACCTCTGGGCGCCAAACGCGCTCGGCAACGATGCGGTCGCGGCGCGCATGCACCTCGTCGACACCACGACCGGCCGCGAACGCGAAATTCCGCCGTTCGGGCACGTTCGCGACCCGCTCTTCTCCCCCGACGGCAGCTGGCTCGCCTATGCGTACAGCGACGGAGATTCGCAGACCCGTCCGACCGAAGCGTTCGTCGTTCCGGTCGCGGGCGGCGCTGCGCGCTCGGTTTCGCACAACGCCGATCGGAACGTGGGCGACCTCGCGTGGGAGCCACATTCGGGACGGCTCGACTTCACCGCCCACGACGGGCTCCACACCGCGCTCTTTCGCAGCATTGACGGCGCTCCGGCGCGCCGCATCGCGCCCGCGCTCGGCATCGACTCGGGACTCGAGGGCGCGTTTGCCGACGACGGGCGGCTGGTGTACGTCTATTCCGACTCGCAGCGCCCGGACGAGCTGGCGCAATCGGCGCTTCCGCCGCCCGCGGACAACGGCATCGGACCGATCACCCGCTACAACACCGTATCGACCACGCTGCGGCCGTTCACATCGCTCACGTTTCATACGTCGCTCGGGGTGGACGGAGATGCGGTACTCACCGCTCCCGATGCGTCGGAGATCACAGGCAAGCACTACCCGCTCGTCGTGGTGCTGCACGGCGGCCCAACGAGCGCGGCGCTCGGGAGCTTCGATCCGCTCGCGCAGCTGCTCGCCGCACGCGGCTGGCTCGTCCTCGAGCCGAACTACCGCGGCAGCGACAACCTCGGCGCGCGCTACCAAAGCGCGGTCGGGGGCGACAAGTTACGCGGACCGGGCGCGGACATCGACGCCGCGATCGCCGCTGCGCGCAGCTCGGGGATGGTCGACCCATCGCGCATGGCGGTGAGCGGCTGGTCGTACGGCGCCGGCCTGACGTTGTGGATGATCGAGCACCGCCATGACTTTCGCGCCGCGGTTGCCGGTGCCGCCGTGACCGACATTGCGGCGGATTATGCGACCGCGGACGACATCGATGCCGATCGCGCGCTCGTCGGCGGCTCGCCGCTCGTCGGAACGCATCGTGGCGTCGCCGCCGCGATGAGCCCGATCACCTATGTCGAGCAGGTGCGTACGCCACTGCTGCTGATGACCGCTCGCGGCGACGACCGCGTGTCGCCGGTCGGCTCGTACGAGTTCTACCACGCACTGCGCGATCTGGGCCGGCCGGTGAAGCTCGTAGCGTATCCGGTCGACGGCCACTTTCCGAGCGATCCGGTGCGGCGCGTCGACGTCTACAGGCGCTGGATCGACTTCCTCGCCGCGCATCTCGGTTCGTAGCCGATGTGCACCGTCTTGGTCCTGTTCCGCCCGGGCCATGCGTGGCCGTTGCTGGTCGGCGCGAACCGCGACGAGTCGTTCGACCGGGCGTTTCTCCCGCCGGGACGTCATTGGCCCAGCGCGCCGGATATCGTCGCGCCGCGCGATCTCACTGCGGGCGGAACGTGGTTCGGAGTCAACGAACGCGGCGTCTTTGCCACGATCGTGAACGGTATCGACCGTCTCGGCCCGGCCGAAGGAAAGACCAGCCGCGGTGAGCTGGTCCTGCGCGCGCTCGGCGAACCGGACGCGACGCGCGCGGTGCGCGCCGTCGGCGCGCTCGACGCGCAGCGCTACCGCGGCTTCACGCTGCTCGTCGCCGACCGCGAAACCGCGCACGCGGTGAGCAGCGACGAGCGGACGATCCGGGTCGAGGTCCTGGCGCCCGGCCACCACATGGTCACGCCCGAGGGCTGCGATGCCGCCGGCTCGCCGCGCTTCGACGCACACTTTGCGGCGTTTCGCGCCGCGCCACCGCCCGCTCCGCCCCGCGATTGGGAGTACTGGATCGAACTCTTGCGGCACGCCGACGACGACGATCCGCACCGTGCGATGACGGTCGTCACCGGCGCCGGCTTCGGCACCGTCTGCAGCTCGCTGCTCGCGTTGCCCGCGGCACCGCGCGAAACGCCGGTCTTGCTGTTTGCGAATGGTCCGCCGACGCGCGCCCCGTACGAACGGGTCACCGCGCCGTGGGCTGACGTCTCGAACGTGGCACGGGCATAGCGCATGACGTTCAAGACGTTGCGCGACGCCGACGTGCGCGGAAAGCGCGTGCTGCTGCGCGAGGACCTCAACGTGCCGATGAAGGACGGCGCGATCGCGGACGAGACGCGCATCACCGCGGCGCTGCCGACGCTGCGCTACCTGCGCGAGCAGGGCGCGAAGACGGTAATCCTCTCGCACCTCGGCCGCCCGGACGGCACGCCGAACCCGAAGTACTCGCTGCGCCCGCTCGCACCGCGGCTCGCCGAACTGCTGGGCACCGAGGTGCGCTTCGTCGAGGACTGCGTCGGCGAAGCCGCCGTTACGGTCTCGCACACGCTCGCGGACGGCGGCTTCGCGCTGTTCGAGAACGTGCGCTTCCATCCCGAAGAAGAAGCGAACGATCCGGCGTTCGCGCGCGAGCTGGCGCGCTCGGGCGACCTGTACGTCAACGACGCGTTCGGCACGGCGCACCGCGCGCACGCGTCGACGGCCGGCGTCGCGGCGTATCTGCCGGCGTACGCGGGCTTCTTGATGGAAGCCGAGCTGGCCGCGCTGGCGCGGTTGACGGAGCGCCCGGAGCACCCGTTCGTGTGCGCGATCGGTGGGGCGAAGGTCGCCGACAAGGTCGGCGTGTTCGAAAACCTGCTGGCGCGGGTCGACGCGTTCGTGATCGGCGGCGGGATGGCCAACACGTTCCTCGCCGCGCAAGGGATCGAGGTCGGGAAGTCGCTGCGCGATCCCGATCTGATGCCGGCGCAGCGGATCATCGCGATGTCGTTGGCGAAAGGTGTCGCGCTGCACCTGCCGACCGACGCCGTCGTCGCCGACGCCTTCGACGCGGACGAGACGGCGCGCACCGTCCCGCTGGATCACGTCGGCGAGGCGATGATCCTCGACATCGGCCCCGAGACGGCGCGCGCGTACGCCGGCGTGCTGCGCGAGGCGAAGACGATCGTCTTCAACGGCCCGATGGGCGTTTACGAGAAGCCGGCGTACCGGAACGGGACGCGGGTGGTCGGCGAAGCGATCGCCGAGGCGACGCAGCGCGGTGCGACGAGCGTGGTCGGCGGCGGCGACGCCGCGGCGGCGGCGCACGCGCTTGGTTTCGCCGGCGCGATGACGCACGTCTCGACCGGCGGCGGCGCGACCCTGGAGTTCCTCGAAGGCAAAACGCTGCCGGGCGTCGCCGCGCTCGAACAGAGATGATGGCGATGGAGCGAGCGCAGAAACACCGCGCCTTCAATGCAATGATGTTGCGAGCTCGGACCGGGGGCCCCGCGGTTCGCAGAACCGTGGGGGGCGCGGAGCCCGGGGCGGAGCGCCTTTAGAATGAGCAAGCCGCGCAAGCCGCTGATCGCCGGCAACTGGAAGATGCACAAGACGATCGCACAGACGCGCGCGTTCGTCGCCGACGTGTGCGCCCGCGCGCTTCCGCTCGGCGAGGTCGACGCGGTGATCTGTCCGCCGTTCACCGCCCTGTGCGCGGCGCGTGAGGCGCTCGGCGCCTCGGCGATCGGGTTGGGCGCGCAGAACGTCTGCTGGGTCGATCAAGGACCGTTCACCGGCGAGATCTCGCCCGCGATGCTGCGCGACTGCGGCGTGGGCTGGGTGGTGATCGGCCACTCGGAGCGGCGAGCGATGTTCGGTGAGCTCGACTTCCGCGTGCACGAGAAAGCCGTCGCAGCGCTGGCGCACGGGATCACGCCGATCGTCGCGGTCGGCGAAACGGCCGACGAGCACGCCGCCGGAGCGGCGCTCGACAAAGTGTGCGCGCAGCTGCGCGCGGCGTTCGACTCGATGCCGCTCGCCGACGTCGCGCGCTGCGTCGTCGCCTACGAGCCGATCTGGGCGATCGGAACAGGGACGGCCGACACGCCGGAGAGCGCGAACGCGCTCATGGGCGAGGTTCGCCGTGCGATCCCGGGGCTCGCGGACGCGCACCTGCTCTACGGCGGCAGCATGAATGCCGACAACGTCGCGGCGTTCGTGGCGCAGCCGAACATCGACGGCGGGCTCGTCGGCGGTGCGAGCCTTCAGCCCGATTCGTTCGCGGCGCTGCTCGACGGCGCGCGTGCCGGAGCGCGCGCGTGAGCAAGCGACGCCCGTTCGTGCTGGCGATCCTGGACGGCTGGGGAACGAGCAAAGAGCCGCACGGGAACGCGATCCTCGCCGCCGACCTGCCGAACTGGAACCGCATTCTCGCGACCTATCCCAACACGCTGCTCGAAGCGAGCGGCGAAGCCGTCGGGCTGCCGGCGGGGGTGATGGGAAACAGCGAGGTCGGGCACATCAACATGGGGAGCGGGCGCGTCGTTCCGCAAGGCGTGGTCGTGATTGACGAAGAGATCGCGAGCGGAACGTTCCCCCAGAACAAGACGCTGCGGGCGTGCATCGAGCACGTGCAGCGGACCGGCGGGACGCTGCACCTCATGGGCCTCGTCTCCGACGGCAAAGTCCACAGCTCGCTCGATCACGTCGAGGCGCTGATCGACGCGATCGCCGCCGCCGGCGCGCGGCTCGCGATCGACGCGTTCCTCGACGGCCGCGACACGCCGCCCAGCTCCGCTCGAACGTATATCGAACGGCTCGAGCGCCGGCTGGCGCTGAACGATCGCGGCGACGCGATCGCGACGATCTCCGGGCGCTACTACGCGATGGACCGCGACAAGCGCTGGGAGCGCACGCGCAAAGCGTACGACGCGCTCGCGAACGGCGACGCTCAGTACCGGTATCCGACCGCGCAAGAAGCGCTCGCGGCGGCGTACGAGCGCGGCGAGACCGACGAGTTCGTCGTCCCGACGATCGTTGGCGCGCCGCGGCCGGTGCGGGACGGCGACGCCTGCATCTTCTTCAACTTCCGCCCCGACCGCGCGCGCCAGCTTACCCTCGCGTTCAGCGATCCGGCGTTCGACCACTTTCCGGTGCACCGCTACGAAGACTTCGTCTTCGCGACAATGACGCGCTACGAGGAGAACTTTCCCAACCCGGTGCTGTTCGGCCCGCGCCCGCAAAGCGACGTCTTCGGCGAGATCGTCGCCAACGCCGGGCTCACGCAGCTGCGTCTCGCGGAGACCGAGAAGTACGCGCACGTGACGTACTTCTTCAACGGCGGGCGCGAGGACGTGTTCCCAGGCGAAGACCGGATCCTGATTCCCTCGAACCGCAGCGTTCCGACCTACGATTTCGCCCCGGAGATGTCGGCGAACGACATCACGACCGCCGCGATCGAAGACCTCGCGCACCGCCGGCACGACCTGATCGTGATGAACTACGCGAACGCCGACATGGTCGGTCACACCGGCGTGTGGGACGCGACGATCTCCGCGCTCGAGACGCTCGACGTCGCGCTCGGCCGCCTGGAACAGGCCGTGCTGAACGCGCACGGAGTCCTCGCCATCACCGCGGACCACGGCAACGCTGAAGAGAAGATCGACATCGACGGCAACCCGCTGACCGCGCACACGACGAACCCTGTTCCCTTCGTGCTCGTCTCCGAGCAGCGCTTCGGAACGTTCGACGGAGAGGGAAAGCTCGGCGACGTCGCGCCGACGCTGCTGCCGCTCCTCGGGCTGCCGGTTCCACCCAGCATGACCGGAACGAACCTGTTGCGCATGGAGTCGACGTGAAGCGCAAGCGCATCGAGGCGGCGGCGGAGCTGCTGCAAGAGAAAGCCGGCGGCGCACTCGACTGCGCGATCGTGCTCGGCTCGGGTTTCGGGGCGGTGCTGCGCGAGCGGATCAACGGCGCGACGCTGGCGTACAAGAAGATCGACGGGATGCCGCAGACCGGCGTTGCGGGCCACGCCGGCGAGGCGCACCTCGGCATGCTGCACGGCCGGCGCGTCGTCGCCTTCAGCGGCCGGTTCCACCTCTACGAAGGCCGCGCGACCGACGAGGTGGTCTATCCCGTCGTCGCGGCGGCGCACGCCGGTGCAAAGACCTTCGTGCTGACGAACGCGGCCGGCGGCGTCAACGCGGAGTTCCGTCCCGGCGATCTGATGCTCATCGCCGACCAGCTCAACCTCACCGGGACGAGCCCGTTGATCGGCGCCGACTTGCTGCCGGGCGCGCACGCGCGCTTCGTCGACATGGTCGACGCGTACTCGCCCGCCCTGCGCGAGCTCGCGCGGCACATCGCTGCCGAGTACATGATCGTCTTGCGCGAGGGCGTTTACGCGGGCCTGGCCGGCCCCGCGTACGAGACGCCCGCCGAGGCGCGCTACGTGCGGTCGATCGGCGCCGACGCGGTGGGCATGTCGACGGTGCTGGAGACGATCGCCGCGCGCGCGCTCGGACGCGACGTCGTCGGCTTTTCCCTGATCACGAACGTCCACGGCACCGGCATCCCGACCTCGCACGAAGAGGTCTTAGCCGCCTCGGCCGCCGCCGCCGACAACGTCGCCCGCATGATCGAAGGAATCGTCGCGAACCTGTAGGACCTTCCGGAAGCTCGCTTTTAGCCGGGGAGGAAGTTGCCATGCGCCATCGGTCGTCATTACGCGCCGCGGGGCTTGCCGTTGCGCTCGCCGCCGTCGCCGCGGGGTGCGCAGGGAGCGAAGCGGTCAGATCGGTTGCGCCGGGAGCGGCGCCGAACGGGGCGCTGCGGGCGCCGCGCAGCATCTCCAGCCTGGGCGCGTACAACGTCGACAAGACGAAGACCGCGGTTGCCGGAATCTCGTCCGGCGGCTTCATGGCTGTGCAGCTCCACGTGGCGTTCTCGGGAACGTTCCACTACGCGGCGGTCTACGCGGGCGGGCCGTACTACTGCGCGCAAGACTCGCTCAGCACCGCGCAGACGACGTGCCAGTACGCGACCTCGAGCTCGCTCTCCGCGTCGGAGAGCTATCTCGACAGCCAGTCCGCCGCCGGGACGATCGATCCGAAGTCGAACTTGAACGGCCAGAAAGCGTACCTGTGGTCGGGGACGATGGACTACACCGTCGAGCAGAAGACGATGAACGACCTCAATACCGAATACCAGCACTATGGCGTCGCGACGAAGTACGACAACGCGTACGCTGCGGGACACGGCTGGGAGTCACTGGACGGCGAAGTCGCCTGCGGCACGACGGCGAGCCCGTACATGATCGACTGCAGCAACTACGACTCGCAGAAGACGTGGCTGACGTTCTTCTACGGCTCGGTGAACGCGCGCAAGACGGGGACGCTCGGCGGCACGCTCATCAATTTCGACCAGACGCCGTACGGCGGCGGCGCGAACGACCTCGACACCAACGGCTACCTCTACGTCCCGGCGAACTGCGCGAGCGGCCAGCAGTGCAAGCTGATCGTCGCGCTCGACGGCTGCGTGCAGACGCAAGCGAGCATCGGCACGAAGTTCATCACCGAAGCGGGGCTGAACGAGTACGCCGACACGAACAATATCCTGGTGCTGTACCCGTACCAAGTCTCGAGCAGCACGCCGAACAACCCCAACGGGTGCTGGGACTGGTGGGGCTTCGAGGGCTCGAACTACGCGCTCAAAGCCGGCGTGCAGATGACGGCGATCAAGAAGATGGTCGACCGGATTCAATCCGGCGGCGGCCCGACCCCGACGCCGAGCCCGACCCCGACGGGCGGACCGACTCCGACGCCGACGCCCGCACCGACGCCGACGCCGACCCCGGTCTGCTACACGGCGTCGAACTACGCGCATGTGCAAGCCGGCCGCGCGCACGACGGCCTCGGCTACGCGCTCGCCAACGGCTCCAATCAGAACATGGGGCTCGACAACGTCTTCTACCAGACGACGCTGAAGCAGACCGGGCCGAACTACTACGTCATCGGCTGCCCGTAAGAGTCCCCACGGTTCGTCACCTCGGCGGCATGCGCAGCGCGCCGTCGAGGCGGATCGTCTCACCGTTCAGGAACACATTCTCGCAGATCTGAACGACGAGCTGCGCGTACTCGTCGGGGTTTCCTAGGCGCTTCGGAAATGGAACCGACGCGCCGAGCGAGGCTTGCGCTTCGGGCGGCAGCTCGCCGAGCAACGGCGTCTCGAAGATGCCCGGCGCGATCGTCAGCACGCGCACGCCGAACTGCGCCAGCTCGCGCGCGAGCGGAAGCGTCAGCGCGACGATCCCGCCTTTCGACGCCGAGTACGCGGCTTGGCCGATCTGGCCTTCGAACGCCGCGATCGACGCCGTCATCACGACGACGCCGCGCTCGCCGTTCTCGAATGGCTCGAGCGCCGTGATCGCGCCGGCCGCGAGGCGCGTGACGTTGAACGTGCCGATCAGGTTCACCCGGATCACGCGCTCGAACTCGGCGAGCGGCATCGGACCGTCGCGCCCGATCATCCTCCGCGGCGTCCCGATGCCGGCACAGTTCACCACGATGCGCGCAGCGCCGTGCTGGGCGCGCACATGCTCGAGCGCTCCCGCCACACCGTCGGAATCCGAGACGTCGCATGACGCGGCGATCCCGCCGACCTCCGCTGCGACCGCTTCCGCGCGCGCCGCGTCGCGGTCGAGGATCCCGACCTTCGCGCCGAGCGCCGCCAGCCGGCGCGCCGTCGCCGCACCAAGCCCCGAAGCACCGCCGGTGACGATAGCCGCCTGTCCGTTGATCTTCATGCGCCCGCAGCTTCGGTCTACCGCAGGCGGTAACATCCGCTCGGGTCGACCTCGACGCGGCGGCCTCCGGCGACGACGCTGCGCACGACGTGGTCCCAGAACGTCAGCACGCGAACGACGACCGGCCGCAACTGCGCGAGCACGGCGCGCGCGCGAGCCGACACGGACAGCACGTCGCGCTGCCACGCCGGATGGTCGCGCGGCAGCGACGATACCCACTCCGCATCGACGTCCCCGGCCGGATTCGCTGCGACCGCGGGCACGAGCGCGGCGAGCGCCGGCGTCTCCGGTGCCGGAACCGGAGTTTGCGCTGCGTCCTTCATGCGCTTTGCTTCAGCGTCTCGCGGAGGTGCCGCATCGCGCGCAGATGCAGCTGCGAGACCCGCTGCGGCGAGATATGCATCGGCTCGGCGAGATCGCGCAGCCGCGTTTCGGTGAAGTAGCGCATCAGCACCACGCGGCGCTCGCGCGGCGGCAGCGCCGCGATCGCGCGGTGGACGCGCTGGCGCTCCAACCGCAGCGCCACCACGTTTTGCGGATCGCCGGCGCGGTCGAGCGCGACCCGCTCGCCGTGCGGGAGCGGCGAGTCGAGCGAGAGCGCCGCGCGCCGGTGCGCCTCGATGCGCGCGCGCGCCAGCTTCGGGTCGTGGGCCTCCATCTCCGCGTGCGTCGGCAGCGAGCCGAGCTGTTGCGCGAGCGCATACCGCAGGCGGTCGGCGTTGCGGACCGTACGGCGCAGCCGCTCGTTCACCGGATCGTTCCGCCGCACGCCGTTGAGCACGGCGCCCATGATCACCTTGCGCGCGAAGTGGTAGAACGAGACGCCGCGCTCCGGATCGAACGCGTCGACCGCGCGGAGGAGGCCGACACAGCCTTCGCTGATCAGGTCGTCGAGCTCCGCATTCGGCACCAGGCGATGGATGCGGCGCGCGATGCTCCGCACCAGCGGCAGGAACCGCCGAATCTGCGCTTCGCGTTCGGCGCCGCTCATCGCGGTCTCCGCACGAACAGCTGGTCCGCGACGGCGCCGAGCGCAATCTCACCGACCGGGCCGAGTCCTTGCGCGAGCGGCTTGAGGATCTCGCGGAACAGCACGGCGCTCATCACAGCGCGCGCGTCGGTTTGTGCCAGCGTGCGCCGCTCCTCGTCGCGCGGATCAGCCGCGGTGGAGGTTGTTGGCGATGCGCAGCATCTCATCCGCCGCCTGCACTCCCTTGGCGTTCGCCTCGTACGCGCGTTGCGCGCCGAGAATCTGCATCATCGCCTCGACGATCGAGACGTTCGAGCGCTCCAGCATCCCGAACGCGATCGCCGGTCCGTCGTGCTTACCGGGCGCGAACAGCCGCGCACGTCCCGACGCATCCGTCGCCGCGAACAGCGTCGCGCCGAGCGGCCGCAGTGCTTCCGGCGCCGCGAACGACGCCAGCCGCAGAGTCGCGATCACGCGCCCCTTCGCAGCGGGCGTGTCGATGACAACGCGCCCGTCGCGCTCGACCCGCGCCGACAGTGCGTCGGCCGGAATCCGAACGCCGCTGAGCTCCCAACCGGCGCTGTTCCGCAGCGTTCCGTCGCTCTCGCGGGCGAACTCGCCGTTGCGCGTGTACGCTCGCGCGCCGCCGCGCTCGACGACGAAGAACCCGGGCCCGTCGATCGCGACGTCGAACGCGCCGCCGCTGCGCACCAGCTTGCCCTGCGCGAAGACCGCGTGCTTTCCGACCGCGATCGTGCCGAGCCCTAGCGTTCCGGCGCGCACGTCGGCGAACGTCGCCGCCGCGCCCTTGAAGCCGGCGACGTCGGCGTTCGCCAAGTTGTCGGCGACGATCTCCAGCTGCGTCTGCTGCGCCGCCATCCCGCTCGCCGCCGCGAACATCGCGCGGTTCATCGCGGGCCTCGAATCCGTTGCATGTTGTCCATGCCCCGGATGCTAATCAGCCCGCATGACCGCCCCGTGCCGCGAATGCGGCCGTTCTGTTACATCCTCACTGCACGCGGGCTACGTCGTTCGCGGCTTTCTCGCGTGAGGCGTCGATCGCCAGCAGCGTTTTCTGCGCCGTTTCGAACGCGCGCTGCGCGGTGAGGATCGCCAACGTCTCGCCGATCGGGTTCACCGTGCTCGTCTCGAGCGCGCCGGCGAGGATGCGCGTGCCGTGCGGCAGCGGAATACGGTCCACCACCCGGCCGCCCTCGCGCACCGTGCCGTCCGGCTCGATGCGCGCGTCCTCCGAGACCCGCAGCACCCCGCGCGCCCCGTGCAGCCGCCGGCCGCGGTCGTCGACCAGAAAGCCGTCCCGGTCGCGCGCGAACGCCCCTTCTCGGGTGAGTCCGCCGCCGACCCGAAATGCACCCTCACCGAGCAAAGCCAGATCGAAGCGCCGGCCGGTCGTGCGCACGGCTCCTTGCTCATGCGACCGCCGCTCGGAGACGGCCAGACCGCCTTCGGTCAGGGCGACCCGGGCGACCGCCTTGCGGAAGCCGTCGGTGGAGGCGTTGGCCAGGTTCTGCGTCGCGATCTCGAGCTGCGCGCGGGCGGCCCGCATCGCGCTCGCCATCCAGTGTTGTCCGTCCATGCGGGAATGATCGCCCGGGCGGGGTCGCCGGCCGGTGTCCGCGCTGCGTCCGGGGAGCGACGGAATCGGCGGGCCCGGCGGCGTAATTCCGAACGATACCGGCGGAACCGTTTCCGCCCGTCGACGAGGATGCGGATGCAGATCGGGATCTTGGGCTCCGGCAACATCGGAGGGAATGCCGCGCGCGCGTTTGCGCAGGCCGGCCATCACGTGCGGATCGCCAACTCGCGCGGTCCGGAAACCCTGCAAAAGCTGGTCGACGAGATCGGGCCGAACGCCGAGGCCACCACGCCTCAGGAAGCGGTCGACGCCAGCGACGTCGTCCTGATCTCGGTTCCCTGGACCAAGCGCGAAGAGGCGCTCGGCGAGATCGAAGGCTGGGACGACAAGATCGTCATCGACGCGATGAACGCCTACACCGAGGACTTCGAGATCGACGACCTCGGCTCGAAGACCTCGACCGAGTTCACCCGGGCGCTGGTCCCGGGCGCGCGCGTCGTCAAGGCCTTCAACACCATGTTCTACAAGCGGCTCGCCGGCGAGGGAAAGCCGAACGGCGCGAAAGACCGCCTCGCGATGCCGGTCGCCTCGGACGATCCCGCCGCCAAGCGCGTCGTGATGGACCTGATCGACGAGATCGGCTTCGATCCGGTCGACAACGGCGACCTGGTCGAAGGCGGGCGCAAGCAGCAGCCCGGGTCGCCGATCTACAACCAGCCGATCGGGGCGAAGGAGATGCGCGACCAGCTCGCGCGCGCCTGACCCTTCGAGAGCCTATTCGACCAGCTGGTGCGTCGGCGAACCGTTGTTGAGCGGCAGCTGCTCCAGCGCGTCCGTCTCGTCGGCCGCGGCGAGCGGCGCGCTCGGCGCCGCCCCCGCCGGCGGCACCGTCGTTTGCGCCGCGACGGCGGACGTGAGCGGGGTGCGGTCCAGGATCGCCAGGTGCGACATCAAGAGCGAGCGCAGCTCGCTCTTCGCTTTTTCCGCGGTGTCCTGGTGGCGCTGCGCGTCGCGGCGCGCTTCGTCGATGCGGTCCCCCAGCGCGGCGATCTCGCGCTCGGCGGCGATCCGCGCTTCCTGCTTGATGAGGTCGGCCTCTTTGTGCGCGGCGGCTTTGACCTCGTCGGCGGTGCGCTGCGCGAGCAGCAGCGTCGACTGCAGCGAGTCCTCCATCGCCTTGAAGTGCGAGATCCGCTCGCGCAGGTCGGCGATCTCCCCTTGCAGGGCGGCACGTGCCTGGGCCTCGTCCTCGAGCGTCTCGATGATCTCGTCGAGGAACTCGTTGACCTCGTTGCGGTCGTAGCCTTGCAGCGTCTTCTTAAACTCTTTGTGCTGGATGTCGACGATCGTGATTCTCGCCATCAGCGCAGATCCTTGATCCCCAGGATGCCGTCGTTGTCGAGCTGTTCCCGAACGCCGGCGGAGTTGACGTTGACGCCCGCCGGAACGACCAAGTAGATCGCCTCGGCGAGCTTCTGGATGCGGCCGTCGATCGTGTAGGCGACGCCCGAGGTGAAGTCGACGACGCGCTGCAGCAGATTGCGGTCGGCGCCCTGCACGTTGACGATCACCACTTGGCGCGCGCGCAGCGCGTCGGCGATCTCGGTGACGTCGCCGAACGAGCGCGGCGCGAACACCGCGACCGAGCCGCCGGCGCGCCGCGCGCCCTCGCCGATCGGGACGACGTTGCGCTTCGCGCCGACCTCGTCGGGCGCGTAAAGGTCGTCCTCTTCCTCGTCGTGGATCGCGAACCACGAACCGATCCGGGCGAACATGCTCATGCCAGGCTCCTTTCCTTCGCGGGCCGCGCCCCGAAGATCGCCATGCCCAGGCGCACCATCGTCGAGCCGTGGCGCACCGCGCGTTCCCAATCACCGGACATTCCCATCGAGAGCGTCGACCCGCCGACTCGCTCGAACGTTCGCCGCGCGGTCTCGAACGCGGCGTCGACGTCGCCCTCGAGCGGCCCGATCGCCATGACGCCCTCGACCGCCAGCCCTTCGTCGCGCAGGCGCGCGGCAAGGGCCGGCGCCTCGTGCGGCGCGGCTCCGAATCGTTCGGCCGGCGAGACGTTCACTTGCACGAGAACGCGCAGCCGGCGTCCGGCGTCGCGCGCCGCCTTCGCGAGCGCGAGCCCGGCCTCGACGCGGTCGACGCTCTGCACGAGGTCGAACAGCTCGACCATCGCCTTCGCCTTGTTCGTCTGCACGTGGCCGACGAAGTGCTTCGTGCAGCGCGGCAGGCCGGCGTACTTTCCGCGCGCTTCCTGGACGTAGTTCTCGCCGACGTCGCTCAGCCCGGCGGCGAGCGCCGCCAGGACCGCCTCGCGCGGCTGCGCTTTGGTCACCGCGAGGATCGTGACCGACCCGCGCTCGCGGCCCGCGGCGAGGGCGGCTTCGTCGACGCGCTCGCGCAGCGCCGCCACGCGCTCGGCAACCGTCCCGGTGGCGAGGAACATGGAACGAACTCTTCGCCGCGCGGCGCCGGAACCCCGCGCGCCTGCGAGCCGACGGCGTTACGCCGGCGTGTCGGCGGTGCGCGCCTCGGTCCGGACGCCGCGCCGGTACGACCACCAAATGAGGAAGATGCCGACGAAGACCTGCACGATCGCGACGAACTGCCCGCCGTCGAGGTGGAAGACGGTGAAGCCCGGCTCGCGCCAGATCTCGGCGATCGAGCGCGTGATCCCGTAGATCGTGAACCACGTCCACGCGACGACGCCGTCGGGGGGGCGCATCCGGTAGACCAGCAAGATGATCGGAAGCGTCAGCAGGTCGAGGATCGCTTCGAAAATCTGCGAGGGGTAGCGGTAGTTGTCGCTGTACGCCGGAAACAGGATGCAGTACGGCCGGTCGGGATTGCACACTTTCCCCGGCAGCTCGTCGTTGATGAAGTTGACGAGGCGGGTGGTGAAGATGCCGATCGAGAGCAGCGGCACGATCTCGTCGCCCAGCACGCCGAAGCTCAGCCCCGGGTGCTTGCGCAGGAACAGCGCGATCGCGGCGATCACGCCGATCAGCGCGCCGTGGAACGCCATCCCGCCTTCCCAGATCGCGATGAACTTCAGCGGGTGCGCGAGGTAGTCGCCCAGGTTGTTGTGCGTGAAGAGGTCGGCGATGACGAAGCCGGTGCGCCCGCCGATCAGCACGCCGACCAGCGCGTAGACCAGAAAATCCTGGATCTGGTCGGTGGTCAGCCCGAGCCGGCGGCGGCCCGCCCGCCGGTTCATCCACAAGAACACGCAGATGAAGCCGAACAGGTACGAGAGCCCGTACCAGTGGATGCTGATCGGCCCCAGATGGACCGCGATCGGGTCGATGTGCGGATATTCGAACCAATGGGTCACCCGCCGTGGTTACGGCGTGCGGCCCGCGCAACCTACGCGCCGGTTGGAAGAGCGGCGGCAGGAGGCTCCTGCGGGACGAAACGCGCCACCGCGGCGTACTCCGGTCGGGTCTAGGGGCCCGTCGACCGACTCACTGGAGCATCGTGCACAACGTCAACATCCTCACCGCCTTCCTCGCCGGGCTCGTCTCGTTCGTCTCGCCGTGCGTCCTGCCGCTGATCCCGGCGTACCTTTCGTTCCTGACCGGCTCGAGCTTGGAGGAGCTGAAGGCGCAGTCGGACGCGGCGAGCCGCGCGCGGGTGATGCTGCACGCGCTGGCGTTCGTCGCCGGGTTCACCGTGGTGTTCATGCTGATCGGGCTCTCCGCGAGCGCGGTCGGCTCGGCGTTCGTGAACTACAAGGACTGGATCGCGCGGGTCGGCGGCGTCATCGTGATCGTCCTCGGGCTGAACATGATCGGCGTCTTCAAGATCCCGATGCTGATGATGGACAAACGGCTGCAGGTGCGCAGCGCGAACCGCTCGGTGCTGGCCTCATTCCTGGTCGGGATCGGCTTCGCGGCGGGCTGGTCGCCGTGCGTCGGCCCGATCCTCGCCGGGATCATCCTGCTCGCCTCGCAGGAACAGTACGCCTCGGCGACGTTCCTGCTCTTCGTCTACTCGATGGGGCTCGCGGTGCCGTTCCTGATCACCGCCGCGGCGATTACGCAGTCACTCGGCGCGCTGAACCGCGTGAAGCGCTACCTCGGCGCGATCGAGATCGGTGCGGGCGCGTTCCTGGTCGCGACCGGTCTGGTGCTGATCACCGGCAGCTTCGGGCGCGTAGCGGGCTTCTTCTACCAGTACGTCAAGCCGCCGAGCCTCTAGGGCTCCCTAGGCCGTAGGACCCGGCCCGGCGCGCGCGAACCGGCGTCCGGTGATCCTCGTATGGCTCGTCGCCGCGGTCGTCTTTGGCCTCGACCGCTGGACCAAGGCGATCGTCCTGCACTCGTTCCTGCCCGGTGAAAGCCGGCTGGTCGTCCCGCGCTTGCTGTGGTGGACGTACGTGCAGAACACGCACGGCGCGTTCGGGCTGTTCGGCAACTCGCCGCTGATGCTGATCGTGCTCGCCCTGCTCGTGCTCGGCGTGTTCAGCTACGCCTTCCGCGACCAGATCGTCGTCCGGCACCGCGGTCCCGTCGACCGGCAGACGCAGATCGTCCGGATCGCGTTCGGGATGATCCTTGGCGGCGCCCTCGGCAACATCGTCGACCGCTTCCAGCACCAGTGGGTCGTCGACTTCATCGACTTCAAACCGATCTGGGGAAACGTGTTCAACGTCGCGGACGCCTCGATCACCGTCGGCGTCGCGCTGCTCGTGCTGGCCTCGCTGCGCCGCGAGAGGCACGCCTGACCCACCTCGTCGGCGAGGACGAAGCGGCGCTGCGGCTCGACGTGCTGCTCGCCAAGCTGACGGGATTCTCGCGCTCGCACGTCGCGGCCGCCCTGCGCGCCGGCGCGGCGAGCGTGAACGGGGCATCCGGAAAACCGAGCACGCTGCTCGAGCCGGGCGATCGCGTCGAGTACGCGATCGAACCGCCGCGCCCGCTCGCGGCCGAGCCGGAGGCGATCGCGCTCGACGTCGTCTACGAGGACGACGATCTGCTGGTCGTCGACAAGCCGGCCGGGATGGTGACGCATCCCGCGCACGGTGCGACCGACGGCACGCTGGTCAACGCGCTGCTCGCGCATGCCCCCGCGCTCCCCGGCGAGCGCGTCCGCGCGGGCTTGGTGCACCGGCTCGATCGCGACACCTCGGGCCTGCTGCTGGTCGCGAAGACGGACGAGGCATTGGGAACGCTCGGCCGCGCAATGCAGGCGCGCTACATCGAGCGCGAGTACCGCGGGATCGTCGCCGGCGTTCCCGACGATCCGCAAGGGACGATCCGCGGCGCGCTCGGCCGCGATCCGCGCAACCGCCTGAAGTATGCGATCCGCGCCGAAGGCAAGCCCGCGGTCACGCACTACGCGTTGCGCGAGAAACTGGCCGGCGCCAGCGAATTGACGTTCACGCTGGAAACCGGGCGCACGCACCAGATTCGGGTGCACATGGCGGCGCTCGGGCACCCGGTGCTGAACGACCCGCTCTACGGCCGCAGCGACGCGCGGCTGCCGCTGCCGGGGCAGGCGCTGCACGCCTGGCGGCTGCGCTTCAAGCACCCGCGCACGCAGCAGATGATGTCGTTCGAAAGCGAGCCGCCGCCGGAGTATCTCGCGACGCTCGCGCTGCTGCGCGCCCCGGGCGCACCGGTGTGAGCGGCGCCTTCACGCTGCACGCGACTTCCGGCGGCGCGCGGCGCGGGACGCTGCTCACCGCGCACGGCGAGGTGGCGACGCCGTGCTTCATGCCGGTCGGAACGCTCGCCGACGTGAAGCTGCTCGAGCCGCAGGACCTGCGCGAGATCGGCTCGCGCATCGTGCTCGCGAACACCTATCACCTGTGGCTGCGGCCCGGCCGCGAGACGCTGGTCGCCGCCGGCGGGATCCACCGCTTCATGGCGTGGGACGGCCCGGTGCTGACCGACTCCGGGGGCTACCAAGTCTTCAGCCTGGAGTCGCGGCGCGAGCTCGACGACGAGGGCGTGACGTTCCGCTCGCACCTCGACGGCAGCGCGCACCGCTTCACGCCCGAAAGCGTCGTCGCGTTTCAAGAAGATCTCGAGGTCGACGTGGCAATGGTGCTCGATCAGTGCGTGAAGCTGCCCTCGCCGCACGAGGAGCTCGAACGCGCCGTCGCGCGCACGACGGCGTGGGCGGAGCGCAGCGCCGCCGCGTGGCGGCGCGGCCCGACGCTGCTGTTCGGGATCGTGCAGGGCGGGCTCGACGAGAGCTTGCGCGCGCGCAGCGCGTCGGAGCTGGTCAGGCTGGACCTTCCAGGCTACGCGATCGGCGGGCTTTCGGTCGGCGAGTCGCGCGCCGAGATGGACCGGGTCGCGCGCTTCACCGCCGCGCTGTTGCCGGCGTACAAGCCGCGCTACCTGATGGGCGTCGGGACGGTGCGCGATCTGATCGCGGGGATCGACGGCGGGATCGACTTGTTCGACTGCGTGTACCCGACGCGCAGCGGCCGGCACGGCCGCGTGCTGACGCGCGCCGGCGCGGAGTACAACGTGCGCAACGCCGCGAACGTGCGCGACTTCGGGCCGGTCGACCCCGACTGCGACTGCCGCATCTGTGCCACGTACAGCAGGGCGTACCTCTCGCATCTGTTTCGTTCCGGCGAGACGCTCGCGCAGCGGCTGCTCTCCTATCACAACGTCGCGGCGCTCACCGGTCTGGTCCGCGCGGCGCGCGCCGCGATCGAGGAGGGTCGCTGGGCGGCGTTTCGTGACGCGCTTCCGGCGACGAAGGCCCCGGACGAGGCGGCCGAAAAGGAGCCGACGTGAGGAACGGGCTCCGGCGCATCGCCGCCATGACGACTGCGCTTTTTGTTTCCGCGACGGCCTTCGCATGCGCGGATCCGCTCGACGCGACGTTCGCGCTGACGGTGAACCCGCTGACCGGCCAGCACGAAGTCAACGGCAACCACGCCGACAAGCTCACCTTCGCGCCGCTCCCGCTCGGCGAGCTGATCGTGCGGCGCGGTGCCGACGCCGTGCGCATCGAAGGCCTGCCGCCCGTGTCGTTCCGGTACAACGCGAGCGGCGACGGCGCGCAGTCCACGCAGCTCTCGATCATCAACGCGACGTATCGGCGCGCGTTCGCCGGCGGCTGGTTCGCCGGCGTCGGCCAAACCATCTACAACCAGTTCACCACGTACGTCCCGGTGAACGGAACGTTCAACTACGTCCGCGGCATGCAGACCGTTCCGATCTTCGGTTCGGAGGCGCAGTACTCACGCGTCACCGGGCTGCGCTGGGAAGCCGGCCGCACCGTCGAGCGCGGTCGCGACCGCGCGGAATTTTGGATCGCGGTGAACCCCAAGATGCGCGGCATCCAGTACACGGAGATTCCGTCGCACGGCCTGTGCTTCGTGAGGTTCGTCGGCGGCGTGATGCAGGGACCGACGTGCCAGCGGGTCGTGAGCACGTTCTCGGACCCGGAAAACGCCTCGCAGCTCGACCTCACCGCCCGCGTCGCGCACCGCATCGCCAAGCACGCCGAGCTGCTCTACGGCCTCCGCTACTTGAACTACACCGCGCACTACGACGACTTCCCCGGCCAGCTCGCCGATCGCAACGTCGGCTTCGCGCCGCTCCTGGGGCTGCGCGTCAAACTGTAGTCGGCAAAGAGTCCGCCGCGAGATCCCTGTCCGCGTGAAAGCCGTACAAGTTCAGAGCAGTCCGGATGGCCTGCTCGACGTGCTCGTTCGGGAGCCGGTTCTTGCGCGCGAGCACTTCTACGGAATCGCCGACAAGGAAGTCCAGGAGCACCATAAGAGGATCAATTTCCATTGCCCGCACCCAAGCGCCGGATTACGGATTTGACTCGAAGACGCCGGCAGACGTTACACCAAGCGGCGCAAACACTATGACCTCGGCTGAGCGAGGACATCGCAGCGAAGTCGAGCCCACCCATGACCCGACTCCGCCGAGCACCCGAGTTGTCCGGTTAGATCGAGACGGGTGGAACGGTTGGAGCGACGATGGCGACGAGTGCGAACGGTGAGCAGAGCACGACATGGACCTCCGAGCCGAAGCAGGTTGGGAATAACCTAACCGTATCTTCGATAGGCCACGCGTACTAACTGTAACTTAGGTAGGAGCTCCGTCGAGGGTTATGCGGAGACGATTATGCGGTGCCGCATATTTCTAGAGCAGCCCGAGTTGCCGAGCACGGGAAAGCGCCTCCAGCCGGCCATGTACCTCCAGCTTCGAGCCGATGTTGCGGAGGTGCGTTCGTACCGTGTGGGGACTTCGGTCGAGCAAGGCGGCGATCTGGGGAGCGTTGCGGCCCAGGCCGACGAGCTTCAGGATTTCGACCTCGGTCGTGGTGAGCGGTCCGATCGAGGGGCGCGCTCGAAGCTGTTCGACCACGCTGACAATGAGACGGCCATAGCCGCGGATGGTCTTCGGAACGGCGTCGCAACGAAGGTCGGTCGGGACCCTGACGAGCATCGCTATTCCGGGGTCGTCCTTGAGGAATCGAGCTTCGGCAGCGCGACGGCCACGAACGAGGTCGCCGACGAGCTCCCCGGCAGCGGATGCGAGCGCGCGGGCAAGTCTGCGATACCGCAATTCGTGGGCAGACAGGTGGCGGGCCGGGCGCGCGGACGTCGAGATGGCTTGACGGCCCGAGCGTCGCGCCGCATCATCGTCACCCAACGCGATCGCCGTTAGCGCAAGGAGAGCGCGGCACAGCGCTCGTTCTCCGTCCGTCCGCCCCAACGTGTCCTTAAGGACGGTAAGCACGTTGCGACAAGTCGCGAAGTCTCCGGCCCAAGCGAGCCGCAGCGAATCCGCTATCCCGGCCGCAAAGCGCTCACAATACTGTTCCGGAAGCGCGTGGCGATTCAGCGCCGCGCGCGCGCGTGCCAGCGCGACGTCGTCTCCGCGTTCGGCAGCAAGCTCGTAGACGGCGACTTCTCCGAGAGCGCGCAGCGAAACGTCTCCACCAGCTTCCGCCTCACGCGCGAGCTGAGCAGCATGATACCAAGTGGCATCGGCGTCACCGGTACACGTATGGTGTACCGCGTACGCGACGGAGTGCATCGCAGAGGCTGCGCGTGGTGAATTTAGCAAGTGAGCTAGGCGGATGCCTTCCGCAGCCTCCTCCAGCGCCTCTGCTGCGTCACGCCGGAAGTAGGCCGCCAGAGCAAGACGCTGATGGATGCGGACGCGCGTTGGGTCGTCGTCGAAATGCGCTAGCGCATCGCGAACCGCAGTCGCGCGCTGCTCGGAGAGCTCGATCGCACCGCTCGCTGCGTCAATGGCCGACTGAAGTGCAAGCCGGGCCAGCGCAAGCGTCCCTGACGAAATCGTCACGAGTAACGCGCCGGCGCGCGTCGTCAAACCTCGCGAGTTCAGGAGCGGCGCGAGCAGATCGATCACGTACGGCCGCTCGGCCTCGCTCGCGGCCTCGACCGCCCGGCGCAGCGTCGATTCGGCTCGAAGGACGTCACCTTCGCACTGCCACGCCGTGGCGGCGAGCATCAGCCCCCCTACACTAGTACGATCGTACCGGTTCAGGGTAGTCTTTATTTCGTTATAAGAAGCCAGTGCGCAGGTGTAGAACGCTGCGGACGTGGTCGACGTCGTCCCGGCATGCTCTGACCCCTCTGCGCAACCCGCATCGCGTAGAGCCATGATGGCCACCTTCCCTAGTATGGTATTGCGCTCCTCGCAATACCATACTAATATTCCTCGGCTGTATACTCCGGCCGTGGCCGAGACGATGGGCAAGCGCGTCGAGGCGGCGCGCAAAGCCCGCGGGCTCAGCGTAGCCGACGTAGCGCTTCGCGTCGGTAAGTCGGAATCGGCAATCCGGCACATCGAAAACGGCACGACGCGAGAACCAGGCTGCTACGTGTTCCTCAAGATCGCGCGCATGCTCAAGGTCGATCCTTACCATCTTGCGTTCGGCGGCACCGCGGTTGAAGGCGCATCACGTTCGCCGGAAGATCCTCTGCAGGACTTTGCACGTCTTTTAATGCGAACAATCGCTCAAGGTCCGCCCGGGAATAGCTCGGAAGACCGTGTTCGCGACGCACTGCGGCGCATAGCTCGAGAATAGCGATGTAGGGCTCGTCGTCCGGACCGATGAGACCGGAGACGCCGCTCGGAAACGGGTACGCCACTCCGAAATCCTACGCAGTCGGTATGCCAACACCATGGCATCGTGCGCGCGGGCGAGCTGCGATTTCCGCTGCCGCGGTTGGAGGCGCCGTCGCGCGGACTCGCTCCGCGCGACGGCCACCGCGACTGGGTTAGGCTTCGAGGTCGCGGACGATTGCGGCGCACGGCCCGCACAGCGCCGGATGTTCTGGGTCGGTGCCGAGCGGGAGGTACTTCCAGCAGCGCTGGCATTTTTCGCCGTCGGCCGGGACGACGACGACGCTTGCCGCGCCGTTCGCCGATGCATCGAAGCCGCGCAGCGACGAGACGACCAGCGCTTCGCGCAAGCCGTCGCCGAGCGCCACCAGCCGGTCGTAGAGCGCGCCCGGCACCTCGACCTTCGCGTCCAGCTGAAAGTCGCGCACGCCTTCGCTCGCGGCGACCTGCGCGCGCAACTCCTTCAACGACGCCCACGCCGCCAACGCCTCTTCCTCGGTGGGCTCTGGTCGCGGAAACGACAGGTCGAACACCGACTCGTTCTCGCCGCGCAGCTCCGCCGGCAGATATTGCCACGCCTCCTCCGCGGTGAACGAGAGGATCGGCGCGAGCAGCACCGCCATCGTGCGGAAAATTTCGAGCAGCGCCGATTGCCCGCTGCGGCGCCGCGAGGAGTCCGGCGCCGAAGTGTAGAGCGGTTCTTTCAGCACGTCGACGTAGAACGCCGAGAGGTCTTCCTTGTCGAACTGCTGGATCGCGACGTACGCCGCGTGCAGATCGAAGCGCAGGTAGTGCTCGCGCACTTCGCGCGCGAACGCGTCGAGCGCGATCAGTGCCAGCCGGTCGATCGGCTCCATCCGCTCGCGCGGGACGATCCCCTCCGGCGTGAGGCCGTCGAGCGCGCCGAGGAACCAGCGCAGCCGGTAGCGCAGGTTCTTGTAGACGTTGGCGACGTTTTCGAGCAGCTGCGCGCCGAGCCGCATGTCGCCGGTGAACTCGCTCGAGGCGACCCACAGCCGCAGTACGTCGGCCCCGTACTTGCCGATCGCTTCGTCGGCGCCGATGTAGTTGCCGGCGGACTTGTGCATCGCGTGACCGTGCTGATCGACGACCCACCCGTGCGAGATCACCTCCCCGTACGGCGCGACGTCGCGCACCGCGATCGAGGTGACGAGGTTCGAGCGGAACCAGCCGCGGTACTGGTCGCCGCCTTCGAGGTACGCGTCGGCCGGGAACTTCATCCCGCGCTCGGCCAGCACGCCGCGCCAGGTGACGCCGGACTCGAACCAGATGTCGACGATGTTGCGCTCTTTCTCGAACGCTCGTCCGCCGCACCGCGGGCACGTCAGCCCCGGCGGCGCGAACGCTTCGAGCGGCTCGGTCCACCACAGATCCGACGCGTTTCCTTCATCGAACGAGCGCGCGCGCATCGCCTGAGCGAAGTTCCGCGCCAGCGCCGCGTCGAGCAGCGACTCGTTGCACGCGGTGCAGACGACGGCCGGGATCGGCGTCCCCCACACGCGCTGGCGCGAGACGCACCATTCCGGATGGTTGCCGATCATCTGCGACATCCGCGTCTCGCCCCACGCCGGCAGCCAGCTCACGTCGTGCACCGCGAGCTCCGCGCGCCGGCGCAAGTCGTTTCGGTCCATTCCGATGAACCACTGCGCGGTGGCGCGGAAGATCACCGGGCTCTTGCAGCGCCAGCAGTGCGGGTAGCTGTGCTCGTACGATTCCGCCGAGACGAGCGCGCCCGACGCGCGCAGGTCTTCGACGATCCGCTCGTTCGCCTTGAAGATGTGCAGCCCGGCGTACGGTCCGGCTTCGGCGGTGAACCGGCCCGCGCCGTCGACGGGGTTGATGACCGGCAAACCGTAGCGCGCGCCGGTCTCGAAGTCGTCGGCGCCGTGTCCCGGCGCCGTGTGGACCGCACCCGTGCCGGTGTCGAGCTCGACGTACTCCGCGTTGACGATCACCGCGTCGCGGTCGAGGAACGGATGCCGTACCGCGAGCCGGTCGAGCGCGCTGCCCTCCACCTCGCCGCGCAATCCATCGATAGACCGTCCTTCGACAGGCGCAGGATGACCGGGCTCAGCATTACCGGGCTCAGGATGACCGCTGAACCGCTTCAGCACGTCGGCGGCAAGCTTTTCGGCGAGGATGACGTCCTCGCCGGCGATGCGGTAGACGCCGTACGTCGCATCGGGCTTCAGTGCCACGGCGGCGTTCGCCGGGAGCGTCCACGGCGTGGTCGTCCAGATCACGAGCGAGAGCGGCGTACCGTCGTCATCCAGACCGAACTTCTCCAGCAGTAATTTTCGCTGTTCGCCGGTCGCGCGGAAACGGACGAAGATCGAGGGCGAGACGTGGTCCTTGTACTCGATCTCGGCTTCGGCGAGGGCGGTCTCGTCGACGACGCACCACAGCGTCGAGCGCAAGCCCTTGTAGAGGTAGTCGGCGTCGATCAGGTCGGCGAGCGTCTCCACGATCGTCGCCTCGAAGGTCGGCGCGATCGTCATGTACGGATCGTCGAAGCGGCCGAACGTTCCCATCCGCCGCATCTGCTCGCGCTGGCGGTTCATCCAGTACAGCGCGCGCTCGCGGCAGGCGCGGCGCAGCACGATCGGGTCGGCGCTGCGGAAGTCGAGCTTCAGGTGCTGGAGCGTCTCGCGCTCGATCGGCAGCCCGTGCATGTCCCAGCCCGGGACGAAATCCGAGTACTCCCCGTCGAGCAGGTGAATCTTCACCAGCGCGTCCTTCAGGACGCGGTTGAGGAACGTCCCCATGTGGAGGTCGTTGTTCGCGTACGGCGGGCCGTCGTGCAGCACGTACGGCGCGCCCCCGCGCACGCGGTTCCGCTCGAGCCGTTTCCGATACGTGTCGTGCTGCGTCCACCAACGCACCCGCTCGGGCTCGCGCTTCGGCAGCTCCGCCCGCATCGGAAAGCCGGTCTTCGGCAAATTCAGGGTCGCACGATAATCGCGCTCAACGGTCTCGGACATCGAACGGAAGCAGTTCGGCGTGGACTACGGCAGTACCCGTCTACTGCCCTCGTTTTACCAAACCCGTGGACCGCGCCGCACCCGTGGACCGCGCCGCAGGCTGCGATCTTTCACGAGCGGATCCTCGAAGAGCACGAGGCGCATCAGCAGCCCGCGATCGCGCAGCTCCAGATATGCGGTCCCAAGGTTGTTCTTGTCCGCCACACGCAGCGCGACGACCTGCTCAACGAGCACGTCTTTCCGACGATCTTCCATGCGCGCGCCGCGATCGAGGCCTGGCGGATCGATTACAACCATCGGCCGCATACTTCGCTCGCCGGCTTGACGCCGGCCGAGTTCATCGAGCAACATTTAGACATCTCAAACTCACGGTCACTCGTGGCCTGACATCCGGGGCGGCCTCAGGAACAACAGCGGCGCCTTAGGAGGGCCTTGGTTCGGCATGCCCGGATTTAACGATACGACGTGGGGCTTTTATACTGCAATAAAGAACAACCAGAATCTCAAAGACAGCTTCTGCAAATTCTGAGGGCCTTTCGATGCAGATAAGCCTCGCGGGATTGTTGGCGATTGGTATTGCGTTCATAGCTTTCGGATTGGTCGCTCGCCGCTTTGGAGGTATCGGGCCGATTTTGGACGACCGAACGAGTGTGGACCCGTCGCCCTCTTTGGATCACGCGCGCGGCTGGTTTACTCGGCTCTTTTACCCAGGAGGCGGCAAGGCGTACTATGAGCGCCTGCGGCGAGGCGGGCCCATGAGAGCGATACTCTTCGGAGCTTTGCTAGTCGTCGTCGCCATATTTGGAATACTGTCTCACTAAGAGATCAATCTCGGAGGTCGTTTGCGTGAAAATGCAAGCACCGGAACTGCGACGATTGCCCTTAGCCGCCGGCGCCGTGAGTGTCGTTATCGCATTCGCGTGCGTCGGCGTGGGCATTTCCCATCATACTGGAGTAAGAGGCGCAATCGGATTCGTCGGCAGCGTGGTCTTCACCATCGTTGCAGTGAAATGTTTTCAGTCTCGGAGTGCCGATCGGAGGTGAACGCGGTAAGTACAGACGCGATATATACGATCGCCGACAATGTCGACATGCTATACCCGAAATGAGGCCCGCGAGAAATGGCTCAACAGAAATCTACGCCGCAAGGACAATATCGTACGGCATGGGGATATGCGGGGAGTGCAGCGATAGCGTTTGCCGTCTACGTTTGGGTGCGATACGTAACGTACGTCCCCGCTAAGTCGACGGACATTCTCTTGCGCCTAGATCTCGTGTTGGGGACGGCGTTCCTGCTGACCTCAGTCGTCCTCTTTCTTCGAGCGCTTCGCGCCTTGCGAAGCAAAGATAAGTCCGTCTAGCTTCGAACCGGAGATACGAAGCCATGTGTCGCCCCGCCGCTGCTTGACCGGCGGGGCTTCTTTTTTACAGCTACGCCGGCGCGACTGCTTCGGTGTCGGAATGCGCTGGGCGGGTGGCGCGTTCTTGAGACCAGCCTTGGCGGAGCAGGAAGGCGCCGAGGATCGCGTACCAGCCGTAGACGATGTCGTGCGTCGCGGCGACGACCAGGACGCCGGCCGCGACGAACAGCAGCGCGAAGACGATGCCGACGCGCGAAGCGGCGTTCGTCGCGGCGTCGCGGTCGCTCGAGCGGCGCCACAGCAGCGCGCGCAGCACGCGGCCGCCGTCCATCGGATAGGCCGGGATCGCGTTGAACAAGGCGAGCACGCCGTTCGCGAGCACCACGTACGTCCCGAGCAGGCCGACCGCTTCGCGCAGCGCGCCGGGCGCGGCGAGCCGGTCGACGAGCATGACGGGCAGCAGGCCGGCGAGCGCGAGCGCGGCGCTGAACAGCGGACCGGCGGCCGCGATCAGCGCGTCGGCCTTCGGCGAAGCGGGCTCGCGCTCGAGCGTCGCGACGCCGCCGAACAAGAACAGCGTGATGGCGCCGGTGCGCACGCCGAAGCGGCGGGCGACCAGCGCGTGCGCGAGCTCGTGCGCGACGACGCTGGCGAACAGCGCGAGCGCGCAGACCGCGCCGAGCGCGTACGCCTGCGGCGGCGGGAGCATCCCCAAGCCGCGCGCGAGCGCAACCGTCATGAACGCGTAAACGGCGAGCCACGAAACGTGCACGCCTACGCGTATGTCGAACAGACGACCGAGTGTGAGGGTCTGTTGCGCCACCGTGACGCAGCCGTTCGCGCGTCGGGCCGCTTCAGCCTTCGGCCGAACCCCGCGCGGTTGCGCCGTGCGCGCTGCGCCCGGCCACCAGCTCGTTCAGCGCGTCGAAGTTGCGCTCGGCGAGCTGCTCGATCTCGGAACGAACCGCGCGCAGGTGCGCCGCCAGCTCCGCGCGCCGCGCCCACGCCTCGTCGACGCGCCGCGCGAGCTCGTCGGCCGGCGGGATCGGCTCGCCGGGGACGAACAGCGGTCCGGCGGGATACCGCAGATCCTCGAGCAGCGCGCTGACCTTCGGATCGTACGGCAGCGCCAGGAACGGAACGCCGAGCCGCGCCGCGATGATCAGCGCGTGCAGCCGCATCCCGATCACCAGCGACGCGCGGCCGACGACCTGCGCCGCTTGCGCGAGCGAGTAGTCGGGGAGCAGAACCGGCGTCGAGCCGCAGCGCCGGATGATGGTGGTCGCGACCTCCGCGTCGGGCGGCCCGCCGAGCGGCAGGAACGCGACCCGCGCGCCGTGCGCGGCGGCGAGCCGGTCGACGACGGTCGCGAGACCCTGCACCGTCGCGTCGGAGCCTTGCCACTTGCGCACCGAGACGATCACCAGCGGCGCGTCGTCGCCGGCCAACCCTTCGGAGGCCAGGTCGAGCGGCGCGCTCTCGCCGTCGAACAGAAAGACGGGATCGGCGGTCCGCTCGACCGCGACGCCCGGCAGAAGCGTGCTCAGCAGCGCGCGCGAGCGCTCGTCGCGCACGGTGGCGCCGCTCAGCCCCTTGCAGAAGTTGCGCACCACCGCGCGGCCCCAAAAATCGAGCGGCCCGACCGACTGCGCGAAGACCATCGTCGGCTTGCCGGCGCGCAGTGC
>Ga0213878_10000111_pt1 | contig 41665 bp, 31 predicted proteins | sample VelepicoBEBS_R02_FD_161053 | JGI IMG/M metagenome (GOLD analysis project Ga0213878, IMG submission 161053) | Vellozia epidendroides bulk soil microbial communities from rupestrian grasslands, the National Park of Serra do Cipo, Brazil - BS_R02 | ecosystem: Environmental > Terrestrial > Soil >... | reverse complement strand
GCGCTGACCTCCTCGGAGGCGCCCGCCAGTGCCTCGGCGCCCGAGTTCACCTCGGCCACCACCTGCGTCAGCCGCTGCGTCATGTGCTGCATCGCGCTGAGCAGCTGCCCGACCTCGTCGCGCGTCGTGCTCTCGATCTTCACCGTCATGTCGCCTTCCGAGAGACGGTTCGCCACCTCGACGGCACGCCCGATCGGGCGGCTGACGCTGCGGCTGATAAACCAGCCCAGCGCGATGCCGAACAGCACGCCGCCGACCATGATCAGGATCAGCAGGTGGCGGCTGTCGGCGTAGAGACGGTCCGTCTCGTCGTTGGCCTTGCTGGCGCGCTCCTCCTTCTGCTTGGTCAGCTCGGTCAGCATGTCGTCCATCGCGTTGGCCTTGTCGCGCACGCTCGCCAGCCCCTGGCTGAGCGCCTCGTCACGTTCCTGCAGCTTCTGTGCCGAGGCCAGAGCCAACACGCGTTGCATCTCGGCCTGGTAGGCCTCCCACTGGCGGTCGAACGCGGTGAAGATTTCCCTGGCCCGGTCGCTGGAGAACAGCGGCCGGGCCTTGGCCATGTAGTCCTTGACCGCTGTGCTGGACTTGTGGATGGAGGCCAGGTGGCGGGCCCGCTCGTCGTTGGACGTCGACAGCAGGTAGTTGGCGCGCGCGCGGCCGATGTAGATCAGCTCGATGTTGGCCTCCTTGATCGTCGACAGCCCGATCAGCTCGCGCTCGTACATGCTGGTGGCCAGGTCGTTGATCTGGCCGGCGTTGCGCAGGCCGATGACGCCCACGACGATGCTGATGGAGGCGACCAGCAGGAAGCCCACGATCAACCGTATACCAATCTTGAGGTTGGAAAACATCTATCTCTCCCGGGAAGTGGAGCGCCGCCTCAGGCGACGACGGAGTCGGAATGAGCGGCGCGTTGGCAGGACTGCTGCACCAGCGCCGGCACGTCGAGGATGAGGACGACGTCCCCGTTGCCGCGGATGCTGGATCCGCTGATGCCCTTGGCCTGGGCGAACACGCGGGACAGCGGCTTGATGACGGTCTGGGCCTCGCCCAGCAGCGTGTCGACGACCAGGCCCAGCCGGTCGCGCCCCTGGCGCAGCACGACGATGTTGCGCCGTGGCGGCTGCGCGCCGCCGATCTCGAACAGCTGGCGCAGCCGGATCAGCGGCAACACCTCGCCACGCAGGTCTATCCAGTCGCCGTCGCCTCCGCCGTACTCCATGCATTCCTCGACGGCCTCAAGCGGCACGACGAAGACGGAGCGGCCGACCCCGACCTGGAAGCCGTCGATGATGGCCAGCGTCAGCGGCAGTCGCACCGTGACGGTGGTGCCCAGGCCCGGCCGGCTGGCAATGGACACATGGCCGCGCAGCTCGGCGATGTTGCGCTTGACGACGTCCATGCCGACGCCGCGGCCCGACAGGTTGGTGACCTGCTCGGCGGTCGAGAAGCCGGGCTCGAAGATCAGGCCGAAAGCCTCAGCGTCCGAAAGGGTGCGCCCGCTCTCGACCAGGCCGCGCTCGACCGCCTTGGCAAGGATGCGCTCCCGGTCCAGGCCGCCGCCGTCGTCCTCGACCTCGATGACGACGCTGCCGGCGTCGTGGAAGGCGTTCAACCGGATGCTGCCGTGCGCCGGCTTGCCGCGCGCGGCACGCAGCTCGGCGACCTCGATGCCGTGGTCCATCGCGTTGCGGACCAGATGGGTCAGCGGATCGCCGATCTTCTCGACGACGGTCTTGTCGAGCTCGGTGTCCTCGCCGCTGATGACGAGGTCGATCTGCTTGCCGATCTCGCGCGACACGTCGTGCACGACGCGCTGGAAGCGGCCGAAGGTGGCGCCGATCTTGACCATGCGCAGCTGTAGCGCGCTGTCGCGCACCGCCTGCACCAGCGCGGTCAGCGTCGAATGGGCCTCGTGCAGCTCGGCGTCCGCCGTGCGCCGCGCCGCCAGGCTGGCGCTGGCCTGGGCGATGATGAGTTCGCCGATCAGGTCGATGAGGCTGTCGAGCTTGTCGGCATCGACCCGCACGGATTGCCGCTCGCGGCCCGGCGCCTCGCGCACCTTGCGTTGCTGGCTCAGCGCCGCCTCGACGACGGCGGGCTGGATGCCTCCCTGCTCGACCAGCAGGTCGCCCAGCCGCCGCGGCGGGCCATCGCGGCTGCTGTCCTGGACCTGCAGCGCCTGGCGGATCTCGTGCAGGGTCACGCCGCCGCAGCTCGCCAGGATCTCGCCGAGGCGGAAGGGCTCCTCGGGCAGGGCGCGGATCAGGGCCACGTACTCGTCGATGCGGGAGGCCGGCGGCAGGATGCGCAGCTCGCAGTCGTCGAGCACGAACTCGAAGACGTTCTCGATGGCGGCTTTGTCGACGTCGGCCTCCAGCGCGATCTCGAAGCCCAGGTAGCAGCATTCCGGGTCCATGTCCGCGCTTGCGGGCAGGCGGTCTGGCAGGGTGATGAGGCGAACGATGCGACCCAGCGTTCCGAGGTAGCGGATGAAGGACATCGGGTCCATGCCGTTGCGCAGCACGCTGGGCCCGAAGCGCACCGACAGGTGCCAGCAGCCGGGGCCGGCCGGCACGGCGGCGCCCGCAGGCGCCTCGGCCGCCGGGGCGGCCTCGCGGCCCAGCCTGTCGCCGAGCGCAGCCAGCAGCGGCATGCCTTCGGCCTGCAGCCCGGCGTCGGGCTCGCTGTGCCCGGCCGCGATCCTGTCGACCAGGGCTCGCATGTGATCGGCGCAGCCCAGCAGCAGCGCGACCAGGCCGTCGTCCAGCGCCAGCCGGCCGGCGCGGACCTCGTCCAGCACGCTCTCGGCGACATGGGTGAAGCCCACGACGTGGTCCAGCCCGAACAGGCCGGCCGAGCCCTTGATGGTGTGGGCCGCGCGGAATACCGCGTTGATCGACTCGACGCGCTCGTCCGGGCCGGCCGTGCCGACGGCCAGCAGCGCGGTCTCCATGTCGTCGAGCAACTCGTGGCTTTCCGCGATGAATGTCTGCAGCGCCTGATCGATGTTCATGCGTCGGCTCCTGACGGCTGGGGGGCATCCAGGCGCGGGCTGAGCCACAGCAGTTCGAGCGCCTCGCGCACGGCCGCGCTGGGGCTCAACAGCTGCAGCTCCACGCCGCGGGCATGGGCTTCGCGTTGGGCGAGCAGCAGCAACTGCACGCCGGCGGTGTCGATCTCCTCGACGCCGGACAGATCCAGGCTGGGCCTGTCCCGTTGCGCGACTTCGTCCAGGATCAGTGGCTTGAGCTCCAGCGCCCGATAGATGGTCAGCTCGCCCACGATGGAGAGCGGCGCGCTCACGGCAGTACCAGCTTCTGCACGACGCCCAGCATCTGCTCGGGCCGGAAGGGCTTGACCACCCATGCCTTGGCGCCGGCCGCCTGGCCCTCGGCCTTCTTGGACTCCTGCGACTCCGTCGTCAGCATGACGATGGGCGTGAAGCGGTAGGCGGGGCGCTGCTTGACGGCCTTGACGAAGCTGATGCCGTCCATGTTGGGCATGTTGACGTCGCTGATCATCAGGTGGACCTTCTGGCCCGTGAGCTTGTTCAGCGCGTCCTGCCCGTCGCAGGCCTCGATGACGTCGTAGCCCGCACCCCGCAGGGCGATGCCGACGACCTGGCGCAGCGAGGCGGAGTCATCGACGACTAGGATGGTCTTGGCCATGTCGTTCCTCAGAAGAAAGTGATTTCGCTGTCGGCCGGCTGTGCGGCCTGGGCCTTGCCACCGCCCGACGGCTTGCCGACGCGGCCGCGCTCCTCGGCCATCGCATAGCTGCGCTCCAGCTCCTCCAGCATCTCGGCGGCGCTGACCGGCTCCAGTCGCCCGCGGCTTTCGTAGTCGTCGCTCGCGCAGGACATCTGCCCGGGCAGGCGTTCGATGCTCTGCTGCACATGGGCAAGGATCTGGTTGACGCGGTCCTGGAACTGCAGCTGCACCAGCGCCTCGGACACCTCGCCCTGGATGCCGGCGCTCTCCTGCTGGAGCTGGCGGGTGGCGTCCGCCATGGCCTCGGTCAGGCCGCGCAGCTCGCCGATCACGGCGGCAATGGTCGTGCGTGACTGCTGGGCTGCGGCCTGGTCGTCGCGCCGAGATGCCTCGGAGGCCTGCTGCGTCGCGGTGATGCTGTCGGTGACCCGCGACACGGTGGCCGCGATGCGCGCGCCGGTCTCGCCGGACAGCGCCGAGAGCTTGCGGACCTCCTGAGCGAGCACCGCGAAGCCGCGGCCCGTCTCGCCGGCATGCGCCGCCTCGATGGCCGCGTTGATGGCCAGCAGGTTGGTCTGCGCTGCGATCTGCGCGACCTGGTTGGCCATGCCGCGCAGCTCCGTGATCAGCGTCGTGAGTTCGCCGATCTGTGCGGCCAGCGCGGCCTTGCCCTGCATGGCCTCCTCTATGGAATCGACCAGGCGCACCAGGCGCTGCTCGCAGAGCGCGAACACGGCGGGGCGGCCAGCGTCGGCGCCGGCCGTGGGCTGCAGGCTGGATTCGGTGATGGCAAGCGTCTGGTCCAGCTTGCCGACGATGCCGCCGAAACGCGTGCTGAGCTCGGTGACGGCGGTCTCCATCTGGCCGCGCGACATGTCGATCTGGCGTGACCAGACCGGTGCGAGCGCGGCGCTGAAGTCGCGGTGGCTGTCGACGTAACGCTGCAACTGGCGCTGGGATTGGCGCAGCGCCGCCAGCCAGCTCCACAGCAGCCACAGGCCGCCGACCAGCAGCGCGCCGGCCAGCACCGGCCTGGCCATGGCCGGCAGGGCCGGCCCGATGGCCGTTGCTGCGGCGGCCAGCGCGGTCCCGGCCAGCATGCCAGCAATAACGCGACGTTCGGTTGGCGCCGCGCGCCGCAGGACGGTGGAAATGGGTATCGATGTCATCATTTGGACATGTGGGAGGGCGGCGGTTCGTCCCGCCCCTCCGCAGAGGGCTCAGGGGCATGTGCAATCGCGACGGCGAGACCGAAACGGCCCCGCGCCCGACTCCGCCGGGCTTGCCCCGGACGGGTGCATCCGCCGCAGGCTATCCAGGGCGGCGTTAATGCCGTATAAAAATTCCGCGTCGATGCCGACGGTTGTGGATTAGTTGCGACGGCGTTCACGCTTTGCAGGCCCGTCCGGCCGTGCGTGAATGCAAACCCGGCAGTTCCACTGACGGCCGACCACCTTGCGCGGCGCGCCGGCATGGCCGCTGCCGCGACCAGTTACAGCGCTGTCAGGCGTCGATGACCAGCCGGTAGCCCAGGCCGGGCTCGGTGAGCAGATAGCGCGGCTGGGTCGCGTCTGCCTCCAGCCGCTGGCGCAGCTGACGCATGTAGATGCGCAAGTAGTGGCCCTGCTCGACCTGGTGCGGTCCCCAGACCTCGCGCAGCAGGGCCTGCGAGGTCACGACGCGGTTGGCGGATTTGGCGAGCACGGCCAGCAGCCGCCACTGCGTCGCCGTGAGCCGCACCGGCACATCGGCGCGCATCACCGTCATCGCGTCCAGGTCCACCAGCACGTCTCCGATGCGCAACTGCTGCAGGCCCGCATCGTTGCGCGTCGTGCGACGCAGCGCCGCCCTCAGGCGGGCGTGCAGCTCGGGGATGCTGAAGGGCTTCACGAGGTAGTCGTCGGCGCCGGCGTCCAGTGCGGCGACCTTGTCGGTCTCGTTGGAGCGGGCCGACAGCACGAGGATGGGTCGCTGCGACGAGGCGCGCAGGCGGCGTATGAGCACCTGGCCATCGAGGTCGGGGAGCCCGAGGTCGACCAGGAAAAGGTCGATGCGCCGGGTGGCGGCGATGGCGATGCCCTCGGTGGCGCTGCCCGCCTCCTGGACGAGAAAGCCTTCAGCCGCGAGCGTCGCGACCAGGAGCTGACGGATCGGCCCTTCGTCCTCGACGACCAGCACCGTATGGCGATAGCCAGGTGTCATCAGCGCACCTTGGCCGCCGGACGGGCGCGGAGAGGCCGGCGGTGCGCACATGCGGGCCAGCGGAGGGCTGGAGGGGGGTGGGGCAGGTCTCCCGCCATGACGTCCGTGGTCTAAGAAGCTGTGAAATTTGCGCAACAGGCGCTGGATCCGCCGCGGCGCCCCGGGCCTGGCCGAAATGCGGGAGCGCCGGGCGCGGCCGGCGGGGCGCGCCAGAGCGTCGGATCCAACGCCAGGTCGCCCACGCCCGATCTGGCGCGGACAACCATGCCCACACCATAGCGCCTGTTGCGTAAAGTCCGCGTAAAAACTCTAGTCGTCTACAACTAGACGGTATCCAACGCCAGTTTCTGTCAACAGCCGAGTCGGCGGATTGGCGTCCGGCTCCAGGCGGCGGCGCAACTGGTGGATGTAGACGCGCAGATAGTGGGCGTGCTCCGACTGCCCTGGCCCCCAGACCTCCTGCAGCAGCTGGCGCGTCGTCACGACGCGGTTGGCATGCTTGGCCAGCAAGGCGAGAAGGCGCCACTGCGTGCCGGTCAGGCGAATGGCCTCGCCGTCGCGGGTTACCGTCTTGGCACTGAGATCGATGACGACCGCGCCCAGGCGCAGCGATGTCCGGCCGGCCTGGCTGGTCTGGGCGGCATGCCGCAGCGCCACGCGCAGCCGGGCATGCAGCTCGGCTACACCGAACGGCTTGATGAGGTAGTCGTCGGCGCCGCTGTCGAGGGCCTCGACCTTCTCACTCTCCTGCGTGCGGCCGGAGAGCACGATGACGGGGCGCTGTGTCCAGCGCCGCAGTCCCCGTATCAGCTCCAATCCGTCGCGGTCCGGCAGGCCCAGGTCGATCAGGAAGACGTCGATGCGGCGGTTGCCCGCCAGCGTCTCGCCCTTGGCGGCGCAGTCGGCCTCGTGGACCTGGTAGCCCCCCGCGGTCAGCGCGCCGACCAGCATGGAGCGGATGGCCGGGTCGTCCTCGACGACCAGCACGGTGCAGGCATCGCGGCTCACGGTGCCTCGTCGTCGTCGGTGATGGGCGCGCAGTCCGGCTGCGGCAGCCACAGCATCACCTGGGCACCCGACTGGTTGCTCAGCTCCAGCCGGCCGCCATGCAGCTTGGCCACGGCGGCGCAGATGGCCAGGCCCAGCCCGGTGCCACCGCTGGACTGCTGCGAGCCGCGCGTGAACTTCTTCATCATGTCCTGCTCCCGGCCGGGCGGGAAGCCCGGGCCGTCGTCCTGCACCACCAGCCGCGCCGCGGCCGTCTCGGCCGTGAAGCCGAGGCGGATCCGGGAGCCCGCCGGCGCGTGGCGGCCGGCATTCTCGAGCACGTTGCCCAGCAACTGCTCGATCAGCCGCGGGTCGCACCAGAGCAGCGCGTCCGGGTCGCAGGCCATGCTGACGCGATGCTCCGCGAGCGTCGCGCCCTGGGCAGTCAGCGCCGCGGAGAAGAGCTCGTCCACAGGGCACCACTCGAGGCTCAGCGGCACGGCGCCGCCCTCGATCCGCGTCAGGTCGAGCAGATTGTTCATCAGCGTGTGGACGCGGCGCGCCTCGCCGAGCACGCCGCGCAGCAGGCGCTCGCGCAGGGCCGGCGAGATCACGTCGCGCTGCTCCAGCAGGCTGCTGACCGAGCCGACGATGGTCGTCATGGGGCTGCGGAAGTCGTGCGAGATCGCGGCCAGCAGCGTGTTGCGCACACGCTCGGTCTCGGCCTCCAGCGCGGAGCTGGTGTTCATGGCCTCCAGCTGCAGGCGCTGCAGCACGACGGCCGCCTTGTCGGCGAAGGCGCGCAGCAGATTGGCGTCGCCCGAGTCATCCCGCAGAGGCGCCTTGAGCCGGATGGCCAGCACGCCCAGCCGTTCGTGGGTGCCCTGCATAGGCAGGTGCAGCACGATCGGGCTGTCACCGGTGGCGACGTGATCTCCCGTCGCGAACACCCGGGCGGCGGTGCCGGGATCGGCGAACTGCAGGCCGGCCACATCGACCGGCCGCAGCCGGCCCTCGGCATCGGGCAGCAGCAACTCGCCCCAGCCGTCCAGGCTGCTGTCGATGGCGCTCCGCAGCGCCAGCTGCACGTCCTGCGGCGTGGACGCACGCACCAGGTCGTAGGACAGGTCGTTGCGCGCCTGGGCGCGCTGGGCGCGCGCCGCCAGTTCGTCGCTCTTGGCGCTGACGTTGGACACCAGCCAGCTGATCAGGCAGCCCACGCCCAGCATCACGCCGAAGGTGAAGTAATACTGGGGCCGGAGCTTGACGATGGTCCAGTAGGGCGGCAGCAGGACCAGGTCGTACAGCAGCACGCTGCCCAGCACGAAGGCGATGGCGCGGCCCATGCCGGCGCGCAGGCCCACCAACGTCGTGCCGGCCATGTAGATCATGACGGTGTTGGCCGGTTCGAAGTGCTCCCGCATCAACTCGCCGGCCAGCGTGCAGGCCAGCAGCGTCAGCAGTGTCAGCCACCAGGCTTTCAGGGAGGCGCCGCCCATGTAGGTACCCAGCCCGCGCGGGTGACGGCGCTCGGCGGTCGCGCGCACGACGTGGAGGCGGACATGGGACAGTTCGTCCGCGCAGAGCGTGGCCAGGCGGGATGACAGCGAGGCGGCGCCGAGAAAGCCGTCGTGCTGTCGCTGCAGCATCAGCACGGCCCGCTGGCCGCGGCCCAGCCAGGGCCTCAGCGTGTCGAGGACCGCCGCGGCCGTCATCCGCTCCAGCGTGACCTGCTGCGCCTCGATGCCAGCCGCGCGCGCCTGCGCCAGGGCCTGCGCCGTCGCGGCATCGTCGTCGCTGCCCGCGCGGGTGAGCACCAGCAGCGTGCAGGAGGCGTCCAGGGCCCTGGCCTTGTCCAGGGCCCGTTCGGCCAGGACTCGGGGGTCCTGGCCGGGCAGCGCGCAGGCGATGATTTGACGAGATGCGGGCATCGGGAGGGAAGATCGTTGACGCAGCCCCCGACGTTCCGGTTCGTCCCGAGCGCATTGGCGAATTGCGAGGGCGGACTCTAGCGGCAGAAGCTGCAGGATGACGCCTGCCGACCCTGCGCCGGATGTGGAAAACCGCCGCTGCCGGCGTGCTAGCGGCAGCCGGCCAGCAGATCCCACTCGGGCTTGTAGACGTCGGCGCGCGCGCCGACCCAGCCCATGACGGTGTGGAAGAGGTTGTCGTGCGATGCCGGTTTGTCGCGCAGCGTGGCCAGGCAGCCGGGCTGGAGCGACGTCGCCAGCGCGCCATCCTCGGGCAGCCACAGGATCATGGGCACATGGGTCTGCTCGGCCGGCGCGATGGCATAGGGCATGCCATGCAGGTAGAGGCCGTTCTCGCCGAGGGACTCGCCGTGGTCCGATACGTAGAGCATGCCGGCGTCGAAGCGGGCCTGCTTCGTCTGCAGCCAGGCGATGGCGCGGGACAGGAGCCGGTCGGTCGTCACCAGGGTGTTGTCGTAGCCGTTGACGACCTGCTCTCGCGGGCACTGCTGCAGCTCGTTGCTGCGGCATTCGGGCTGGAAGGGCTTGAGGTCGGGCGGCGAACGCTTGAAGTAGGCCGGGCCGTGGCTGCCCATCTGGTGCATGACCAGCACCAGGCCGCGCCGCAGGCGCTCCGGGTCCAGCGCCGCGATGCGCCGGTCCAGCGCGTGCAGCAGGGCTTCGTCGAAGCATTCCTCGCCGTTGCACATGCCTGCCGGCAGCGGCGTGGCGCCCGCGGGCAGCTGGGTCGTGAAGTCGTTGGGCACGCGGTCGCACAAGGCCTTGCAGCCGCTCTGGTTGTCCAGCCACAGCACGGCGAGGCCGGCGCGTTGCAGCACGTCCAGCAGGTTCTCCTGCGGCTTGTCGGCGTCGAAGGCGGAGTGGCCCTGAGGCGCGAACATGCAGGGCAGCGACGCGGCCGTCGCCGTGCCGCAGGAGGTGACGTCACCCAGGCTGAAGAGCTGGGTCGCGGGCAGCCTGGACAGCTCGGGGTTGGTGGGCCGTGCGTAGCCGTTGAGGCTGAAGTTCATGGCCCGCGCCGTCTCGCCGACAACGAGCAGCAGCAGCGGCGGCTTGGCACCTTCGGCGCGCGGCAGCAGGCGGGCGTCCGCACCGATGACGGCCGGCGGGCCCTTGGGGCCGGCGAGGTTGCGCGCGGCGACGGCGCCGACCGAATAGACGGCGTTCAGCGGCGTCACCATGTAGCGGATGCTCTTGTGGTTGCGCATCGTCGACGACAACGTCGCGAACACGCTCAGCGCCAGCAGCACCATCGCGGCCAGGCCAAGGCCGAAGGCTGCGAGGTTGCCGCCCAGGCGATGCCTGAACGCCTGGTGCGGCGCGCGCGGCCGGCGCAGCAGCCACCAGGCGGGCAGGGCGCCCAGCACCAGCAGGTTCGCCAGAAGCCGCCAGCTGAGCAGGTCGCGGGTCTCGCGCGCGTCGGTCTGCACCATGTTCACGACCATGCTCGGGTCGAACACGATGCCGTAGGTGCCGATGAAATAGGCGAGCGCGGCGCCGGCCAGCAGCAGCAAGACCAGAACGCCCTTGATGAGCCGCGGCCAGGCCAGCAGGCTCAGCACCGCGCCGGTGGCGGCCGTGACCATGCCGGCGAAGGCGAGCAGGAAGCCGGTGCCCAGGGACAGGGACCGCAACTGCTCCCACAGCGGCCAGTTGGCCAGCAGGCTCATCCACAGGGCGGCCAGCCAGGCCTGGGTCAGGGGACGCGAGATGTCGGGCTGGAACCAGGCCAGCAGGCGCTTGAGCAGGAGCATTCGGGCGGTCAGGGGAGGCCGGGGGCGCATTCTCGCGCGCCCGGGGTACAGGGCTGTGACTTCCGCGGCGAGCATGAAAAAGGCCGCGCGCCCCTGACGGGTTGCCGCGGCCTGATGGCGAGAGGTGGGCTTACTTGAACAAGTCCTTCACCCGGTCCGTCCAGCTCTTGGCATTGGGCGAGTGGCGCTCACCGCCCTTCTTCAGCGACTCGTCCAGCTCCTTGAGCAGCTTCTTCTGGTGCTCGGTCAGCTTGACCGGCGTCTCCACGGCGATGTGACAGTAGAGGTCGCCGGGGTAGCTGGAGCGCACGCCCTTGATGCCCTTGCCGCGCAGGCGGAAGGTCTTGCCGTGCTGAGTGCCCTCGGGCAGCTCGATCTCGGCCTTGCCACCCAGCGTCGGCACCTCGATGTTGCCGCCCAGTGCCGCGGTGACCATGGACACCGGCATCGTGCAATGCAGGTCGTCGCCGTCGCGCTCGAAGATGTCGTGCTGCTTGATGCGGATCTCGATGTAGAGGTCTCCGCTCGGGCCGCCGTTCACGCCGGGCTCGCCATTGCCCGCCGAGCGGATGCGCATGCCCTCGTTGATGCCGGCCGGGATCTTGACCTCCAGCGTCTTTTGCTTCTTGACCTTGCCCTGGCCGTTGCAGGTCGTGCAGGGCTCGGGAATGATCTTGCCGGTGCCGTGGCAATGCGGGCAGGTCTGCTGGATGCTGAAGAAGCCCTGGCGCATGTGCACCGTGCCGGAGCCGCCACAGGAGCCGCAGGTCTTGGCGCTGGTGCCCGGCTTGGCGCCGGAGCCACCGCAGGTCTCGCAGCCTTCCCAGCTGGGGATGCGGATCTGCGTTTCCTTGCCGCGCGCGGCCTCCTCCAGCGTGATCTCCATCGCGTAGCTGAGGTCGCTGCCGCGGTAGACCTGCTGGCCGCCGCCGCGGCGGCCACCGCCCTGGCCACCACCGAAGATGTCGCCGAAGATGTCGCCGAAGGCCTCGGCAAAGCCGCCGAAGCCCTCTGCGCCCGGGCCGCCTCGGCCCGCACCCATGTTGGGGTCAACGCCGGCATGGCCGTACTGGTCGTAGGCCGCGCGCTTTTGCGCGTCGGACAGCATCTCGTAGGCCTCCTTGGCCTCCTTGAACTGCTCCTCGGCCTTCTTCGCCCCGTCGCCCTGGTTGCGGTCGGGGTGGAACTTCATGGCCAGCTTGCGGTAGGCCTTCTTGATGTCGTCCTCGGACGCGTTCTTGGCGACGCCGAGGACTTCGTAGTAATCGCGCTTGGAAGCCATGCTTGCCGCTTCTCTTTTCAAGGGGAAAAGCCCGAGGGCGCTAGCGAGCGCTCCCGGGCCGTGAAGTCATAGGAGGGTTACTTGCCGTCCTTGACTTCCTTGAACTCGGCGTCCACGACGTTGTCGTCGGCAGGGCGCTTGGCTTCGCCCTGCGGCTCTGCCTGGTGCGGCTCGGCGCCGGCCGCCGCCGCGGCAGCGGCCTGCGCGCCCTGCTGGTCGGCGTAGATCTTCTCGCCCAGCTTCTGGCTGGCGGTCATCAGCGCTTCGGTCTTGGCCTCGATGTCGGCCTTGTCGTCGCCCTTGATGGCCTCTTCCAGTTCCTTGGCGGCGGCCTCGATCTTGTCCTTCTCGGCGGCTTCGAGCTTGTCGCCATGCTCGGCGAGCGACTTGCGCACGCTGTGCACCATGCCGTCGGCCTGGTTGCGGGCGCCGACGAGCTCGACCTTCTTCTTGTCCTCGGCCGCGTTGGCCTCGGCGTCCTTCACCATCTTCTCGATCTCGGCTTCGGACAGGCCCGAGTTCGCCTTGATGGTGATCTTGTTTTCCTTGCCGGTGCCCTTGTCCTTGGCGCCGACGTGCAGGATGCCGTTGGCGTCGATGTCGAAGCTGACCTCGATCTGCGGCACGCCGCGCGGTGCCGGCGGGATGCCTTCGAGGTTGAACTCGCCCAGCGACTTGTTGGCCTGGGCCAGCTCGCGCTCGCCCTGGTACACCTTGATGGTTACGGCAGGCTGGTTGTCGTCGGCTGTCGAGAAGGTCTGGCTGAACTTGGTCGGGATGGTCGTGTTCTTCTTGATCATCTTCGTCATCACGCCGCCCAGGGTCTCGATGCCCAGGCTCAGCGGGGTGACGTCCAGCAGCAGCACGTCCTTGCGTTCGCCGCCCAGGACCTGGCCCTGGATGGCGGCACCGACGGCCACGGCCTCGTCGGGGTTGACGTCACGACGCGGCTCCTTGCCGAAGAACTCCTTGACCTTGTCCTGCACCTTGGGCATGCGGGTCATGCCGCCGACCAGGATGACGTCGTCGATGTCGCCCAGCGACACGCCGGCGTCCTTCACCGCAGTGCGGCAGGGGGCGATGGTGCGCTCGATCAACTCGTCAACGAGACTCTCCAGCTTGGCGCGGGTGAGCTTGACGTTGAGGTGCTTGGGACCGGTCGCGTCGGCCGTGATGTAGGGCAGGTTGACGTCGGTCTGCGACGAGTTGGACAGCTCGATCTTGGCCTTCTCGGCAGCTTCCTTCAGGCGCTGCAGGGCCAGCACGTCCTTGGTCAGGTCGACGCCCTGGTCCTTCTTGAACTCGGCAATGATGTAGTCGATGACGCGCTGGTCGAAGTCCTCGCCGCCCAGGAAGGTGTCGCCGTTGGTCGACAGCACCTCGAACTGCATCTCGCCATCAACGTCGGCGATCTCGATGATGGAGATGTCGAAGGTGCCGCCGCCGAGGTCATAGACGGCGATCTTGCGGTCACCCTTGCCATGCTTGTCCAGGCCGAAGGCCAGGGCCGCGGCGGTGGGCTCGTTGATGATGCGCTTGACGTCCAGGCCGGCGATGCGGCCGGCATCCTTGGTGGCCTGGCGCTGCGCGTCGTTGAAATAGGCCGGCACCGTGATGACGGCCTCGGTCACTTCCTCGCCGAGATAGTCCTCGGCGGTCTTCTTCATCTTGCGCAGCACCTCGGCCGAGACCTGGGGCGGTGCGTACTTCTTGCCGCGCACTTCCACCCAGGCGTCGCCGTTGTCGGCGGCGGCGATCGTGAACGGCATCAGGTCGATGTCCTTCTGCACTTCCTTCTCGGCGAACTTGCGGCCGATCAGGCGCTTGACGGCGTACAGCGTGTTCTTCGGGTTGGTCACCGACTGGCGCTTGGCCGAGGCGCCGACGAGGATCTCGCCGTCTTCCTGGTAGGCAATGATGGACGGCGTGGTGCGCGCGCCTTCCGCGTTCTCGATCACGCGGGTCGTGTTGCCTTCCATGACCGCCACGCACGAATTGGTGGTGCCGAGGTCAATGCCGATGATCTTTCCCATGGGGTGCTCCTGAGGATTTGGTGATGTGTTCGAGTTGTGGATAACTTGCGCCGTTTCAAGGGAGCGGCAGCGTCTGTATTACTTGGGCGCGGCGACCGTCACGAGTGCGGGCCGCAGCACGCGGTCGGCGATCAGGAAGCCCTTCTGCAGCACGGTGACCACCGTGTTGGCGTCCTGCTCGGCCGGCACCATGGAGATGGCCTGGTGCTGGTGCGGGTCGAACTTGGCGCCCTGGGCCGGGTTGACCTCGACGACCTTGTTGCGCTCCAGCGCGCTGGTGAGTTGGCGGCGCGTGGCGTGCACGCCCTCCAGTACCGTCTCGACGGCGGCGCCGGGCGTGGCGATGGCGGCGTCCAAGCTGTCCATCACCGGCAGCATGGCCTCGGCAAAGCCCTCGACGGCGAACTTGCGGGCCTTGGACAGCTCTTCCTCGCTGCGGCGGCGGGTGTTCTCCACCTCGGCCTTGGCGCGCAGATAGGCGTCACTCATCTCGGCCAGCCGGCCTTCCAGTTCGGCGATCTTGATCTCGGGGTTCAGTTCGGCAGCCGTGGGCTCGGGGGCGTTGGCTGCATCTTCGGGCAGGGGGGTCTCGGTGGTCATGGCATCCAGGATGGGGTTCGCGTCGACATGAGGCGCGATGTCCCGGTTTCAAGAGGGGGATTCGAAACGGATTATCCGGGTCAACCCGGATCGTCCTCGTCCAGCGAGGCCGACCAGCGCTCCCAGTCCACCAGGCGGCGGCGGTCCTGCTTGGTCGGGCGGCCCTGGACAATGGCCGCGGCCGGTTCCGGCGCCAGGCGGCGCGCCTCGGCGGCGGCCTCGCGGGCGGTGATGCTGGCCGGTGTCTCGGCATAGAGCGCCTGCGCCTGCGGCGCCGGGCCGCGCTGGTGGGACAGGCCCAGGACCGAGACCTCCCGCGCCAGCGTGCCGATTCGGATGCTGAGCAGGTCGCCGACCTTGACATCCCGGGCCGGCTTGACCGGCTGGCCGCCTATGCGCACGCGGCCCAGGTTGATCTCGTCGACGGCCAGCGCGCGGGTCTTGTAGAAGCGCGCGGCCCAGAGCCATTTGTCCAGGCGCATGCTGGCCGGGGCCTCGCTCATTCCCGGGCTCCGGCGGTCAGCGCGCGCACGCGCCGCAGCGCCAGCGTGTCGGGATGGGGCGCCTCGGTGGGCCAGCCTTGCAGATGGCGCTCGGCCAGGTCCGCCAGCGCGCGCATGCCGTCGGGGCGGTCGTTCAGGCAGGGGATGTAGGCAAAGCGCTGGCCGCCGGCGGCGAGGAAGGCAGCGCGAGCCTCCTGGGCGATCTCCTCCAGCGTCTCCAGGCAGTCCACCGCGAAGCCGGGGCAGATCACGTCGACGGACTTCGTGCCGTCCTTGGCGAGCTTGACGAGGCTGGGCTCGGTGTAGGGCTCCAGCCACTTGGCCTTGCCGAAGCGGCTCTGGAAGGTCACCTGCCATTCGCCGTCCTTCAGGCCGAGGGCCTCGGCGCGCAGGCGGCCGGTCTTCAGGCATTCGCAGTGGTAGGGGTCCCCCAGGTGCAGCGTGCGCTCGGGCATGCCGTGGAAGCTCATGACCAGCTTGCCGCCACGGCCCTCGCGCTGCCAGTGCTCGCGCACGCTCCGGGCCAGCGCGCCGATGTAGCCGGCGTCGTCGTGGTAGCGGTTGACGAAGCGCAGCTCCGGCACATGGCGGGTCTGCAGCACCCAGCGGGCCACGTCGTCGATGACGCTGGCGGTCGTGGCGCCCGAGTACTGCGGATAGGCGGGCAGCACCAGCACGCGGCGCGCGCCGTCGCGCTTGAGCGCGTCCAGCGTGGCGGCGATGGCGGGCGTGCCGTAGCGCATCGCGGGAGCCACGCGCACGCGCAGGCCGCGCTCGCCGAGGTAGCCCTGCAGCAGCTTGGCCTGCCTCTCGGTCCAGACCTTGAGTGGCGAGCCTTCGGGCGTCCAGACGGTGGCGTACTTGGCGGCCGACTTGGCCGGCCGAACGCGCAGGATGACGCCGTGCAGGATGGCGAGCCATAGCAGCCGAGGGATCTCGACGACGCGCGGGTCGGCCAGGAACTGGGCCAGGTAGCGGCGCAGCGCCGGTGCGGTAGGCGCGTCGGGCGTGCCGAGGTTGCACAACAGGATGGCGACGTCGCTGCCCGCGGGGCCAGCGGGCGCGGCGCCGTGGCGCTGCGGCGGTTCGGGGAGGAAGCGCATGGGTGATGTCAGCGCCGCGAACGCGGGCCGAAGGGCTGGGGCTCGGTGTCGTAGAAGTGCAGCACCTCGAAGCGCACGCTGGGCGACTGCTCGTCGCCCGGCGGGCCGCCCAGGCCGATGGTGCCGCTGCCGTGCAGCGTGCAACTGCCGCGCTTGAGGCTGAGCAGTTCGCCCGAGTCGCCGAAGCGCACATAGGTGCCGTTGTAGGACAGGTCGGTCAGCTCGAAGCTGCTGCCCTGCCAGTCGATGCGGGCATGCGAGCGCGACACGCGGGCGTCGGTGATGCAGTAGGTGGCCTGCACGCTGCGGCCCAGCACGATGGGCATGGCGCCTATGTCGAAGACGCGGTCCAGGTCCTGCCAGATCAGGCGCATGCCCTCGGGTTCGTTGGAGCGCATCGGCTCGCCGAACTGCGTGGCGGCGGCGTCGGCGCCGGGCAGCGGCGTGGCGTCCATGCGGTAGACATGGACGGACTCGACGCGGCCGCGCACGGAGATGCGGTCCAGGCTGCGGAAGCGTCCCTTGGACGCGTGGTGCAGGCCGGCCAGCACCTCGGCCGTGATGAGGATCTCGCCGTCGCCGGCATGGTCGATGAGGCGGGCGGCGACGTTGACGGCGTCGCCGAAGCAGTCGCCGTTGAGCTCCACGACCTCGCCGCGCGCCAGCGCCACCTGCAGGCGCAGTGCGAGCAGGGCGAGGTCGTTCTGGCGGCGGGCGCGCTGCACGGTCTTCTCCAGCAGCTCCTGCATGCGCTGGGCCGCGCGCACGCCGTCGCGCGGCGTCTCGAAGGCGGCCATCAGGCCGTCGCCTAGCGTCTTGATGAGCTGGCCGCCGCTCTCCAGCACGGCTTCGCTGACCTGGCCCACGGTCTGCGTGACCATGGCACTGGCTTCGGCATTGCCCAGGGACTCGTAGAGCCCGGTGCTGCCTCGCAGGTCGGCGAAGAGGACGGTGCGTTCGCGGATCGCGGTCATGTCGAAAGTTTATCGGGCATGGAAAAGGCCGGACGAGCCGGCCTTGGATCCGTTAGGACGACGGGCTTCGCTTGCGGCGGCCAACGTCCCCGGCCAACCTTACAGGTTGTCCAGGTAGGTGCGGAGTTTGTCCGAGCGGCTGGGGTGCTTGAGCTTGCGGATCGCCTTCGCCTCGATCTGGCGGATGCGCTCGCGCGTGACGTCGAACTGCTTGCCGACTTCCTCCAGCGTGTGATCGCTCTGCATCTCGATACCGAAGCGCATGCGCAGCACCTTGGCCTCGCGCGGCGTCAGGCTGTCGAGGATGTCCTTCACCACGTCGCGCAGGCCGGCCTGCATCGCGGCCTCGATGGGCGCCGTGTTGTTGGTGTCCTCGATGAAATCGCCCAGGTGGCTGTCGTCGTCGTCGCCGATCGGCGTTTCCATGGAGATCGGCTCCTTGGCGATCTTCATGATCTTGCGGATCTTGTCCTCGGGGATCTCCATCTTCTCGGCCAGCGTCGGGGCGTCCGGCTCGTAGCCGAACTCCTGCAGATGCTGGCGCGAGATGCGGTTCATCTTGTTGATCGTCTCGATCATGTGGACCGGGATGCGGATGGTGCGGGCCTGATCCGCGATGGAGCGCGTGATGGCCTGGCGGATCCACCACGTCGCGTACGTCGAGAACTTGTAGCCCCGGCGGTATTCGAACTTGTCCACCGCCTTCATCAGGCCGATGTTGCCTTCCTGGATCAGGTCCAGGAACTGCAGGCCGCGGTTGGTGTACTTCTTGGCGATCGAGATCACGAGGCGCAGGTTGGCCTCGATCATTTCCTTCTTCGCGTCACGAGAGGCCTTCTCGCCCTCGTTCATCTTCTTGTTGATGTCCTTCAGGTCGTCCAGCGGCACCACGGCCTTGGCCTGGATGTCGATGAGCTTCTGCTGCAGCTCCTGCACGGGCGGCAGGTTGCGGCTCAGGATGACGCTGTAGTTCTTGCCCGCCGCGACCTCTTTCTCCGCCCACTTCAGGTTCAGTGCGTTGGGCGGGAAAGTCTTGATGAAGTGTTCCTGCGGCATGCCGCACTTGTCGACGACGATCTTGCGCAGTTCGCGCTCGTAGCGGCGCACGTCGTCCACCTGCGAGCGCAGGATGTCGCACAGCTTCTCGATCGTCTTGACCGTGAAGCGGATGGTCATCAGCTCGCCGCTGATGGCCTGCTGGGCCTTGTTGTACGACGGCGACTTGTAGCCGTCCTTCTCGAAGGCCTTGCGCATCTTGTCGAAGCTGGTGCTCATCGAGTCCAGCTTCAGCAGCGCGGCGTTCTTCAGCTCTTCAAGCTTCTTGGTCAGCGCCTTGGAGCCGCCGTTGCCGTCGTCGTCGTCTTCCTCGTCAAACTCGTCGAAGTCTTCCTCGGCCACGTAGTCGTCGGCCTCGTCCTCGGCGACGAAGCCATCGACGACGTCGGAGATCTGCATCTCGCCGGCGCGGATCTTGGTCGCGTACTCGAGGATGTGGGCGATGGTCGTCGGCGAGGCCGAGATCGCCAGCATCATGGCCTGCAGGCCGCCTTCGATGCGCTTGGCGATCTCGATTTCGCCTTCACGCGTCAGCAGTTCCACCGTGCCCATCTCGCGCATGTACATGCGCACCGGGTCGGTCGTGCGGCCGAACTCCGAGTCCACCGTCGACAGCGCGGCTTCCGCGGCTTCTTCGGCTTCTTCCTCGGTCGACGTGGCCGTCGTGTTGCCCTGGATCAGCAGCGTGGCGGCGTCGGGCGCCTGCTCGTAGACCGCGATGCCCATGTCGTTGAGCATGGAGATGATGGCCTCGAGGATTTCCTCGCTGACCAGCTTCTCGGGCAGGTGGTCGTTGATTTCCTGGTGCGTCAGGAAGCCGCGCGTCTTGCCCATCTTGATGAGGGTCTTCAGCTCGCTGCGGCGCTTGCTGGCCTCCTCTTCGGTGAGCGCGGTTTCCTCCAGGCCGAATTCGCGCATCAGCGCGCGCTCCTTGGCGCGGCTGACCTTCATGCGCAGCGGCTTGGCCTTGGGTGTCTCTTCCGCGACCGCGGCCGTTTCCTCCGCTTCGGGCTCCTCGCCCTCGATCTCGGCATCGATGTCGGAGAAGTCCTCGTCGTCCTCGGCGTCCTTCTTGCCGGCCTTCTTGGACGTGGTTTCCGCCTTGGGCTTGCGACCGCGCTTGGGCTTGTCCTCGTCAGCCTTGGCCGCCTTCGCGGCCGGCTTGGCGGTCGCCTTCGCCGCCTTCGCGGGCGCCTCGGCGGCGGCCTTGGCGGCCGGCTTCTTCTTGAGCTCCTCGGCGGGAGCGGGGCTGGCCTTGGTCGCGGGCTTCTTGGCGGTCATGCAGGTCCTTCGGGTTTGCGCGGTCAATTCAGAAATGCAGCAGCCACCGCGGCCTGCCCGGGCTCGGCATCAAACCGGCGGGGCATGGGAGCGGTGGCTTTCGTCGCCGGGTGTCAACCGTATCGGCCGAGGGACCCTGGCGTGGCGCGAACAAGCTGGCGTGATCGTTTGGAGTGCAGAGGTGGCGGATGTAGTGGCCTTCAAAACTCGTCGGTTGCCTTGTTTCGCAAGGTGGCCGGGCCCGGCATCTCTCTGCCGTCACTCTTGTTGACGCGCGCGGAAAACACAAGATTATCGGCCAAATTCATCGCGAGGTCAAAGATCGGGTGGTTTGGGCGGCGCGACCCCATGCCGCTCGCGCATGCGGGCGAGGGCTTCCAGCGCGCGGCGGCGCTCCTCGTCAGTGGCGCCGCCGCCGCCGGGCAGGGGCGTCGAGGCGCGCGAGCGCAGGTCGGCGACGGCGCGCGCCAGGTCGCCGGCGGGGTCGGATTCCTCGATGCCCAGCGCCTGGATGTGGCCGGTCAGGCGGCCCACCGCCTCGCCGAATCCGTCCGCCGCCAGCCCCGCCTGGATCGCCGCCCAGGGGCTGGGGCCGTGGTGGGTCAGCTGGCGTTCCAGCCAATGGACCAGTGCGCCATGCATGCCCGCCAGCTCGTGGAGCAGGGCGCGGTCCTCGTCCGCGAGCGTCTCCCACAGCTCGCTGTGCTGCAGCAGCAGCCGCACAGCGTTGTCCATGGGCGTCGACGGCGCGGCTCGCGGGCCGGCGGGGCGGGCCTCCTCGTCACGACCCTTGCGCTTCCAGTCACCCTTGCCCTTCCAGTCACCCTTGCCCTTCCAGTCGCCCTTGCCCTTCCAGTCGCCCTTGGGCTGCCAGCGCGGCTTCTCCGCCGGTGCGGCCGGCGCCGAGGAGGCCATGGACGGCGCCGGAGCCGGCTCGCCCAGCCATAGCGCCTGCAGCTCGGCTTCGGGCATCTGGCCCTGCCTGGCCAGCTCGCCGAGCAACTGGCGGCGCAGCAGGCCTTCGGGCAGCAGGTTCCACAGCGGCCGGGCCTGGTTGAGCATGCGGGCGCGCCCCTCGGGGGTGCCGAGGTCGCAGCCATCGGCGGCGACCAGGCTGAGCTGGCGCGACAGCGGCACGGCCGTCTCCACGCAGCGCTCGAAGGCCTCTGCGCCGAGTTCGCGGACATAGGAGTCGGGATCGTGTTCGGACGGCAGGAAGAGGAACTTGACGGTGTGGGTTTCGGTTGCGTGGGGCAGCGCCGCCTCCAGCGCACGCACGGCGGCGCGGCGGCCGGCGGCGTCGCCGTCGAAGCTGAAGACGACCATGTCCGTGTGCCGGAAGAGCTTGTGCACATGCTCGGCCGTGCAGGCCGTGCCCAGCGTCGCGACGGCGTTGCCGATGCCGTACTGGGCAAGCGCCACGACGTCCATGTAGCCCTCGACGACAAGGGCATAGCCGCGCTGGCGCATGGCCTGGCGACCCTCGTACAGGCCGTAGAGCTCACGCCCCTTGTGGAAGACCGGCGTCTCGGGCGAGTTCAGGTACTTGGGCTCGCCCTTGTCCAGCACGCGGCCGCCGAAGCCGATGACCTCGCCCTGCACATTGCGGATGGGGAACATGACGCGATCGCGGAAGCGGTCGTAGCGCTTGGCCTCCTGTCCGGGCTCCACATCGGGCGTGATGACCAGGCCCGACTCAACGAGCTGCGGGTCGTCATACGACGGGAAGCCGCTTGCCAGCGAGCGCCAGCCCTCGGGCGCGTAGCCCAGGCCGAAACGCGCGGCGATCTGGCCGGTCAGGCCGCGGCCCTTCAGGTATTCGATGGCACGATGCGACGCGCGCAGCTGGGCCTTGTAGTAGTCCCCGGCGCGGGCCAGTACCTCGGTGAGGCTGTGCTGCCGGGCCTTCTCGGCCTTGGCACGTTCGCGTTGCTCGGGACTGCGGTCGTCCTGCGGCACCACCATGCCGACTTGCTGGGCCAGGTCTTCGACCGCCTCGACGAAGCTGGCGCCGGTGTGCTCCATCAGGAAGCCGATGGCATTGCCGTGCACGCCGCAGCCGAAGCAGTGGTAGGTCTGGCGAACGGTGTTGACGTTGAAGCTGGGCGACTTCTCGCCGTGGAAGGGGCACAGGCCCTTGTGGTTGCTGCCGGCCTTCTTCAGCTCGACGTGGCGACCCACCACGTCGAGGATGTCGACGCGGGCCAGCAGGTCCTGGATGAAGCCTTGGGGAATCACCCCCGGGATTTTAGAGAGGGGTCTGGGTCGGGCTGCGTAACTGCCCGGCCCAGTCGCTGTTGGCGAAGGACTCCATCCAGCCCGGCAGCGCCATGGGGTGCATGGCGGGGGCAATGCCGTTGCCCTGGCCCAGGCGGCAGCCCAGGCGCAGCAGCTCGCGGGCATGGGCGCGGCTTTCGACGCCCTTGGCCAGCACCGCGCAGCCGATGTTGCGCGCCAGGCCGATGACGCCCTCGACGAGGGACAGGTCCTGCGCGTCGCCCAGCATGCCCTGCACATAGCTGCGGTCGAGCTTGAGGGTGTCGACGGGCAGGCGCTTCAGCGAGCCGAGCCTTGAATAGCCGGCGCCGAAGTCGTCCAGCGCGATACCCACGCCCAGGCTCATGCAACGCTGGATCAGCGCCTGCGTCGCCGCCGTCTCGACCAGCGCGTCGGCTTCCAGCACGTCCAGGTGCAGCAGCTGTGCGACCTGGGGTGGCTGGCGCTGCATGAGCTCCTGCAGGCGTTGCGGGAAGTCGTGGCGGCTCAGCTGGCGGGCGCCGACGTTGACGCTGACCGGCAACCCCTTGCCGCCGTTGACGCCGGCACGCGCCCAGGTCGCGGTCTGCGCGAGGGCCTGTTCGATGACCCAGTCGCCGATCTGCACCGCCAGGCCGGTGGTCTCCACCAGCGGCAGGAAGTGCGCCGGCGCCAGCACGCCGCGCTCCGGGTGCTGCCAGCGCAGCAAGGCCTCGACGCCCATGACCTGGCCGGTGCGCAGGTCGATCTGCGGCTGGTAGTGCAGCAGCAGCTCGTCGCCGTCCAGCGCCTTTTGCAGGCGGGCCAGCGCGAGCAGGCTGGCCTCGTCGCGCTGGTCCAGCGTCGGGTCGTGGAACTGCACGCGGCTGCGGCCGGCATGCTTGGCGCGGTAGAGGGCGTGGCCCGCGTGGCGCAGCAGCGTCTCTGGGTCGGCGTCGTCCTGGGGGTAGAGGGTCGCGCCCATGCTGGCGCCGATCTCCAGCGCCAGGCTGTTGCCGACGCGGCTCTCGCGGACGGCCACCGGCGTGGACAGGACGGCCAGCAGCCGGTCGATGCCGCGCTGGGCCTCCTCGGGCGTCTGTGCGCGCATCAGCACGGCGAACTCGTCGCCATGCAGGCGGGCGAGCTGGTCGGCCGTGTCCGGCGCCGCGCCGCGTGCGCCGCGAAGCGCGGCCTGCAGCCGGCTGCCGAGCTGCAGCAGCACGGCGTCGGCGACGAGCTGCCCTTGCTCGGCGTTGACGCGGCCGAAGTCGTCCAGGTCGATGACACCGACCACCAGCTTGAAGCCGTCGCGGTTGGCGGCGGCCAGCGCCTGCTGCAGCAGGCGCATGAACTCGTCGCGGTTGGGCAGGCCGGTGGCGACGTCGTAGCGCAGGCTGCGGCGCAGCAGGTCCTGCTGGCGCAGGCTCTCGCCCAGGTCGCTCAGGCTGAGCAGGCGCCATCGCGGGTCGACGCCGTCCGGCTCGGGCACGGGGCTGAGCTTCACGGCGAAGACGTGGCGGCCACCGTCGTCCAGCTCGGCCTGCAGCTGGCCGCTCCAGCTCAGGCCGGCATTCAGCTCGGCCTGCAGCTCGGCGGGCTCGTAGCCGCTGCGCTGCAGGTTGGCCACGCTCAGCGGCGTGGCCGGGCGGCCGATCAAGGCCTCGCGCGGTGCATGCAGGATGTCGCAGTAGGCCGGGTTGGCCTCGACGATGCGCCAATGCATGTCGATGATGGCCAGGCCTTCGCCGGCCTGCTGGAACAGCGTGGCCGCCAGGCGCTCGCGCTCCTCGGCCGTGTGGCGCCAGCTGATATCGGCCAGCGTCGCGATGAGGCCGCGCGGGCGGCCTCGGCGGTCCCGCAACGGCACATGGGCCTGCAGCTCGTGCCAGCGCCAGTCGCCGCCGTCGGCGGCCAGGCGCAGCGACAGGCCCAGCTGCTTGCGCTGCCGGTCGGCCAGCAGTTCGCGCAGGGCCCGGCGCACGGGCTCGCGGTCGCGCGGATGGGCCAGGCGTATCCAGTCCAGCGGCGCGCCGCCCGTCGCGCTGCCGTCGACCGGTGTCGTCAGTGCCACCCAGCGCGCCGAGGCATGACGGCGGCCCTCGGGCAGCCGCCATTCGGCCAGCGCCAGCCCCTGGGCATCGAGGGCGCTGCGCCAGCCGTCGCGGTCGCGCAACTGATGCCGGGTCAGGCCCGCGACGAGCAGTGGCAGCAGGGCCAGTGCCGCGCCCAGCGCATAGGCCTCTGGCGTGGCTGGCGCGCCCAGTGCCCACAGGCCCAGCAGGCCGGCGCCGAGGGCGGCATTGATGCGCGGCGCGGCCTGCAGCGCATGCAGGCACAGCAGCAGATGCGGCAGCAACAGCAGCGCGCCGGCCTGGGGCCACCAGGCCAGGGCGGCCTGTGCCACGATGGCGGCTGCCGCGAGCCCGTACCCGGGCCGGCGGCTGCCGCGGCGTGGCTGCTGCGTGCTGGCCTGCAGCACGGTGCCCGCGCTCAGCAGCGCCAGCGCCCAGGCGGCCGCCAGCTCCAGCGCGCCGGCGCCGGCGGCGCCCGCGGAGAGGCCCGCCGCATGCAGGATGCCCAGCGCCAGCAGTCCGGCCAGGCCCGGCGCGGCGAGCCCGGCGAGCAGGCCGAACAGGCCCACCTCGCGCCAGCCGGTCAGCCGGCCGGTCAGGCGCAGCCGGCGCAGCAGCGCCCGGTTCAGCACCAGGGCCAGCAGCGGCAGCGCAAGCGCGCTGAGCACGGGGGCGGAGAGCAGCAGCTCCAGCCCGGCGCCGGGTCGGGCCTCGAAGAGCAACGGCAGGCCGGCGCCCAGCAGCAGGCCGGCCGTCACCAGGGGCAGCGTCCAGGCGTTGAGCCGCCACAGCGCCAGCAGGCCCAGCGCGGCCAGCAGCATGGGGATCAACAGGTCCTGGGCCGGCATCGCGCCGGCCGGCTGGGGCAGGCGCAGCATCGGCGGCAAGATGTCCCTGGCCAGTCCCCAGGCGGTAAGCAGGCCGCCGCCCAGGCCGGCCAGCGCGGCAAGACCGACCCGACGCAGCCGGCGCCCGCTGCTGCGGTCATGGATGCGACGCGGACCGGAGGGCGGCCTGGTGGACGGCGGCGCCGGGGCGCTCAGGTCGGCTTCCTGCCCATGGGCGGAGGACTCGGGCGCGCCGGCATGCAGATCCATGGCTCAGGCCGTCATCCGGCCTGCGCCGGCCGGGCTGTGGTGGCGCCGGCGGCGGCATGGGGCGGGCATGGGGCGAATTTCGTCGAGCAGAGCCTGCGCGAGCCTCGGGGGAAACCCGTGAGGGCGGGCCGCGGACGGTATGACGAAAGGCATGGCGCAGTCTAGTCGCCGCGTCCGCCACAAAGGAAAAGGGCCATCCCGTAGATGGCCCTGCTGGTCATATGGCGCCGCAGTGGCGCCGGATGGGATGTCTCAGACCGCGAAATCGGTCAGCTTGGCGCCGCCGGCGACGGCGGCCTTGAGCCATTTGGGTTGCAGGCCGCGACCGCTCCAGGTTTCGCCGGTGGCCTGGTTGCGATATTTGGCAGCGACCTTGGAGACCTTGGCCGGTTTGGGCGTGCGCATGCTGAGGTCGGCCACCGTCAGGCCATATTCGCTCATCAGGGATTTGACCTTGGCAACGGCTTCGCCGCGTTCGCGCTCCTTGGTTTGGCTGATCTGCTCATCAAGCGCCGCGCGTTGGGCCAGGAGTTCCTTGAGATTGGACATGCTGCTATTCCTCTTGCGATTTGACCGGTGAGACTCCCGATGGCGGGCATCGAGGCCTCGGAGGTGCGGGGCGCGAGGCCCGGCAATTATCTCCGCCAGCGAATTAAATCGCGGACTGGAGATTCAGGCAAGAGTTTTCTTGGGCCGGCGGCAACGGTTTTTGATTCGATGAGGAAAACCCGGTGTCAATGGGTTTCGCCGCTAGGCGCGCCCTGGAACCGGGGCTCGATACCCCTGCGCCGGCGGCCGGCCACGCAGGCCGCCAGTAATTGCCATGACTAATGCCACGGTAGGGCGCAGGGGGCAGAAATAGGCCGGGCTCAGTTCGACGGCGGCACGTAGCCCGCCACCTGCTCCGCACCGCTGCCGAAGAAGAATTGCTCCGCCTGACGCATCAGGTATTGGCGGGCGCGCAGATCGGCGAGGTTGAGGCGGTTTTCATTGACGAGCATGGTCTGGTGCTTCATCCAGGCGGCCCAGGCCTCCTTGCTGACGTTTTCCCAAACTCGCTTGCCGAGTTCCGTGTGGACGGGGTAGGGCGGGAAGTCCAGCCCTTCGGCTTCCTTCTTCAGATAGGCGCATTGGACGACGCGGGGCATGGCGGACTCCTGAGACACGAAATGGAAAAACGGCCGGCACTTTAGCGCGCCGACCGTATGGGCAGGCCCGGCGGGGGCTTAGTTGAATCGTTTGACCAGCACCAGCGAGCGGCGGTCCCAGTTGTATTTGCGTTTGCGTTCCTCGGGCAGCCATTCGGGGTCGACCTGCTGGAAGCCGCGCTTGATGAACCAGTGCATGGTGCGCGTGGTCAGCACGAAGATGCTGTCCAGGCCCGTGGCCTTGGCGCGCTGCTCGATGCGCTTGAGCAGGCGGTCACCGTCGCCCTGGCCCTGCACCTCGTTGGACACGGTCAGGGCCGCCATCTCGGCCGTGCGCGCTTCGACATAGGGGTAGAGGGCCGCGCAGCCGAAGATGACGCCGTCATGCTCGATGACGGTGTAGAGCTCGGCGTCGCGCTCGATCTCGGTGCGGCTGCGCTTGACCAGCGTGCCGTCGCGCTCGAAGGGCTCGATGAGCTTGATGATGCCGGCCACGTCGTCGGACGTGGCCTCGCGCAGGCTCTCGAGCTTCTCGTCCACGACCATGGTGCCGATGCCGTCGTGGGTGTAGACCTCCTGCAGCAGTGCGCCATCGATCGCGAACGGGATGATGTGCGTGCGCTCGACGCCGGCGCGGCAGGCCTCGGCGCAATGGCGCAGGTAGAAGGCCACGTCGGTCGGCTCGGGCGTCGGACTGGCCTTGGCGAGCATGCGGTCGGCGTCCGCCAGGGCCAGCTCGGTGTCTATGGGGCTTTCCGGGTCGCCCGGGTTCTCGGGAACGCCCGGAACCTCGCAGACGAACAGCAGCTTGTCGGCCTGCAGCGCGATGGCGGTCGACGTGGCCACGTCTTCCATGCTGAGGTTGAAGGCTTCGCCCGTGGGCGAGAAGCCGAACGGCGACAGCAGCACGATGGCGCCGATGTCGATGGCGCGCTGGATGGCGGCGGCATCCACCTTGCGCACGAGCCCGGAATGCTGGAAGTCCACGCCGTCGACGATGCCGACCGGCCGGGCGGTCAGGAAATTGCCCGACACGACGCGCACGGTGGCGTTGGCCATGGGCGTGTTGGGCAGGCCCTGGCTGAAGGCGGCCTCGATCTCGAAGCGCAGCTGGCCGGCGGCCTCCTGGGCGCAGTCCAGCGCGACGGCGTCGGTGATGCGGCGGCCATGGCTGTAGCGCGGCGTCTGGCCCTTGGCGGCCAACTGCTCGTTGACCTGCGGCCGGAAGCCGTGGACGAGCACGACCTTGATGCCCATCGCATGCAGGATGGCCAGGTCCTGCACGAAGGCGTTCAGCTTGCCGGCCGCGACCAGCTCGCCCGGCATGCCGACGACGAAGGTCTCGCCGCGGTAGGCGTGGATGTAGGGCGCCACGGCACGGAACCAGGGCACGAAGGTGTGAGGAAAGACGAGGCCGGTCATGTCCGAATTGTGGAGCCTGCGCGGCTGCACTTGACGCTGTCATGTTCGCCGCGGAGCATCCGTTTTCCACCACACGGAGACTGCGATGAAAGACTACAGCGACGTCTACATGACCCCAGGCGCCTTCAGCTGGAACGAGCTGTCCAGCGCCGATCCCAAGGCCGCCCGAGATTTCTACGGCCAGCTGTTCGGCTGGAGTTTCGACACCATGAACCTCGGCGACGGGGACTACCACGTCATCAAGGTTGGCGGAGTCTCCGTCGGCGGCATGATGACGGCGCAGCGGCCCGGCCCGGCTGCCTGGGGCGCCTATGTCACCGTCGGGAACTGCGATGCGACGGTGGAACAGGCCAAGGGCCTGGGCGCCAGCGTGCTGGCTGGCCCCTTCGACATTCCCACCGTCGGCCGCATGGCCGTGCTGCAGGACCCGCAGGGCGCCGTCATCCAGGTCATCAGCTATTTCCCGCGGACAGCGTGACGCGCTGCGGGACAATCCCGCCTCAATGAATTCCGAACGATCCGAGAGCCGGCCAGTTCAGCCGGCTCTTTCCATTTCCTTTCCCGAAAGCCTGCCGGTCTCGTCGCGACGCGACGAGATCATGGCCGCGATGGCCGAGCACCAGGTCGTCATCGTCTGCGGCGAGACCGGCTCGGGCAAGACCACGCAACTGCCCAAGATCGCGCTGGCCATGGGACGTGGCCGGCACAACGGTGGCGGCCTCATCGGCCACACCCAGCCGCGGAGGATCGCCGCCAGCAGCGTGGCCAAGCGCATCGCCGAGGAGCTGAAGACGCCGCTGGGCGACGTGGTCGGCTACAAGGTGCGCTTCCAGGACCGCCTGTCCAAGGGCGCCTCGGTCAAGCTGATGACGGACGGCATCCTGCTGGCCGAGACGCAGAGCGATCCGCTGCTCAAGGCCTACGACACCCTGATCATCGACGAGGCCCATGAGCGCAGCCTCAACATCGACTTCCTGCTGGGCTACCTGCGCGAGCTGTTGCCGCGCCGGCCCGACCTGAAGATCGTCGTCACGTCGGCCACCATCGACGCGGACCGCTTCGCGCAGCATTTCGCCTCGGCCAAGGGACCGGCACCGGTGCTGATGGTGTCGGGTCGGCTGTTCCCGGTCGAGCAGCGCTATCGCCCGTTCGAGGAAAGCCGCGAGTACGACCTCAACAACGCCATCACCGACGCGGTGGACGAGCTGTGGCGCGAGGGCGGCGGCGACGTGCTGGTCTTCTTGCCCGGCGAGCGCGAGATCCGCGAGGCCGCCGAGGCACTGCGCAAGCACCACCCGCCGGGCGTGGACATCCTGCCGCTGTTCTCGCGGCTGTCCGAGGCCGACCAGAACAAGGTCTTCGAGCCCCACGGCGCGCGGCGCATCGTGCTGGCGACCAACGTGGCCGAGACGTCGCTGACGGTGCCCGGCATCCGCTACGTCATCGACCCGGGCCTGGCGCGCGTGAAGCGCTACAGCTACCGCAACAAGGTCGAGCAGCTGCTGATCGAGAACATCAGCCAGGCCGCCGCCAACCAGCGCGCCGGCCGCTGCGGCCGCGTGTCAAACGGCATCTGCGTGCGGCTGTACAGCGAGAAGGAATTCAACGAGCGGCCGAAGTTCACTGACCCGGAGATCCTGCGCAGCAGCCTGGCCGGTGTCATCCTGCGCATGAAGTCGCTGCACCTGGGCGACGTGGAGCGCTTTCCGTTCCTTGAAGCGCCGCGCCCCAAGGCGATTGCCGACGGCTACCAGCTGCTGGCCGAACTGGGCGCCACCGACGACGTCAATGAGCTGACGCCCCTTGGCAAGGAACTGTCGCGCCTGCCGCTGGACCCGCGCGTCGGCCGCATGATCCTGGAGGCCAAGAACCGCGAGGCACTGACCGAGGTGCTTGTCATCGCGTCCGCCCTCAGTGGCCAGGATGTGCGCGACCGCCCGCAGGAAGCGGCCCAGGAGGCCGACGAGAAGCACAAGAAGTTCGACGACGAGAAGTCGGAGTTCATGGGCTACCTGAAGCTGTGGAAATGGCTCGGCGACTCCAAGGGCGGCGAGGGCGAGCACAAGCTCTCCCACCGCAAGCACGAGGCGTTGCTGCGCGAGAACTTCGTCAGCCCGCGCCGGGTGCGCGAGTGGCGCGACGTGCATTCGCAGCTGCAGACCGTCGTCGCCGAGCACGGCTGGCGGCTCAACCAGAGCCCGGCCACCTATGAGCAGGTGCACCTGTCCATGCTGGCCGGCCTGCTGGGCAACATCGGCCAGAAGAGCGACGACGAGGACTGGTATCTCGGCGCGCGCGGCATCAAGTTCTACCGCCACCCGGGCGCCCACCTCAGCAAGAAGCCGGGCCGCTGGATCGTCGCCGCCGAGCTGGTGGACACGTCGCGGCTGTACGGCCGTGGCCTGGCCAACATCGAGCCGCAATGGCTGCCGCCCATCGCCGGCCACCTGATCAAGACCCAGCTGCTGGAACCGCATTGGGAGAAGAAGGCCGCCGAAGTGGTGGCGCTCGAGCGGGCGACGCTGTATGGGATCGTGCTCTACAGCAACAAGCGCGTGAACTTCGGTCGCGTGGACCCCAAGGCGGCGCGGGAGATCTTCATCCGCGAAGGCCTGGTGAACGACGAGCTGCCCGAGGACCTCGCGCGGCAACTGCCGTTCATCGGCCACAACCGCCGCCAGATCAGCAAGGTCGAGGCGCTGGAGCACAAGTCGCGCCGCCAGGACGTGCTGGTGGACGACGAGCTGATCTACGCCTTCTACGACGACAAGCTGCCTGCCCATGTGTTCTCCGGTGCCACGCTGCTGAAGTGGTGGCGCGAGGCCGCCAAGGGCAACGACAAGCTCTTGCAGCTCAGCCAGGACGAGCTGATGCGCCACGAGGCCGCGGGCGTCACCAGCGAGGCCTTCCCCAAGGTCATCCGCATGGGCGGCGTGGACTGCGCGGCGGCCTACCTGCACCAGCCTGGTGACGCGCGCGACGGCCTGACGGTGACCGTGCCCATCTTTGCGCTGAACCAGGTCAGCGAGGAGCGCGCCGAATGGCTGGTGCCCGGCATGCTGGCGCAGAAGGTGACGGCGCTGCTGAAAAGCCTGCATCAGAAGCCGCGTGCGCGCCTGACTCCCCTGCCGGACTTCGTCGCCGAGTTCATCGAGCTGAACCAGTTCGCCCAGGGCGGCCTGGTGGAGGTGCTGCTGAAGGCCGTCAAGGAGCGCTCCCAGCTCGCCGTGCAGCGCAACGACTTCAAGCTGGAGCAGCTGGCTCCGCATCTGTTCATGAACTTCCGCGTCGTCGACGAGCATGGCCGCCAGCTCGGCCAGGGCCGCCAGCTCGCCGCGCTGAAGGCGGAGCTGGGCGGGCAGGCTCGCTCGGCCTTCCAGGCGCTGGCAGCGCTCAAGCTGCCGACCAGGGAAGACGCGCCCAGGCCGGCGCCCGCACCTGTGGCGGGGAAGGGCATCCGTGCCGAGGTCGTCAAGAAGCCGGAGCCGGCGCGCGACGCGAGCCAGGCCTACACGGACTGGACCTTCGGCGAGCTGCCCGAGCTGCTGGAAGTGCGAAAGGGCGGCCAGACGCTGATCGGCTTCCCCGCGCTGATCGACAAGGGCGCGCATGTCGAGATCGAGGTGTTCGACGAGCCCGAGGTTGCGGCGGCCAAGCACCGCGCAGGCCTGCGCCGGCTGATCGCGCTGCAGCTCAAGGAGCCGCTGAGGTTCCTTGAGAAGAACATTCCCGACCTGCAGCGCATGTCCGTGCTCTTCATGGGCCTGGGAACGGCCGAGGAGTTGCGCGACCAGATCATCGGCGTCGCGCTGGACCGCGCCTTCCTGGCCGACCCGCTGCCGACCGACGCGATGGGCTTCAGGAAGCGCATCGACGAGGGCCGCAGCCGCCTCAACCTGATTGCGCAGGAGGTGGCCCGCGCCGTCCATGCCGTGCTGCAGGAGCTGGCCAGCGCCAGCCGCAAGCTCAAGGACTCGCGGCCGGCCAAGGACGTCGGCGACGACGTCGCGGCACAGCTGCAGCGCCTCGTCCCAAAGCGCTTTGCGCTGGACACGCCCTGGGCCCAGCTGCAGCACCTGCCGCGGTACCTGAAGGCCGTCACGGCCCGGCTGGACAAGCTGCGCGCCGATGCGGCACGCGACACCAAGCTGATGGGCGAGGTCAAGCCGCTGGAGCAGCGTTACACACGCCGGCTTGCCGAGCTCAAGGGCGTGCGCGATGCTCGGCTGGATGACTTCCGCTGGCAGCTTGAGGAGCTGCGCGTGAGCCTGTTCGCACAGGAGTTGCGCACGCCGCAGCCGGTCAGCGTGAAGCGCCTCGACAAGGTCTGGGCCCAGATCGTGAGCTGATGCACGCAAGCAGCCCATCGCCGCCCGGCAGCGGGAAATCCGTCGCATTTCGACGCCTGCCTGCAAGCTCGACCCGTCTAGGCTGGAGTCCAATGCGGGAATTACAACTGTTACAGCGTGTCCCAGTTCGCCGTGCCTGAAACCAGCCCCGTCACCCCACCGCTGAGAAGCTTCGGCCGCTTCGAGCTGCGCGCGCTGCAGTCCAAGAGCGCGCGCAGCCTGATCTGGCGCGTCTTCGACCCGCGCCAGGGCCAGGAGCTGTTGCTGTGCATGCCGCGCGAGAAGCCCAACAGCGTGGCGGCGCTGGAGCATTGGCTGCGCATGGCCCAGGCCGGCGAGCGCGTGCAGCACCCCAATCTCGCGCCCGTCTTCGAGATCGGCCAGGTCGAGAGCTGGCCCTATGTGGCCTACGACCGTACGCTGGGCGAGACGCTGGACGAGCGCCTGGCGCGCCAGGCCGCGCCGCTGCCGGTCGACGCCGCAGGCTGGGTGGCCCAGCTGCTCGAAGGCCTGGCCTTCGCGCACGAGGCCGGCCATGCCCATCGCGACATCCAGGCCGCCAACGTCCTCATCGACGCCAGCGACAAGGTCTGCCTCATCGGCATCGAGGTGGCGCAGGAGGTCTTCCCCCCCGGCGTCGACTACGGCACCGTCACGCGCCGCGCGGTGCGCGATTCTGCCGAGGAGGACGTGCTCTGCGTCGGCCTGCTGCTGCATCGCCTCCTCACCGGCCGGCCGGTGCTGGAGGAGCATGACCTGCAGCAGGTCGTGCAGCAGATGCAGCCTTCCCCCACGCGCCCGGGCCGCGAGATCGTGCGCCTGGGCTGGGAGACGCCGCACCCCATTCCCGATCCGCTGCGCGCCATCTGCAACCGCGCGACGGACCGCCAGCTGCGCCAGCGCTACCACCTGGCACGCAGTTTCTGGCGCGCGCTGGACGGCTGGCGGCAGGCGGCCGCGTACGACGACGGCGGCCCCATCGTGCTGTTGCTGGACAAGCTGCAGCGTATCGGGCACCTGCCGACGACGGTCGGCGGCCTGCACCGCTTCGCAGCCGGCGCCAGCCTGGAGGCCCAGCATGCGAGCGCGCTGTCCGAGTTCGTGCTGAAGGACATGGCGCTCAGCCTGGAGCTGGTGCGCCGTGTCAACCTGGCACTCAAGCAGGCGGGCCACCCGGGCGAGACCGTGCTGAACATGCAGCGCGCCATCCAGATGCTGGGCCTGGACGGACTGCAGTACGCCATCAACGCGCTCAAGCCCTGGCCCGGCCCGCTGCTGCCGCCCGCCGCCGAGCTGCTGCGCCAGCTGACGACCCGGGTCGGCAAGGCCGCGCTGGCTGCCCAGGCGCTGCGCCCGGCCGGCTATGACGCCGAGGTCGTCCACCTCATCGCCGTCATGCAGAACCTCGGCCGCCTGATGGTGCAGTACCACTTCCCGGACGATGCCCAGCAGATCCGCCAGCTGATGGTGCCGCCCGAGCCTACCGAGGACCAGCCCAACCCGCCCGGCATGAGCGAGCAGGCGGCGGCCTACGCCGTGCTGGGCTGCGACCTGGACGCGCTCGGTGCCGCCGTGGCCCGGCATTGGGGACTGGGCGACGAGCTGCTGCAGATGATCCGCCGGCAGCCGCTGGGGGCAGCCGTGCACCCGAGCCGCAGCGATGCCGACGTCATCCGCCTGACCTGCAGCCTCGCCAACGAGTTGGTCGACGCTCAGGACCTGCCCGACGCGCGCCGCCGCCCGGCGCTGGAGGCGGCGACGCGACGCTATGCCAAGGCGCTGGGCATAGGCCTGCGAGAGGTCACCGAGGCGCTCAACCCGGGCGCACCCAAGCCGCCCTCGGTGGCGGCATCCCAGCCGTCCGAAGGCGCCGCGCCGGCGGGTTCGCCGCGCGAGCAGCTGTCGGCCCGCGGGGCCTGAAGCTGGCACCATGGCCGACGAACTGCCCCCCCAACTCGGCCGCTTCCGGCTGCTGAAGCGCCTTGGGGAAGGCGCGCAGGCGACGGTCTGGCTGGCGCATGACCCACTGCTGGACCGCGAGGTCGCCGTCAAGCTGCTCAAGCCCGCGGCCGAGCCCGGCAGCGTCGACGAATGGCTGCACGAGGCCCGTGCCGTCAGCCGGCTGACCCATCCCAACATCGTCCCCGTCTTCGAGGCTGACAGCCAGGCCGGGCATTCCTATCTCGTCTTCGAGTACGTGTCTGGCGGCACGCTGAGCCAGCGCCTGCGCGCCGGCCCGCGGCCAACGGCTGCCGAAGCCGTCACGTTGATGCTGGGCATCCTGGACGGCCTCACCGCCGCCCATGCCGCCGGCCTGGTGCACCGCGACCTCAAGCCCAGCAACATCCTGCTCGATGCCAGCGGCCGGCCGCGCGTGATGGACTTCGGCATCGCGGCGCGGGTGTCCACCGACGCCAGCGCGCCCTCGCGCATCGTCGGCACGCCCGGCTACATCTCTCCCGAGGCTGCGCGTGGCGCGCCGCCGCATCCGCTGATGGACGTGTTCGCGGCCGCCGTCATGCTGGCCGAGATGCTGAGCGGTCAGCGCCTCAACCAGGACCCCGATCCCTGGCGCGCCGTCCAGCGCGTGCAGACCACCCAGCTCATGCTGCCTGCGGGCCTGGACGCCGGCGTGGACGACGCACTGCGCGCCATCGTGCAGCGCGGCCTGGCGCGGGAGGCGTCGGCGCGCTGGCCCAGCGCCGCGCTGCTGCGTGACGCGCTCGCCACCTGGCTGCGCCCCGTCGCCGATCCCGATGCGCAGCAGGACGCGCCTGTGCTGGACTTCCTGCTGCGCCGCATGCGCCACAAGAGCGACTTCCCGGCTCTGTCCGATGCCATCGGCCGCATCCAGCGCCTGACGCAGTCCGAGCACGAGAGCGTGGCCAACCTGTCCAACGAGATCCTGAAGGACGTGGCGCTGACGCAGAAGTTGCTGCGCCTGGTCAACACGGCGCAGTACCGGCATGCGGGCAGCGGCGGCATAGGCACGGTGTCGCGCGCGGTCGCGCTGATCGGCTTTGCCGGCATCCGCAACCTGGCGCTGAGTCTGGTGCTGCTGGAGCGCATGGAGAACAAGGGCCATGCCAAGCGCCTGCGCGAGGACTACCTGCGCTCGCTGATGGCGGCGTCGCTGGCGCGCGAGCTCTGCAGCAACCCGCGCGAGGCCGAGGAGGCCTTCCTCGGCGCCATGTTCCACCACCTCGGCCGCTCGCTGACCGAGTTCTACTTTCCCGAGGAGGCCGAGGCCGTGCGCCGCCTCGTCGGGCCCACGGAGGACGGCCAGCCCGCCACCAGCGAAGAGGCCGCATCGGCCCAGGTGCTGGGCATGAGCTACGAGGCCCTGGGCCTGGGCGTGGCCCGCCAGTGGGGCCTGCCCGCCAGCCTGCAGCGCGCCATGCATCGCCCCGCAGGCGAGGCGCCGCAGCGCCTGCTGGAAGACGCCACCGAGCGCCAGCGCTGGCTGGCGCGCGCGAGCAACGACATGGCGGACCTCATCCTCGACACGCCGCCCGAGCAGGCCCATGCCAGGCTGCGTGCCCTGGCCCAGCGCCATGCGCGGGCCCTGGGCCTGAGTGCCGACGCATTCGAGCAGGCCGCCGACACCGCGCGCCAGCATCTCGCGCAGATGACCGAGGCACTGGACCTGCGCCTGCCACGCGACTCGCGCGCCCAGCGCCTGCTCGCGCCGCTGACGCCCTCGATGCATGACTCGCTGACCGAGCATGAGCTTGTTCCCACGCTGGTGATGGAGCGCACACAGGACGCCGCCGCCTCGCCCGCGGAGCAGGCCACCCAGCTGCTGGCAGCCGGCGTGCAGGACATCACCGACGCCATGGTCGACAACTTCCAGCTCAACGCCGTGCTGCGCATGATCCTGGAGACCATCTACCGCGCGCTGGGCTTTCGCCGCGTCATCTTCTGCCTGCGCGACGCGCGTGGCCAGGCGCTGACGGGGCGGCTGGGCGTCGGCGCCGACGTGGAGCGCCTCGCGCCGTTGCTACGGGTGGACCTGACGACCCAGCCGCCGGACCTCATCGCCGCCGTCTGCCTGAAGGGGGTGGACACGCTGATCCAGGATGCCCGCACATCCAACATCACCTCGCGGCTGCCTGGCTGGTTCCGCGGCGAGCTGCAGGCGCAGAGCTTCCTGCTGCTGCCCCTCTTCCTCAAGGGCTCGCCGCTGGGGCTGATCTACGCGGACCATCCTCGGGCCGGCGCCGTGCAGCTGGGCGACAAGGAGTTGTCGCTGCTGCGCACGCTGCGCAACCAGGCTGTCATGGCCTTCCGCCAGGCCACGGGCTGAGGCGGGCATGACACCCTGCGGGCTGTAGGGCATTTCCCACAGTCGGTGCCGCCGCACGCTGACGGGTGGGGCGCTGCCCGTCGCGAATACTGGACTTGCATCCTGCAAGAACCCAGACCCGACGGGCCGCCGATACGCGAACGCCGGGGCTGCAAACCACGGGAGTTCGTATGAATCCCCATTCGATGAACGGCCGGGCGGGGGTGATGGCGGTATTGGCCGCCGCCGCGCTGGCCGCATGCTCGACGACGGGCGATGCGCCCAAGGCACAGCTGGCCGTGGCCAACGCCGCGGTTGACCAGGCCACCGGCAACGCCGCCGAGGCGCCGGCCGAACTGTCCGGAGCTCGTGACAAGCTGGCCCGCGCCAACGCCGCGATGGCCCGCAAGGACTATGTGGCCGCCCGCCAACTGGCTGACGAGGCCGCCGCCGATGCGGCCCTGGCCCAGGCCAGCGCCCGCTCGGCCCGCTCCAGCCGCGCGCTGGCCGAGGTGCGCGAAAGCATCCAGCAGCTGCAGGCGCAGCTGAACCCCTCCTGACCCCCTCGAAAGGACTGCCATCATGCAATCCGCCCGCTTCGCTTCCGCCCTGACCGCCGCCGCGGCCGCGGCCTTGCTGGCCGGCTGCGCCGGCGCGCCCACCGTCACCCCAGCGCTGCAGCAGGCGCGCGCCAATGTCGGCGCCGCCGAGGCCGACCCGGCCGTGCTGAAGTACGCCTCGCTGGACGTCAAGAAGGCGGCCGACTCGCTGCGTCGCGCCGAGGAGCTCAGCGCCAGGCGCGAGTCCCTGGCCGACATCGACTCTGCCGCCTACGTCGCTTCCACCCAGGCCCGCACCGCGATGGCCATAGGCCGGGCGGCGACCGACGAAGAGGCCATCAAGGCCGCCGAGGCCGACCGCGAACGCGCCCGAGCCGATGCAAACGCCAGGCGTGCCAATGTCGCCCAGGCCCAGGCCGCCAATGCCAGCGCGGACGCCAATGCCGCGCGCCAACAGGCCGCCGCCGCCAACGCGGACGCCGCCCAGGCCCAGGCCCAGGCCGCTGCGCTGCAGCGGGAGCTGGCCGAGTTGCAGGCCCGGCAGACCGACCGCGGCATGCTTGTCACGCTGGGCGACGTGCTGTTCGAGTTCGGTCGTGCAGACATCAAGCCCGCGGCGCAGGGCGCCATCGGCAAGCTGGCCGGCTACCTGAACCAGCATCCCGATCGCCGCGTGCTGATCGAGGGCTTCACCGACAGCATCGGCAGCGACGCGGTCAACATGGCACTCTCGCAGCGCCGCTCCCAGGCCGTGGCCGATGCGTTGCGCGCCCGCGGTGTCGACCCGACCCGCATCGCGACGCGCGGCTACGGCGAGGCTTATCCGGTGGCCGGCAATTCGAGTTCGTCCGACCGCGCGATGAACCGTCGCGTCGAGGTCTATATCTCGAACGACGACCAGCCTGTGCGCGCGCGCGGCTGACGGCCGCATCCTGTCATCACTCATCAAAGGAGATCGAGATGACCCATCTGCATCACACCCCCCGAAGTCGCGGCGCCGCCATCTGGCTCGCCGCCGCGCTGATGGCCATGGGCGGACTGGCCCAGGCCGCCAGCCCCAAGGCCGGCCATGCCGACCAGTTGCGCATGCGCTACGAGCACGAGAAGGCGGACTGCATGAGCGGGCACACCGGCGAGCCGCGCAACGTCTGCCTGCGCGAAGCTGCCGCGGCCTATGCCCAGGCCCGTCATGGCCGGCTGGCCCCGCCGAGCGATGGCGGACCCGCGCAATGGGCCCGCAATGCGCTCCTGCGCTGCCAGTCCCAGCATGGCGAGGATCGCGAGCTTTGCGAACGGCGGGTGCGGGAGGGGCAAGTCAGCGGCAGCGTCGAAGGCGGTGGCCAGATGACGACACTGACCGTGCGCTCCACTGACATCCCGAAGTCACCGGGCGGCTGAGGCTTGAAGAGGAGGGGGAGGGTGACGAGCCTTACCCCCGGCACTGGTTGCAACGCTTAGGGCTGCTTGGTTCCCCACCTGACCCGGTTGGGCGCGCTTCCATGCGGGGAGGCCCGTCGAGCGAGATTCTAACCGGGTAGGAACTGTCGGTTGATTGACAAGTCCATCGCCAGGGCCAGCAGCGCGAGTGCGGTGAGGTAGCCCAGCAGGTGCAGGCGTGCCTGGCTCATCGCCCAGTGGCCGCAAACCATGTAGCCCAGCAGCGCGACGAGCTTGGCGCCCAGCCACCAGTTGCGCACCGGGTGGTAGCCGATGGCGCCCCACAGGCTCAGCCCCGTGACGACGAGGCAGGCGTTGACGCCGAACACCAGCACCAGCAGGCGCGCATCCTTGGATACAGCCTGCAGTTGCAGCGTGCCGAACTGGAACAGCAGGCCGCGGACGAAGAACAGGCCCACGCTGCACCAGGCCAGCAGCACATGCCACTGGACCATCTGCGTGTAGAACCAGGTCATGGGGTCCCTCGTCCAGGGAGTGCCTTGGCCGGCCGTGCAGGCCGTGCTTCGGCAGTGCTGCAGCTCTTCACCGGGCACGACCCACCCACTGGGTGCCTCATGTCCGCGCCACTGCGGGCCGGCTTGGGAGCGGCCCGGCGTTCGGCCCGCGGGGCTTCACGCCAGGTAGTCATCTCAGCGCAGCGCGAGGTCGTCTTCGCTGAAGCGGATGTCCAGCGGCTCGATCAGCAGCTGCTTCTCGCCGGCCTCGACCGTGCCGGCCACCCAGGCTCCGATGCCGCAGTCGCGCGCGACCTGCGCGGTGCGCTCGGCGTCCTCGGCCTTCACGAAGATCGCGAAGCCGGCGCCCATGTTCAGCGTGGAGTACGCCTCGCGGTCGTCCTGGCCGGCCTGCTGCTGGATGAACTCCAGCACGGCGGTCTTGGGCGGCACGGTGTGGATGCGGTAGGTCAGACTGCTGGGGTGGCGCAGCAGCTTGCGCCAGCCATGGCCCGTGATGTTGGCGCAGTAGTGCGGCGCGATGCCGGCCTTCCACAGCGCCTCGGTCACCGGTGAGTACAGCGCGGTGGGCGCCAGCAGCGCCTCGCCGTAGGTCAGGCCCGGCTCGATCTCGGTCAGGTAGCCCTGGGGCAGGCGCTCGGCGAGCTTGCGCGCCAGGCTCAGGCCATTGGCGTGGATGCCGCTGGAGGCCAGCAGGACGATGGCGTCGCCGGCGCCCAGCTTGTCGCCCACCGACAGGCGCTCCTTGGGGTTGATGAGGCCGGTGCAGGAGGCGGCCAGGTCGATGCGGCCGTCCTCCACGATACCGGCCAGCGCCGGCGTCTCGCCGCCGCCCCAGGCGACCTGGCAGGTGTCGCAGGCGGCCTTCCAGCCGGCCACCAGCGCCTGCGCGCGCTGCGCGTCGCCGAACCAGTCGCTGCCGCCGGCGGCCCAGTAAGCCTGCACGACCAGCGGCGTGGCGCCGACGGTGATCAGGTCGTTGACGGCCATCGCGATGGTGTCCTGCGCGATGCCGGCAAAGAAGCTCCTGCCCGTCAGCCTGGCCATCTCGTCGGCCACCAGGGTCTTGGTGCCCAGGCATTCGACGATGGACGCCAGGTAGAACGGCCCCACGTCCACGACATAGGCGGATTCGCCGCGCGACGCCTTGACCTCGCTGAAGCCGTGGCCGGCAAGGTGGGTCGCGGTGGCGGCGGCGGCGCGCTGGGCCGTGATCTTCAACGGGTCGATCAGGTCGTAGTTGACGCCGGCTTGGTCGTAGGTGAGGGGGGCAGCGGGGGAGGTCATCCCGCAATTATCGGTGGGCCTTTCACTCGATACCATCCGCCGCCTGTCCGAGGGGGAGAACGACATGCCCAGCCTGGTCATCGCCAACGGGGAACTCTGGCTGCATGCCGACGGCACTGCGCCGCAGCAGATCACGTCGCCGTTCGCGCGCGAGGTCATGGAGCGCGACGAGCGCAGCCGGCGCAGTTCGGCGTGGAAGCATGCGCCGCGCGAGCAGCAGACGGGTGTCATCCCCACGCATTCGCTGTGGGGCAGCCAGGCCGGCGGCATCACGGCGCCGCCGCGCTTCCTGCACGCCTGCTTCGGACCGGACACGCAGACCGTCTACTACGTGCAGCGCGTCGGCGAGGCCGTCGGGCTGTTTCGCCTGCATGTTCAGGAGCAGCGCGAGGTCCGCCTCTTCCACAAGTCCAAGATCGACATCCGCGGCTTGGCCTACCACGCGGCGCAGAGGCATCTGATCCTGGGCGTCGGCCACGAGGACGGCACGGCCCAGATCGAGGTCTACGACGAGGAGGGCACGCTCAAGGGCGCGGTCACCGGCGGCGACAGCATCGATGCGGCGCCCTCCGTCGTGCCGGGTGCGGGCTCCGCGCTGTTGTTCCAGAGCAGCGGCGTTGCCCGTCACGCGGAACGCGGCTTCGTCAGGGCCGTTGGCCATTCGACGCTGTGCCGGCTGGACTACCGCAGCGGCAGCCTGGAGGTGCTGGCCGACGACGCCCGCTACGACTTCCTGGCGCCGCGCATCGACGGAGCAGGTGCGATCCACGCCATCCGCCGCCCCATCGAGAAGCCTGCCGGCGAGCGCGCCGGCAGCGCGCTGACGGACACGCTGCTGTTCCCGGTGCGGCTGCTGAAGGCGGTGTTCGGCTTCCTGAACGTGTTCTCCATGATCTACGGCAAGGAGCCGCTGCGCTCCGCCGGTGGGCCGCGCACGCCCGAGCTGGACCAGGATGTGGGCAAGATCTGGCTGCAGGGCCGCCTCATCGACCTGCAGCGCGTGCGTGACGACCCTCAATACGCCGGCAAGCTGGTGCCGGCCTCCTGGGAGTTGGTGCGCCGCCGTAGCGGCGGCGACTGGGAGGTGCTGGCCCGCCATGTGCTGAGCTTCGACCTGGCACCCGATGGCGCGGTTGTCTACAGCAACGGCATCGAGGTGCTGATGCAGCGCGGCGACGCCGCACCGACCCGCCTGGCCCAGCACGAAATCATCGAGTCCGTCGCCGTCGGCTGAGCTTCCCGGCGTCACGCGCAGACCCTCCCTAAAATCCCCCCATGAGCTATCAGGTCCTGGCCCGCAAATATCGTCCGCAGAGTTTCGAGCAGCTCGTCGGCCAGGAGCATGTCGTGCAGGCGCTGGCCAATGCGCTGACGCAGGGGCGGCTGCACCATGCCTATCTGTTCACCGGCACGCGCGGAGTGGGCAAGACGACGGTCTCGCGCATCCTCGCCAAGAGCCTGAACTGCACCGGGCCGGACGGCGAGGGCGGCATCACGGCCCAGCCCTGCGGCGTCTGCGCAGCCTGCCGCGACATCGACGCCGGCCGCTTCGTCGACTACGTGGAGCTGGACGCGGCGTCCAACCGCGGCGTCGAGGAGATCTCGCAACTGCTGGATCAGGCGGTCTACAAGCCCGTCGTCGGCCGCTTCAAGGTCTACATGATCGACGAAGTGCACATGCTGTCCAATACCGCCTTCAACGCAATGCTGAAGACGCTGGAGGAGCCGCCCGAGTACCTGAAGTTCGTGCTCGCGACGACCGATCCGCAGAAGGTGCCGGTCACCGTGCTGTCGCGCTGCCTGCAGTTCAACCTG
>Ga0213878_10000109_pt1 | contig 41920 bp, 50 predicted proteins | sample VelepicoBEBS_R02_FD_161053 | JGI IMG/M metagenome (GOLD analysis project Ga0213878, IMG submission 161053) | Vellozia epidendroides bulk soil microbial communities from rupestrian grasslands, the National Park of Serra do Cipo, Brazil - BS_R02 | ecosystem: Environmental > Terrestrial > Soil >... | reverse complement strand
CTGGCCAACGGCAACTACGCCATCACGGCGGTCGACGGCGTGCTGAGCATCACGCCGCGTGCCATCACGGTGACGGCAGACAACGCCGGCAAGGTCTACGGCGAGGCCGACCCCAGGCTGGCCTATCGCGTCACCAACGGCAGCCTGGTCCAGGGCGACAGCCTGGCCGGCGCGCTGACGCGGGTGGCCGGCGAGAACGTCGGCAGCTACAAGATCGATGCCTCGGCGCTGGCCAATGGCAACTACGCCATCACGGCGGTCGACGGCCAGCTGAGCATCACGCCGCGTGCCATCACGGTGACGGCTGACAACCTCGGCAAGGTCTACGGCGAGGCAGATCCGACGCTGGCCTGGCGCGTCACGTCCGGCAGCCTGGTCCGGGGTGACAGCCTGGCCGGCGTGCTGACCCGGGTGGCCGGCGAGAACGTCGGGAGCTACAAGATCGATGCCTCGGCGCTGGCCAATGGCAACTACGTCATCACGGCGGTCAACGGCCAGCTGAGCATCACGCCGCGCGCCATCACGGTGACGGCCGACGACCTCAGCAAGATCCGCGGCGATGCCGACCCCAGGCTGAGTTGGCGCGTTACGTCCGGCAGCCTGGTGGCAGGCGACAGCCTGGCCGGCGTGCTGACCCGCGCGCCGGGTGAGGACATCGGCAGCTACAAGATCGATGCCTCGGCGCTGGCCAATGGCAACTACCTCATCACGGCGGTCGACGGCCGGCTGAGCATCATCCACCCTGCTGCCGGCACGGCCGCGCTGCAGACCGCGCAGTCCAGCGGCGCGCGCGTGAGCATGCCGACAGCGCCCGTCTACGCCGCCGCCGCCAGCCGACCGCAGCTGCAGGACAGCAGCAGCCTGAACCTCGTGCCAGTCAGCGCCGGCGGCGTGGCCGCGGCCATGGCCGGTGGTGGCCGCGACATCGGCGGCGCGCTGCGCGTGCTGGTGGTGGACGGCGGCCTGCGCCTGCCGGCTCTGGCCTCCGCCCCCGTCGAGTCGCGCGGTGCTGCGGCTCCCTAAGGCCCGGCCCACCCCGTTGACAGCCCGTTTCATGAACCGTTCCAAGCACTTGATCACCTTGAAGTCCTTCGTTCCCCACCGCCCCGGCGTGATCGCGCTGGCCCTTGTCGCCCTGCTGGGCAGCAGCGGCGTGCTGGCCCAGTCCCTGCCGGATGCCGGCCGCACCCTGCGCGAGCTGAACCCACCCGTCGAGCCGCCCAAGCCGCCCCAGACGCTGGATATCCTGCCCGCCGACGCCGGCCAGGCCGTCGCGCCGGGCGGTCCCCAGGTCGAGCTGCAATCGGTGAGCTTTCGCGGCAACACCGTGTTCAGCGAGGAGCAGCTACGCGCCGTGCTGGGCGAGCTGAGCGGCCGACGCTTCGACCTGGCCGGCCTGCGCGGCCTGGCGGCGCACATCACCGCCCATTACCAGGGCGCCGGCTATCCCTTTGCCCGGGCCCTGCTGCCCGCCCAGCCACTGGCCGGTGGGCGGCTGCAGATCGAGGTGATCGAAGGCCGCTGGGGCCAGGTGCGGGCCCGCAGCGACGACCCGGCGGTGCAGGCCGCCGCCCAGGCCTATCTGGCGCCGCTGCAGGGAGGCGCGCTGATTGCGCAGGCGCCGCTGGAGCGCGCGCTGCTGCTGCTGTCGGACCTGCCCGGCGTCACCAACCACCCGCTGGTGCGTCCCGGAGAAGCGGGGGGCAGCGGAGATCTGCAGGTGCCGGTGGAGCGCGTGCGCAGCGTCGGTGCGGAGGCCGCGCTGGACAACCATGGCAGCCGCTACAACGGCATCTATCGTGCCCGCCTGCTGCTGCAGATCGACAGTCCCTTCGACTTCGGCGACCAGCTGCAGCTGCGCGCCATGACCAGCGACGCCGCGCTGCAGCTTGGCTCGCTGGACTACAGCCTGCCGCTGGGCGCGGACGGTTGGCGCGGCCGCATCGGCTATGCCCATACCTCATACGAGCTGGGCCACCAGTTCGCCGCGCTGCAGGCCGGCGGCACCGCCAAGGTCGCCAGCCTGGGGCTGAGCTACCCGTTGCAACGCACCCGGCTGAGCAATGTCACTTTCAGCGCCAGCTACCAGCACAAGGACTTGCAAGACCACCAGGATGTGCTGCAGACCCGCAGTGCCAAGCGCAGCGACAGCGTGACGGTGGCGCTGCAGTTCGACCGGCGCGACGGTCTTGGCGGTGGCGGCATCAGCTATGGCAGCCTGAGCTGGGTCCCGGGCCGGTTGCGCCTGGATGCGGCCGCGCGCGCCGCCGATGCGCTGACCGCCAACAGCCAGGGCCGCTTCGACAAGCTGTCGCTGGACCTGCACCGTATCCAGTCCCTGGCGGGCGACTTCGGTTTCTACGGCCATGTGGGTGCGCAGTGGAGCACGGGCAACCTGGACTCCTCGGAGGACTTCGGCCTCGGCGGCCCGGCCGGTGTGCGCGCCTACCCGACCAGCGAAGGGTTTGGCGATCGCGGCCTGCTGGCCCAGCTGGAACTCCGCTATGCGCTGAACCCCGGCACCAGTCTGGTGGGCTTCTACGACGCCGGCCGTGTCACCATCAATGCCAAGCCCTGGGACCAAGCCGAGAACCACCGCAGCCTGGCCGGCGCCGGCCTGGGGCTGCGCTGGCAACTGCGCGGCGTCAGCGCCGACCTCAGCCTGGCCTGGCGGACCCAGGGCGGTCCGGTGCGATCGGACATGCGCCAGGGCCAGCCCATGGCCTGGTTCAACCTGGTGTCGCGTTTCTAGACCGCGAAGCTCCATTCCCGGAACTCCGCGTGGCGCGGCCGCTGCTCGGCCGCCGCGCGCTCCCGCGCAGCTTCGATCCAGGCCTTGGCGAGCGGGAGAGGCCCGAAGCCGGCTTCCGCATTGATGTGGCCGACATCGCCAAGATTGCTGTAGCTGGCGCCCCAGCGGTGGGCCCAGCGCGCGGCGCTGGCGGCGCTCATCCAGGGGTCGTTGCTGCTGGCGATCAGTCGCGCGCGCCGCGGCAGGCGCTGGTGGGGCAGGGCTTCGGCGATGCCGAACTTGTCCGGCTCGGCCGGCGCGACGAAGAGGGCTTCGCGGATGGGGGAGCCGGGGCGGTCCGCCAGATGCCGGGCCAGGGCCAGGCAGCCGAAGCTGTGCGCGACGGCCAGCCATTCACCGTCGCCCGCAACCTCCAACGTGCGCTGGATGCGCTCGGCCCAGCGCTCCAGCTCGGGGCAACTGGGATCGCGCTGCGTGACGCGACGGGCGTCGCGGTACTGGCCTTGCAGCCAGGTCTGCCAATGCGCCGGGCCGCTGTCGTGCAGGCCCGGGATGATGAGGACGCGCGGCGGCTGGTAGGCCATGGCTCAGAGCGTCGCGATCGACACTTCCGTGGACTTGACGAGGGCGACGACCTCGCGGCCCACCTCCAGGCCCAGGTCCTTGACCGAGCGCGTCGTGATGACCGAGGTGACGACGTCGCCGTGGCGCGTGACGACATCGACCTCGGAGACGACCGGGCCCTCGATGATTTCCTTGATGGTGCCGCGGAACTGGTTGCGGACATTGATGGCGGTGATGCTCATGGTCACTCCTGTGTGGGAGAGACCAGTGTGCGCGGTGGCGCCATGCGGCGGAACGAAGCGATTCGCAGCAGCGCATGCGCTTGCCGCATATCAGCGAGGCCGGATCGCGCGAGGGGCCTCAGCCCAGCGAGCCCAGCACCGCGATCTCGCGTTGCTCCGGCACCTCGTTGTAGGACAGCACGGCCAGCCCCGGAGCGAATAGCCGTGCGTAGCGGGCCAGCAGCGGACGTATCTGCGGCATCACCAGCAACACCGGTGACGCGCCCTGGGCCTTGAGTTGGTCGCGCGCGCCCGGCATGTGCAACTGCAGCTGGGCCAGCAACTGCGGGTCGACGGGATAGCTGTCCAGTGGGACCTTGGCATTGCCCTGGCGGGCCTGGTTCAGCGCGGCCAGCAGCAGGTTCTCCAGCTCGCTGCCGAGATTGAAGACGCGCAGCGCGCCGGTGGGGCCGCCCAGCTGGCCCACCAACTGACGGCGCAGCGTGCAGCGCACTTCGGCGGCGAGCAGGATGGGGTCCTTGGTGGTTTCGGCATGCTCCACCAGCGTGCTGGCGATGGGCACGATGTCCTTGATGGACACGCCCTCGGCCAGTAGCAGGCGCAGGATTTTCAGCAACTGGGCATGGTTGTAAGCCTTGTCCAGCGCAGCAGCCAGCTTGGGCGCCTGGGCGGCCAGGCGTTCCTGCAGTGCCGTGATGTCGTCGAAGCGCAGCAGCTCTGGCAGCTGCTCGCGCACGACCTTGGAGAGATGGGTGGCGATGGTGCTGGCCACGTCCACCACCTGGTAGCCCAGTCCCAGTGCGTGTGCCTTGTGCTGGGGCTCGATCCAGGTGACGGGCAGGCCATAGGCGGGGTCGGTGCCCGGGACGCCGTCCAGTTCGCCGTAGACCTGGGGCGACGCGATGGCCATCAGCCGGTCTGCTTGCACCTCGGCCTGGGCCAGCACCTGGCCGTCCAGCAAGAGAGCGTACTGGCCGGGCTTGAGCGTCAGGTCGTCGCGTACCTGGATGGTCGGCAGCAGCAGCCCCATGCCCTCGCTGAGGCTCTGGCGCATGCCGCGCACGCGCTGCTGCAGCGGCGCACCGTGCTCCGGCGCGATCAGGCCCACCAGCTTGTAGCCCAGCGTCACCGAAAGCGGCTCTACGGCGGGCAGGGCGTGCCAGTCCAGCTCGGGCGGCTGGCCGGTCAGCAGCGCGGCCTCGATGGGGGCTGCCGGCTTGATGTCCGGCGCGGAGCGCTGCGCCATGCGCCAGCCGGCATAGGCCAGCGCCGCGGCGAAGCCCAGGAAGGGCAGCGTGGGCATGCCCGGGATCAGTGCCAGCGTGGTCATGACGCCGGCGGCGCTGTAGAGCACCTGCGGAGAGGCCAGCAGCTGCTGGCCGATCTGGGCTTCGAAGGCGCCGTCGGTGTCGCCCGAGTCGCTGACGCGCGTGACGATGATGGCCGCCGCTGCGGACAGCAGCAGCGCCGGGATCTGCGCGACCAACCCGTCGCCGATGGTCAGCAGCGCATAGGTGCGGAAGGCCTCGCCCAGGCTGAGGTCATGCATCAGCGCGCCGATGGCGACGCCGCCGATCATGTTGATCAGCAGGATCAGGATGGACGCGATTGCGTCGCCGCGCACGAACTTGCTGGCGCCGTCCATGGCGCCGTAGAAGTCGGCCTCCGCGCCTACCTCCTTGCGGCGTTGCTGCGCTTTTTCCTGATTGATGAGGCCGGCGTTCAGGTCGGCGTCGATGGCCATCTGCTTGCCGGGCAGGGCGTCCAGCGTGAAGCGGGCCGACACCTCCGAGATGCGCTCCGCACCCTTGGTGACGACGATGAAGTTCACCACCATCAGGATCACGAACACGACCAGGCCGACGACGAAGTTGCCGCCGATGACGACGTTGCCGAAACTCTCGATGACCTGACCGGCCGCATGCGTGCCCTCGTGGCCTTGCAGCAGCACGACGCGCGTGGACGCCACGTTCAGCGACAGCCGCAGCAGCGTCGTGGCCAGGATGATGCTCGGGAACACCGAGAAGTCCAGCGGCCGCTTGCTGTTCACGCTGACGAGGATGACCACCAGCGCCAGCACGATGTTGAACGTGAACAGCGCATCCAGCAGCACCGGCGGCAGTGGCAGGATGACCATGCCGAGGATGGCCAGCAGGAACAGCGGCGCGGCGACGCGATAGGAGCCCAGCTGGGCCTGGAGTCGGCTGAGGAAATTCATGGGGTCTGCGGGTCCGAGAGGTGCGGGGGCACCGGCAAATCAGTGGGCGGCGGCGGGGCGCTGCGGCGCTTGCCGGTCTGGAAGGCCTTGAGCTGCATCACATAGCTCAGCACCTGGGCCACCGCCTGGTACAGCGACGCCGGGATCTGCTGCTGCACCTGGGAGCTGTTGTAGAGGGCGCGCGCCAGCGGCGGCAGCGTCAGCGTCTGAACGCCATGCTGGCGGGCAATCTCGCGGATGTAGAAGGCCATCTCGTCCACGCCCTTGGCGAGCACGTAGGGGGCCTCGGCGCGCTTGTCGTCATAGCGCAGCGCGACGGCGTAATGCTCGGGGTTGACGATGACGACGTCGGCCTGCGGCACGGTCTTGCGCACGGCGCGCTGTGCCAGCGCGCGTTGCAGCTGGCGCATGCGCTGGCGCACCTCGGGCCTGCCCTCCTGCTGCTTGTGCTCGTCCTTGACTTCCTGCTTGCTCATGCGCTGGCCGCGCATGAAGAAGAAGTGCTGCAGCGGAGCGTCGATCAGCGCGAACAGCAGCAGCACGCCGGCCAGGGACAGCAGCGCGTCCAGCATCAGCCCGGTGCCGTTGAGCAGGGCCTGGTCCAGGCTCAGGCCCTGCAGCGCCAGGTAGTCGGGGCCGAGGCGGCGACTCATGTGCACCAGCAGCGCCAGCACGCAGGCCACCTTGCCGATGGAGATGGCCAGCTCGCTGTAATGCTTGGCGCTGAAAAGCCGCCCCAGGTTGGACAGCGGCGACAGGCGGGAGAAGTCCGGCAGCCAGCGCGAGGTGCTGAACAGCAGCCCGCCGGGCATCACGGCCGCCAGCATGGCCACCGCCGGCAGCACCAGCAGTGGCAGGCACATCTTGGCCAGCATGCCCATCACGTGGAAGAAGCTGGCCGACCAGACGTTGTCCTGCGCGCCGTCGGCGTCCAGCAGCGCGAAGCCCAGCGTGAACAGCTGGCGAAAGTCGTCCAGGTACAGCGGCATCATCAGCGTGATGAGCTTGAAGCCCAGCAGCACGCCCACCGCCATCGGCAGGTCGCGCGAGCGCGGCACCTGGCCCTTCTCTCGCGCCTTGCGCAGCTTCTGTTCTGAGGGCTTCTCGGTCTTGTCGCCGCTGCTGTCGTCAGACATGGCCGGCCCCGCTGCGCAGACCCTGGCCTATCATTTCCAGCACGCGATCGGTCATGCGCAGGTAATGGCCCGGCACGAAGCTGAGCATCTGCGACAGCATGAAGAGGCCGAACAGCGTCACCACCGCGAAGCCCAGCGAGAACAGGTTCAGTGTCGGCGCCACGCGGTTCAGCAGGCCCAGCCCCATCTGCACGACAAAGGTGGACAGCACCACCGGCAGCGCCAGCAGCAGCGCGGCCGAGAACACCCAGGCCACGTTGTAGGCCAGCGTCTCCAGCGAGATGGCCAGCAGGCCCGAGCCCACCGGCCAGGCCTTGAAGCTCTGCCCCAGCACGCCCAGCAGCAGCAGGTGGCCGTCCACGCTGAAGAACACCAGCATGCACATCACGCTGAGCAGTGCCGAGATCACGTCCGACGAGCTGCCGTTGAGCGGGTCGTTCATGACCGCCATCGCCAGGCCCAGCTGCGACGACAGCAGGTAGCCAAGCACCGTGATCGCGGCCATCGCGAAGTGGAAGGCCAGGCCCAGCGCGAAGCCCAGCACCGCCTGCTCGGCAGCTGCGGCCACGCCCTGCAGCGACCATGGCGTGATGCCGGCGACGGCGGTGCTCTGCGACACCGGCAGCAGCACCACTGCCAGCACCAGCGACAGCAGCACCCGCACGCTGACCGGTACCAGGGCCTCGCCGATGGACGGTGCGGCGCTGAGCATCGCCAGCGTGCGGCAGAACGGCCACCACAGCCCGCTCAGCAGCGCCAGCAACTGCGGGAAGACGAGCTCCATCACCCAACCAAGGAAGCGGCGCGCTCGAAGATCGAGACGCAGAAGTCCATCAGGTAGCCGACGATCCAGCGTCCGGTCAGCGTCACTGCCAGCAGCGTCACCAGCAGCTTGGGCAGGAAGGACAGCGTCTGCTCGGTGATCTGCGTGGCGGCCTGGAACAGGCTCACCAGCAGGCCCACCAGCAGCCCGGGCAGCACCAGCACGAGGGCCAGCAGCATGACGATGTGCACGGCCTCGCCCATCAGGTCGACGGCGACATCTGGGCTCATCAGTTCACCATCCTGACGCTGGACACCAGCGTGTTGACGGTCAGCGTCCAGCCGTCCACCAGCACGAACAGCAGCAGCTTGAGCGGCAGCGAGATCACCAGCGGGCTGAGCATCATCATGCCCATGGCCATCAGCACGGAGGCGACGACCAAGTCGATGACCAGGAAGGGGATGAACAGCATGCAGCCGATCTGGAACGCGGTCTTCAGCTCCGACAGCACGAAGGCCGAGAGCTTGACCGGGAAGCTGTGTGCTGCGGGCTGGTCGACGCCGTCCTCGCCGGCCAGCTTGGCCACCTGCGCCAGCGCGGTCTTGCTGGTCTGGGCCAGCATGAAGCGCGACAGCGGCGCCTCGGCCACCTGCAATGCCTGCGTGAGTGTGATCTTCTCGGCGTCGTAGGGCACGAAGGCCTCGTTCCAGATCTGCGTGCCTATGGGCCGCATGACCAGGAGCGTGAGGATCAGCGCCACGCCCGTGATGAGCCGGTTGGGCAGGCCCTGCTGCAGGCCCAGCGCCTGGCGCAGCAGCGACAGCACGATGACGAAGCGCGTGAAGCTGGTCATCATGAGCACCAGCGAGGGCAGCAGCCCCAGCAGGGTCATGATGATCAGGACTTGCGTCTTGACCGTGAACTCGCCCGCGGCGCCGCCCGACTGGGCGCCGGCGATCTTGAGGGTCTGCGCCAGCACCGGGTGGTGCAGCAGCGTCAGGCCCAGGCCCAGGGCCGTCAGACCCAGGGCGCGAAAGCGTTTCATGACTGCAGCGAATCCAGGTCCAGCCCGTCGATCTCGATGATCTTCAGGCCGTAGTTCTCCCCGCTGACGACGACCTCGGCGCGGCCGATGGCGGTGCCGTTGACCTTGATGGTCAGCGGCTCGCCGGCCAGACTGTCCAGCTCCACCACGCTGTCGGCCTGCAGGTTTGCCAGGTCGTACAGCGACAGCTTGGCCTCGCCCACTTCCAGCGTCAGCGTGACCGGGATCTTGCGCATCAGCTTGGGCAGGTCTCGCGCCGGCGCCGCAGGGGCGGCGGGCTGGGCTTCGGCGGGCAGCGCCAGGTCCTGCTCGGGGAACTCGTTCAGCAGCGCCTCGATGGCTTGGTTGTCGTTCATGTTCATCGGGTTGCTCATGTCAGTCGGCGTCCGCAAAAGAAGTCAGGCACAGCTTGCCCTGGTGCTCGGCCACCGAGGCGGTGAACAGGCATGAGCCGTCGACCAGCACCTGCGTGGCCTTGGCGTTCAGGCGTACGGGCACGAGGTCGCCGGGCCGCAGGTCCAGCAGCTCGCCCAGCGACAGGGTCTGCTGCAGCAGCCGGGCCTGCAGCTTCACGTCGAGCCGGCGCGCCAGGGCCTGGGGCGGCGCGGTGCGCGGTCGCGGAGCGCGCGGCGGCTGCTCATCTGCCAGGCGCCTGAGCAGCCGGTCCATGCAGGCACTGTCCAGGCCGATGAGGACGGTGCTGGCCAGGCCCTGCCCGGGTTCACTGATGGCGGCCCGCACCATCCAGCTGCCGGGCGCCAGGCCCGGCAACGGGCTGTGGTGCAGCGCGAGGTCCGTCGCGGGCTGGCCCAGCGCCTGTTGCGCGCAACCCAGCATCTGCCGGCACAGCAGCGCCTGCAGGCGCTCCTCGGTGGCGGTTTGCTGTGCGTTTGCCACAGCGGTCGGTGTGGCGCCGTAGCGGTGAGCCATCAGGCTCTGCACCAGGCTGCGCTCCAGCAGGCAGCTCATGCGGCCTTGTGCAGAGTCGCTGACCAGCCAGCGGCCGGCCTCGCCCTGGCCGGGGGCGAGGCTGACCTCGCCGACCTGGTAGTGGGCGCGATAGCGGCGGTTGTGCTGGCGCAGCAGGTCGCCCAGGGCCTCGCGCAACTGCCCGGTGAACTGCGGCAGCAGGTGCACCGGCCGGCCCAGCGTGCGCGGGTCCAGCACGGCTGGGGCAGTGGGGGGGGCAGGGGGGCTCATGGGCGTTGGATGAGTATCAAAACGGCGCGGGCCTGCGCATATTCGGGCAGGTTGGCCGGGTATTGGGGTGTGCGGATTTTGGCGAAGTTTTATAGTCCGGCAAAGAGGGTGGCGGTCATCTGGAAAATACGCGAAGCACCGCCGCGAAAAAAATCACGCGACGCCGCTTTGTGTCGAATTTAAGTCAGTCGCCCGGCCGGTCGTCCTGGTTTCCAGAGCCGCCATTGAACTTGATGCTTGCGGCGCCTCATGCGTGACCAGGCTGCCGGCTATAAATGCGAGGCATGCCTTTTGCTGTGCGCGACATGTGCACAAAATCACGCTCGCGGATGGTGCTGCGCCGCGGTGCAGCAAAAGAACTTGTATCCAACCGTGGGGGCTGGCTACAGTCCGTTCCATCAGGGCACACCCGAGCGAAAGTCGGGGTCGCAAAGCCTCCGGTCTACCATGCGCGGCGCAGGTCGTGCATCACGATAGCGGGGTTGCCAGGCCTGAAGTCTGTCGTGCCACGCGTCGCGTGGTCGTCGTGCTCTCGTCTGCCGGGTCGCATCTTGCGGCCCGTTGTGACCTGCTGGCTATCGCCGGGTTCGCCGCCGACTCACCCGTTGGAGATTGCGACCATGAGCGAGCCGAACCTCTTCACCCTCCTTGCGCTGCCGGCCGGGCCGAGCGGGCGCTGGATGTCGTTCGCCGCATGTCCCGGTCGATCCGCCGTGTTGCCCGACTCCGAATACAAGTCATGAATCTTTGGATTGCATTATAAAAATATTAGAAAACGATGCTGGAAGCGGCAGTTGAGGGGGTGTTGATGATGCTACGCTTCTCGCAAAGATAGTTCCGAGGGAATCTCGGCCGGTAATCGAGTCAAGGGCCGGTCCGAAAATCCAAATCTAAGCCGAACAAAATATGCCCTTGACCGGGCAGGGGGTGGTTTTGCCTGCTGTGGGCCAGCCCTTTGACGCGAAGGAATAGAAAATGGCCGTCAACGCCTCCATGGCGCCTCCGCTGACCTCGGGCATGCTGGCCGAAGTGGCTCGCCTGGATCAGGACGCGCAGCGCCTGGCCGCCAACATCGAGCCGATGCAGGCGCCCGGTGCCGCCGCTGGCGCGGGCGGTTTCGCCGACAGCATGGTGCAGGCGCTGCGCGGCGTGGACGGCCTGGACCAGGACGCCGCGCAGCGCATGGCTGCGGTCGAGACCGGCGAGAGCGACGATCTTGTCGGCGCCATGCTCGCCAGCCAGCAGGCCAGCCTGTCGTTCTCCATGCTCATGCAGGTGCGCAACAAGGTCGTTGGCGCGGTGGACGAGCTGATCAAGCTGCCGCTCTGAGGCCGACATGATGAAAGCCCTGACGGCCCGGCTGGGCCCCACCTGGAACCGCCTCCCGAGCATGCCAAACGGGCTGGCGCGCGGCCTGCTGCCCGTGGTGGGGCTGGCCCTGGCCGGCACCGCGCTGGCGCTGATGCTGATGTGGCGCGACCAGGCCGGCTACAAGCCGGTGTTCGGCCAGCGCGAGCGCGTCGCCACGGCCGAGATGCTGGCGGTGCTGGATGCCGAGCGCGTCGGCTATCGGCTGCATCCCGAGACCGGCCAGGTGCTGGTGCCCGAGTCGCAGCTGGGCCGGGTGCGCATGCTGCTGGCGGCCAAGGGCGTCGTCGCCAAGCTGCCCGCCGGGTTGGAGTTGATGGATCGCAACGATCCGCTGGGCGTCAGCCAGTTCGTGCAGGACGTGCGCTTTCGCCGCGGCCTGGAGGGCGAGCTCGCGCAGAGCATGATGAGCCTGGACGCGGTGGAGTCGGCGCGCGTGCACCTGTCCATCGCCAAGTCCTCATCCTTCGTGCTGGCGGACGGCCAGAAGAGTTCCGCCTCCGTCGTGCTGACACTCAAGCCCGGCCGCACGCTGGGCAACGAGCAGATCGCCGCCGCCATCAACCTGGTGGCCGGCAGCGTCGCTAGCCTGGACCCGGCGCGCGTCAGCCTGGTGGATCAGGCCGGCAACCTGCTGTCTTCGCGCGTGGACCTCAGCGAGGGCTTCGAAGCCAGTCAGGTCACGGACGCTGCCAAGCATTTCCAGGACGAGGCGCGTCGCAACGCGCGCGACCTGCTGGCACCGGTGCTGGGTGACGAGAATTACCGCGTCTCCGTGACGGCCGAAGTCGACAACGACCGTGTCCAGGAGACGCGCGAGCAGTACGGCGACGCGCCGCGCCTGACCAACGAGGCGATGCGCGAGGAGCAGGATCGTGGCCAGCTGGCGCTGGGCATCCCGGGCTCGCTGTCCAATCGCCCAGTCAACGCGCCCAACCCGGCCGCGTCGGCGCCCGGCGACGGCAATGCGACGCAGGCGCACAAGAACGCCTCGACGCGCCAGTACGCCTACGACCGCAGCATCACACAGGTCAAGAAGAGCCGCGGCCGGCTGGCGCGGCTGTCGGTGGCCGTGGTGCTGAACAACGGTGTCGCGCCGGGCGGCGCCAAGGCCTGGACGCCGGACGACATCGCCAAGGTCGAGAAGCTGCTGCACAACGGCCTGGGTATCCACACGGAGCGCGGCGACACGCTGGTCGTCTCGACGCTGAACTTCCCCACGCCTGCGCCGGCCTCGCCCTGGTACGAGCAGCGCGACACGCTGATCGACATCGGCGGCTGGGTCGGCTGGGCGCTGGCCGCCTTGCTGGGCTATCTGCTGCTGGCCCGCCCGCTGCTGCGTCTGGCTCAGCAGTCGGTGACGCAGCGTCGCGCGCTGGCGCCGGGCCAGTTGGAGCCGCACGAGCAGGCGGCACTGGCCGGCGCCGCAGTCGGTGAGCTGGGTGGGTCAGCCGCCAGCGCCGCGCTGCCGGCGCCGGGTGCTCAGGCTGGCGCTGCGCGCCCGATGTCCGTGGTGCCGCTGCTGGAGAACTATGAACTGCCGCCCCCCGGCTCGCCGGTGGATGTCCTGGTCGACCACCTGAAGATCCTCGCCTCCAAGGAGCCGGAGCGCGTCGCCGAGGTGGTGAAGCAATGGGTGCAGAAGAAAAATGCCTGAGGCCACCGAATTCATCCCCGCCACCACGGCCGAAGGCCTGACGCCGGTTGAGCGCGCCGCCATCGTGCTGCTGAGCATGGGCGAGGAGCCCGCCGCGGCGGTGCTGCGCTGCCTGTCGCGCGATGAGCTGCTGGACGTGACGCAGGTGATGTCGCGCATGAGCGGCATCAAGGTCGACTGGGTCAAGACTGCGCTGCAGGGCTTCTTCGACGACTACCGCGAGCAAAGCGGCGTGCACGGCGCGTCGCGCAGCTACCTGAAGCGCTCGCTGGACATGGCGCTGGGCGGCGACATCGCCAACAGCGTGCTGAACAACATCTACGGTGATGCCATCCGCCCCAAGATGCAGCGCCTGCAATGGGCCTCGCCCAAATGGCTGGCCGACCACATCGCCGACGAGCATGTGCGCATGCAGGCCGTGTTCCTGGCTTTCCTGCCGCCCACGTTGGCCAGCGACGTGCTGGGCGCGCTGCCGGCCGCCGGTCGCGACCAGGTGCTGCTCAACGTGGCGCGCCTGTCCGAGGTGGACGCCGACCTGCTGGCCGAGCTGGAGCAGCTTGTCGAGCGCTGCCTGGTTGGACTGGGCCACCAGGGCGCCAACGTCGAGGGCGTGCGCCAGGTGGCGGAGATCCTGAACCGCCTGCCGGACCAGCGCCAGCAGATGGTGGAGCTGCTGCGTGCGCAGGACCCCGACGTCGTCAGCGAGATCGAAGTCAGCATGTACGACTTCTTCATCCTGTCGCGCCAGAGCGAGGCGGTGCTGACCCGCATCATCGAGGAGGTGCCCATCGAGCTGTGGGCGGTGGCGCTCAAGGGTGCCGAGCCCGCGGTGCGCAAGGCCATCCTGGCCGCGATGCCGCGCCGCCAGGCGCAGAGCTTCGAGGACCTGATCCGCCGCAGCGGCCCCATTCCGCTGTCGCGTGCCGAGCAGTCTCGCAACGAGGTCATGACGCTGGTCAAGGGTCTGGTCGACGCCGGCGAGATCCAGGTGCAGCTGTTTGCCGAGGCGACCGTCGAGTGAAGCCCGTGCTGCGTCCCCACCGCTTCCCGCCGCTGGCCCAGCTCAGCGCCGCTCGCGAGCTGGCCGGCAGCTCGCCGGCCCAGCTGCAGCAGGTGCTGGCCCAGGGCTTCCAGGAAGGCCTGGCCAAGGGCTACGAGGAAGGCCATGCCAGCGGCCTGGCCGCCGGCCGCGAGGCCGCCCAGGCGATAGGCCGGGAGGAAGGCCGCGAGCAGGGCCGGCGCGAGGCGCAGGAGCGCTTCGCCACGCTGGCGCGCCCCGTGGACGCGCTGCTGGCCGAGCTGCGCCAGCTGCAGCACGACTACCAGTCGGCGCTGCGCAAGGAGGTGGTGGACCTGGTCGAGAAGGTCGCGCGTCAGGTCATACGCGCCGAGCTGACGCTGCAGCCGACGCAGCTGCTGGCCCTGGTCGACGAGACGCTGGCCAGCATGCCGGTTCGCCGCGAGGGCGTGGAGGTGTTCCTCAACCCGGAGGACCTGCGTCGCATCCAGGACCTGGCGCCCGAGCGCGCCCAGACCTGGACGCTGGTGCCGGACGCCAAGCTGGAAAGCGGCGAGTGCCGACTGCTGGCCGGTGGCCATGAGGCCGATGCCGGCTGCCGCCAGCGCCTGGAGGCCTGCATGGACCAGGTCAAGGCGCAGATGCTGGACCCGGCTGCGGAGAGCGCGCAATGATCGCGGCGGCGCTGCGCCGGGTCGAGCTGGACGAGGTGCCGGTGGCCACGCCAACAGGCCGGCTGGTGGGAGCCTCCGGGCTGCTGCTGGAGAGCGTCGGCTGCGCGCTGCGCACCGGTCAGCGCTGCATGATCGAGGGCGCCGGCGACGAATGGATCGCGGCGCAGGTGGTGGGTTTCCGCGAGGAGGTTTCCTACCTGATGCCGTTCAAGAAGCCCGAGGGCCTCTGCACCGGCGCCCGCGTGCTGCCCGCGCCGGAGCAGCGCGCCCCCATGATCGGCCCGGCCTGGCTGGGCCGCATCGTCAACGGCCTGGGCGAGCCCATTGACGGCCTGGGCCGGCTGACCGGCGAGCATCCGCTGCCGAGCCGCCCGCCCAAGGTCAACCCGCTGAAGAAGACGCCGGTGCACGAGCCGCTGGACGTGGGCGTGCGAGCCATCAATGGCCTGTTGACGCTGGGCCGTGGCCAGCGCGTGGGCCTGATGGCCGGCTCGGGCGTGGGCAAGAGCGTGCTGCTGGGCCTGATCACGCGCCAGACCGTTGCCGACGTGGTTGTCGTGGGCTTGATCGGCGAGCGCGGCCGCGAGGTGCGCGAGTTCATCGACCTCAGCCTGGGCGAGGCGGGTCTGGCGCGCGCTGTCGTCGTCGTGGCGCCGGCCGACGAGTCGCCGCTGATGCGCATGCGCGCCACCGAGCTGTGTCACACCATCGCCGCCCATTACCGCGACCAGGGCCAGCATGTGCTGCTGCTGGTCGATTCGCTGACCCGCTACGCGATGGCCAGGCGCGAGGTCGCGCTGGCGCTGGGCGAGCCGCCGGCCACGCGCGGCTACCCGCCGTCGGTGTTCTCCGTGCTGCCTGAGCTGGTGGAGAGCGCCGGCAACGGCGAGCACACCGAGGGCAGCATGAGCGCCATCTACACCGTGCTGGCCGAGGGTGATGACCAGCAGGACCCGGTCGTGGACACCGCGCGCGCCATCCTGGACGGCCACATCGTGCTGTCGCGCGCGCTGGCCGAGCGTGGCCATTACCCCGCCATCGACGTGTCGCAATCCATCAGCCGCTGCATGGCCCTGGTGGCGGGCAGGGGCCACCAGCAGGCGGCGCGCGAGCTCAAGGCCTTGGCTGCCAAGTACGAACAGGTTCGCGAGCTGATGCCGCTGGGCGCCTACGTGCCCGGCGCCGACCCGCTGACCGACCGCGCCGTGCGGCTGTTCCCCCTGATCGAGTCCTTCCTGCACCAGGGCGTCAGCGAGCCGGCACGGCTGGACGAGACCCTGCAGCGCCTCGCGGAGATCGTGCAATGAAGCAACTGCAGCTGAACCTGCGCCGCCTCGTCGACCTGCGCGGCCGCGAGCTGGAGCGCAACCAGGCCGAGCTGGCCGCCAAGGAGCAGCTGCGCGCGCGCAGCGCCGCCGCCGTGCAGCGGCTTGAGGCGCTGAACGCGCAATTGGGCCCTACCGGTGCGTCTGCCCCCAGCCTGGCCCTCAACGGCGCCGACTACAAGCAGGCGGTCATGCAATGGGCTGACCAGCAGCGCCAGCACCTGGCCGTCCATGAGGCCGACGTGGCCGCCCAGCGCCAGGCCGTGCTGGCCGTGGCGCGCAAGCAGGAGGCCGTGGGCCAACTGTTGGACCGCGTGGGCGAACGCCTGCGGGCCGATGACGAACGGCGCCAACAAAAGGGTCAGGACGATCTGGCCGGCCAGGTCTGGCTGCGGGGGCGGGCATGAAGGGGTTTCTTAAGTTGTCGGTGGCGCGCGTCGTCTTGTCCGGTGGTAGTCCCATTCCCGTCCCGAGGAGCAGCCGATGACCACAACCTACGACCCGACGAGCACCGCCACTTCGCTGGCCAAGGCCTACACCGCGGCCGCGCAGTCGCTGATCGACACCCAGAAGACCGCCGCGACGAGCACTTCCAGTGCGTTGACCAAGCTGCAGAGCGCGCTGTCGAGCTTCCAGACTGCACTGGGCTCGCTCAGCTCCGTCTCCAGCACCAGCAGCCTGCTTAAGATGGGTGCCACGCCGTCGGACACGGCTGTCGCCAGCGCCACGGCCAACGCCAAGGCCGCGCCGGGCAGCTATTCGCTGTTCGTCGAGCAGTTGGCGAGCAACCAGCAGATCGCCTTCAAGGACCTGCCCGCCACGGCGGCCAACGCGGCCGGCAAGATCACGCTGTCGCTGGGCAGCGGCGAGAGCTTCGAGGTGGACCTCGCCGTCGCCGACGTGGACGGCAACGGCACGCTGTCGTATGCCGAGATCGCTCGCGCCGTGAATGCAGCCCAGGGCAACCAGGGCAAGGTCACCGCCATGGTCAGCACCGTCAACGGCAAGTCCAGCCTGATCTTCAGTTCGGGCGTGGGTGGCGCCAGCGGCGAGATCAGCGTCAGCGCCGATGGCAACGTCGATGCGGCGCTGGCCGCCGTGCTGAACGGTCCGCCCCAGGAGCTGGTCGCCGCGCGCGACGCCATCGTCTGGCTGGGCGCCAAGGGCTCGGGTCTGGAGATCCGCCAGAACAGCAACACCATCACCGCCATCGAAGGCGTGACGCTGACGCTGAAGGCCGCCCAGGCCGTCGGCAGCGCCCCGATGACGCTGGCCGTGGCGCAGGACACCAGCGCCACCAAGGACAACATTGCCGGTTTCGTCAACGCCTACAACACGCTGCGCGGCACGCTGGACAGCCTGCTGAAGAGCGGCGGCGAGGGCAGCACGGCCGGTCCGTTGGCCAACGACTCCGGCCTGAAGTCGCTGCGCGACCGACTCGCCAGTCTGCTGCGCCAGGACGTCGGCGGCCTGAACCTGCGTGGCCTGGGCTTCTCGCTGGACCGCGCCGGCAAGCTCAGCCTGGACGGCGACAAGCTCGCCAAGGCCCTGACCACCACCCCCGACGCGCTCGACGGCTTCCTCGGCAAGGCCACCTTGACCAGCCGCAGCGGCCTGCTCGGCAGTCTCGCCAATGCCACCGAGCCATGGACCAACAGCACCGGCGGACTGCTGAAGAAGCGCCAGGACGGCATCGGCGCCCAGCAGCGCGCGCTGAGCGAGCGCCAGACCCGGCTCGACGCCCGCTACGACCAGATGTACGGGCGCTACCTGAAGCAGTTTTCCGCCCTGCAGGCCATGCAGGAGCAGATGTCCAAGACCTCCGGGCTGCTGGACAGCCTTTTCTCATCCAAGTAGTCATGACCTACGACGCCTACCAAAGCTACCAGTCCGTCAACCTGAAGGCCCAGACCGCGCAGGCGTCGCCGGTGCAGCTGGTGCTGGTGCTGATGGACGGCCTGCTTGACGAGCTGGCGCGCGCGCGCGGCCACATCGAGGCCCGCCGCTTCGAGCTCAAGGCGGCCAGCTTGGAGAAATGCGTCGGCATCATCAACGGCATGTCCAGCGCGCTGGACATGGACGCCGGCGGCGAGGTCGTGAACAACCTCGCCCGCCTCTACGACTACTGCGCCGGGCGTCTGTACCGCGCCGGCGTGGAATTGGACGTGGCCATCATCGACGAGGTCCGCAGTCTGCTGGGCCAGATCCGCGAAGGCTGGCAGGGTGTGCAGGCCCGCCATGGATAAGGCGATGCAGCTGCTGCGTCTCGCCCAGGGCCTGCGCCAGGCCGGTCGCCACCGCGACTGGCGGGCGCTGCAGCGCCTGGATGCCGACCTGGGCGCCGCGCTGCGCGGCTGGACGCCGTCCACCGTGCCCAGCGAGCTGGAGCGCCAGGCACTGCGGGCGCTGGGCGAGGCCCATGCCGAGGCGCGCCAGCTCTGCCGCGACGAGATGCAGGCTCTGGAGCAGACCCTGAACCAGATGCGCGAGGGCCGAGAGCGCTGGCGTGCCTATGCCGCCCATGGCGGACAGCAGTTGGAGGACCAGCCATGAACACAGCAGCCCTGCTGCCCACGCCCGCCGCGCGCCCTCAGCGCGGCTTCCTGGCTGAGGTCGACGCCGAGACGACGCTGTCGCCGGACGAAGGCTTCGCCGTCGCGTTGGTGGCCAGCCTGGACGCCGCGGCCGAACCGCCCGTCCCGCCGGTGCCGTTGCCCCTGACGCAGGAGGCCGCAGCGCCAGCCGAGACGCCGGACGGCCAGCAGGCGCTGGACCCGCAATCCGCCTTTGCACTGGCGGCTCTGGGTCTGCTGGCCGTGGCGCTGCCGCCGCAGGCCGTGGCGCCCGCCGTGACAGGCTCCGACGCGATGCCTGCCGCCGAGCCCGCGCCGACCGTGGTGCTGGCGCCGGTGGCCGAAGTGGTGCCGACTGTGGTGTCTGCACTGGTGGCCGAAGCGGTGCCGACGGTGGTGTCTGCACCTGTGGCTGAATCCATGCCGAGGACGGCGCCGGTGCCGGTGCCAGTCGCCCCGTCCGGCGAGCCCCGGCCGGCCCTGGCCACGAATCCGGTCGCACCGGCGCAGGACTCACCGTCGCCGGCTGCAAGCGCTGATGCCTATGCCCAAGCGGTGCCGGCCAGCGCGGCCGCGAAGGCCGAAGAGCCGGCGCCCGAGGCGGATGAGACGACGCAAGCCGCACCGCAGAAGGCAGAGCGTGCCGGCTCCGGCGCCGAGTTGACCGCCGCCGCTCCGATGGCCGCACCACTGCGCCCGGCCGCCGCGCCGGCCATGCTCCAGCCCGCAATCACGCTCAAGGGCGAGCCCACGCAATGGCAGCAGCCGCTGCTGCAGGCGCTGGGTGACCGGCTGCAGCTGCAGATCGCCGCGCGCAGCGACCAGGCCGTCATCCGGCTGGAGCCGCCCATGCTGGGCCAGGTGGAGATCGCCATCCGCCAGCAGGCCGGCGACCTGCAGGTGCGCATCGCTGCCAGCCACGACGAGGTCACGCGCCAGATCCAGCAGGTTGGCGAGCAGTTGCGCCAGAGCCTGGTGCAGCGCCACAGCGGCGACGTCAGCGTGCAGGTACTGCAGCCCGGCGCGGCCAGCCGCGAGGCGGAGGCCCGCGGCGGCGCCCATCAGCAGGCAGCGCGCGACGGCCAGCAGCAGGCGCGCCAGGAACAGCAACAGCAACGCCGCCCGGGGCGCGGCCTGGACGGCGCAGAGGTGGCCAGTTTCGCGGCCGACCTCGCCTCCATGAAGGCCTGATGCGGGTCAAGGGAACGGAAGCAAGACCATGAAGTCCAAACTCAAACTGATCGCCGTGATCGCGCTGGTGGGCCTGCTGGCCGCCGCCGCCGCGGGCGGTGCCGTCTGGTGGGCCATGAACGCCCGCGCCACGCAGGCCGAGCAACCCGAGAGCGCGGCCCAGGCCGACGACGGGAAGCCTGCGCCGGACTACAAGTACGTCACGCTGGAGAAGGTGCTGGTGATGATGCGCGGCAGCGAGGGAGACAGCGTGCCGCACTACCTGGCGATGGACGTGGTGTTCAAGACCCTGCCCGAGCAGGAGAAGCGCGCCAAGGAGCATCTGCCCTTGCTGCGTACCGTGGCGGTGAAGGCCTTGTCGGCCTACACGCTGGAGGGCGCGCGCGCCATGACGGTGCCGCAGTTCGCCGACGTGCTGAACAAGGCCTACCACGACAGCTACGCCGCCGAGCGGCGCGAGGCGCCGTTCGCCGAGGCGCTGATCGGCAAGCTCATCATCGAGTGACGGCCTCGCCCATGCACGCCGCCGCCTACGCCGAGTACGCCCAGCCCAGCGCCAGCTTGCTGGGGCCGGACTTCGAGCGCACCCAGCTGCGCCAGTACGCACCGCTGGTCAAGCGTATCGTGCGCCAGCTCGGCGCCCAGGCCTGCGCCGTGATGGACCGCGAGGACATGGAGCAGATCGGCCTGATGGGCCTGCTGGAGGCGCTGCGCCGCTACGGCCAGCCGGACGAGGCCTTCGGCGCCTTCGCTGCGCTGCGCGTGCGCGGCGCCATCCTCGACGAGCTGCGCCGCCAGGACTGGCGGCCGCGCTCGGTGCGCCAGGAGAGCCACAAGATGCGCGACGCGCTGCGCGCGCTGACCCGCAAGCTGGGCCGTGAACCCAGCGAGGCCGAGATCCTGGCCAACCTCAAGATCACGCCGCAGGCCTACCAGGCCTTCCAGCAGGACGAGGTGGCCGAGGAGCTGGCCAGCTTCGACGAGATGGTGGCCGAGCTGAGCAACCTGCCCAGCGATGCGCGCACGCCCGAGGCCCAGCTGATGGTGACGCGCTCGCTGACCCAGGCGCTGCAGAGCCTCAACGAGCGTGAGCAGAAGGTCATCCAGCTCTATTACGAATTCGACGCCAGCCTGAAGGAGATCGCCGCAGTGCTCGATCTCACCGAGGCGCGCGTCTCCCAGATCAACAAGGCAGCGCTCGGGAAGATGAAAGCCTTCCTGCAGCAGGCCTGAAGCCGAGGAAGAATCCCATGCAGCCCTTTATCGGAATCCTCATCGTCATCGGATGCGTCTTCGGCGGCTTCCTGATCCACGGTGGCAACTTTGCCGTGATCTGGCAGCCGGTCGAGTTGCTGATCATCCTGGGCGCGGGCTTCGGCGCCATCCTGCTGGGCAACCCCAGGCACGTGTTGTCGGAGATGGTGCTGCAACTGCGCAAGGTGGCCGCGCGTCGCAAGAACGGCGAGGAGTTCCAGCGCCAGCTTCTGCTGCTGATGTACGAGCTGCTGCAGACTGCCGCCGGCGGCCTGAAGGCGCTGGACGCCCACGTCGAGGCGCCGCACGAGAGTCCGCTGTTCAAGCGCTACCCGCTGATCCTGGACGAGCCCAAGCTGCTGCACTTCATCGTCGACAACTTCCGCCTGATGGCCATGGGGAAGATCAACGCCCACGAGCTGGAGGGCGTGCTGGAGCAGGAGCTGGAGGCCATCCACGAGGAGCTGAGCCAGCCCGCGCGCTCGCTGGGCAAGATCGCCGAGGCCATGCCCGGATTCGGCATCCTGGCCGCGGTGCTGGGCATCGTGACGGCGATGAGCTCGGTGGCTGATGGCGCCGGCACCGGCGAGATCGCTCTGATGGTGGCCGCCGCCATGGTGGGTACTTTCATCGGCATCCTGTTCTGCTACGGCCTCTTCGATCCGCTGGCCAACATGATGAAGCAGGTGGTTAACGAGGAGATGGCCGCGCTGGAGTCCGTCAAGGTGGTGCTGGTCACGCACGTCGCTGGCAAGCCGCCGCTGCTGGCCATCGATGCCGGTCGCCGCCTGGTGCAGCTCAACATCAAGCCCAGCTTCGCGCTGCTGGAGGGCTGGATCAACAAGCTCAACGATCCGGGCGAGCCGGAAGAGACGCCGCGCCGCCGCGCGACCGACCGCATGCCGGGAGAGCGCAGTGCAGCCTAACGGCAAGCCTGGCCGCGCGGACGGGCAGCACCCCACCGTCGTCAAGCGCGTCTCGCGCAAGTCGCACGACGACGGGCATGGTGGTGCCTGGAAGGTCGCCTTTGCCGACTTCTGCCTGGCGCTGCTGTGCCTGTTCCTGGTCATGTGGCTGCTGGCTTCGCGCAACTCCGAGCGCATGCAGGTGGTGCTGAAGAGCGCAGGCGCCAACCTGCTGGACGAAGGCAACGGCATGACCAACTCGCTGGCCTCGGGTTCGCGCGGCAGCATGATCGAGCGCCACCCGGTGCCAGCCTACGGCGAGGCGCCGGCCCAGGGCCAATCGCACTACAGCCAAAAGACGATAGACAGCCCCGGCCCCGCCGCGCCTGGCAGCCGCGCCAGCTATGAGCGACCGGCCGAGCTGGCGGCGCTGGCCCGAGTCATCGAGCGCGTCAGCGCTGACGAGGGCCTGGGTGGCAACCTGCGGATGGCGGTCACGCCGCAGGGCCTGCGCGTGATGCTGCACGACACGGACTCCAGCGGCATGTTCGAGCGCGGCAGCGCTGCGCCGTCGCCGCGCTTCAAGGCCTTGCTGCAGAAGCTGGGGCCGGTGTTCGCGCAGATGCGCAACCAGCTGCTCATCGTCGGCCACACCGATGCTTCGCAGTACGTGGACCGCGGCCCAAGTGCCTTCTCCAACTGGGCGCTGTCCACGCATCGCGCGATGTCGGCCCGGTTGCATCTGCTGGAGGGGGGCATGCCCGAGAGCAGCGTCATGCAGGTCAGCGGCATGGCCGACAGCGCGCCGCTGGATCCGGACGACCGCTACGCGGCGGTGAACCGCCGCATCGAACTGATGATCCTGACCCCCCGCCAGACCCAGCAGCTTTCGCAGATGTTCGGCGCGCCGGCGCAGAGCGTGCCGCTGGCGCCCAGCGCGGCAGGCGGACAGGGCATGGCCGCGCTGAGCGCCGAATCGGCCGAGGCCGCGCGCGAGCTGCGCCGGGCGTTGCCCGCCGAGAAGGAGTGATCGGCCGTGCGAACCAAGACACGAGGTGACCGAATGAAGATCGTCGCAAACAACGGCCATGCCGTTGACAAGCCCACCGCCCGCAGCGAGCAGCCCGGCGTTGCGAAGACCGGCGGCGGCGCCCCCGCGGTGCTGGGAACGGTCAACGCAGAACTGGAGTCTCGCGTGCTGGGCCCGGCCCAGGAGGCGTTGGCCGCACTGCCCGAGATCGACCAAGCCAAGGTCGATGCGCTGCGCGAGGCGCTGGCACGCGGCGAGATCGGTTTCGATGCCGACCGCCTGGCCCGGCTGATCCAGCGCTACCACGGAGCCGGCCGGTGAAAGGCAAGAGCACCGAGGCGCTGACGCTGCTGCTGCGCGACCTGCAGGCAGACCGCGCGGGCTACGGCCGGCTGCGCGAGCTGCTTGAAGCCCAGTTCCAGGCCGCGCTGCGCCACCAGGCAGAGCCGCTGCAGCGGCTCGCCGACGAGATCGTCGCGCTGGTGGACGAGCTGGATGCCCACACTCGCCAGCGCGGCCTGCTGCTGCGCAAGCTGCTGGGTTCACAGGGCGAGCCCACCATGAGCCGCCTGCTGCAGCGCCTGCCGACCACGGCGGCGCAGGCGCTGGGTGGTCTCTGGACGGCGCTGGAGGAGCAGGTGCGCGAATGCAAGGCGTTGAACCAGCGCAACTGCCAGCTGATCACGGAACAGCAGGCGCTGATGCGCCGCGTGATGGGCGTGGAGGAGGGGCTTTATGCTGAATCCTGATTTCCGTATCGGCGGCACGGATGGCTTCCCGGCCTTGCCGGCCGCGCCGCGCGCCAACGGCGCCGCCGCCGGTTTCGGCGACCTCTACCGCCAGCTCAACGCCGAGGTCAACCACTTCATCGAGCGCGGCGACGTGGCCGGCGCCCTCAGCCCTGAGGCGCAGGTGCGCCGCCTGCAGGTCGGCGCCGTGGAGGCCCCCTCCGCCGAGCAGCAGGCCTGGCTGGAGCGCATCGCGCCGCTGGCCGAGGAGGCCGGCCGCGCGCTGGGCGTGGCGCCCGAGGTGCTGTCCGCACACGCCGCGCTGGAGTCTGGCTGGGGCCAGCGGCCCATCCGCACCGAAGCCGGCGCCGACAGCCACAACCTGTTCGCGCTGAAGGCTACGCCGGCCTGGCGCGGCGACGTGGCCGATGTGCAGACCACCGAATACGAGGGCGGCGTAGCCCAGTCGCGACGCGCGGGCTTCCGCAGCTATGCCGATGCCGGCAGCGCCTTCCGCGATTTCTCGCAGTTGCTCAGCGGCAGCCCGCGATACCAGGGTGCCTTGGGTACCGGCAGCGACGCGCTGGCCTATGGCCGCGCGCTGCAGCAGGGCGGCTATGCCACCGACCCGGCCTATGCCGACAAGCTGGCGCGCGTGGCGGCACAGATCGGCAAGGGGCGGCGTTGATGTCAGCGTACGGGTTCAACCAGGCCGGAGTCCAGCACGCGTGCCGAGATGACGCGGCCGCTGGCGCTGTTGCGCACGCGGACGACTGCGTCGCGCGCGCCGGCGTCCAGCGCCTCGCCGGCACCATGCACCTCGATGCCTTCGCTGCGCGCGACGATGCGAACGTGCTCGCCGCGGCGCACCAGCTGGGCCGGCGTGAGCTGGCGCTTCTGCAGGATCTGACCCGGTCGCAGGCTGCTGCGCGGGGCCTGGCCCAGCGCGTCCTCCAGCCGGCCCAGCGCATCGCTGGCCTGGCTGATGTCGCGGCGCTGCAGTTCGACGTCGTCTTCAGCCAGTGCACGGCCGCTGGCGACGGCCTGGCGGGCCACCAGCACCTCGGCACTGAGGCTGGCGCGCAGCACGAAGCTCTGCGCCGGCAGGGCCGGGCTGGCCGGGCAATGCGCGGCCAGGCGCAGCCGCGACAGGCTGCGCGTGTCCTGCACCGTGACGTCCCAGCCGCCGGCACAGGCCGGTGCCGGGCGGGCAGCCAGCGGCGCGAACTGCAGTTCGGGTGCCACCCAGCCCTCGCGGTCAGCGGTGTCCAGCACGGCGCGGCGGGCCGCGTCCTGCACCTGGGCTTCCAGGCTCGCGGCCAGCACGGGTGCGCCCGGCGCGAGCAGGGCCAGCAAGCACAGCAACAGATTTCTCGGAGAGCGAAGCATGAGCATTGATTTCAGCAAGGCCATGGGCCAGCACGCCGACGCCCTGCGCCTGCGTGCCGAGCGCACCAAGGTGCTGGCCTCGAACATCGCGAATGAAAGTACGCCCGGCTACCAGGCGCGCGACGTGGATTTTGCCGCCACCTTGCGCCAGCTGGGCCAGGACGCCCAGCTCGGCCAAGGCGGCCTGCTGACCGACACCGATGCGGGCGATCTGCAGTACCGCGTGCCCTTCCACGCAGCGCAGGACGGCAACACCGTGGAGCTGGGCGTGGAGCAGGCGGCGTTCGCGCAGAACGCCCAGGACTTCGGCACCAGCCTCACCTTTCTGAACATGAAGCTCAGGGGCCTGGCCAAGGCCATCAACGGGCAGTAACCCAGCACAGGAGCACAGAGATGTCCTTCAGGCAGATCAGCCAGATCGCGGGCTCGGCCATGGCGGCCCAGACCACGCGGCTCAACACCATCGCCAGCAACCTGGCCAACGCGCAGTCGGCCGCCGGCAGCGAGGACGGCGCCTACCGCGCCAGGAAGCCGGTGTTCGCGGCGCTGCCCGCCACCGCGGGGCTGGGCGGCGAGCAGCTTGCCGGCAGCCGCGTGCAGGTGCTGGACGTGGTGGAGAGCGGTGAGCCGCTGCGCCGCGTCTACGAGCCCGAGAACCCGCTGGCCAACCAGGATGGCGAGGTTTTCTACCCCAACGTCAATCCGGTCGCCGAAATGACCGACATGCTGTCCGCCTCGCGCGCCTTCGAGACCAACGTCGAGGTGCTGGGCCGGATCAAGTCCATGCAGCAGTCGCTGCTGAAACTGGGAGAAGGCTGATGAGCACGGCCGTCAACAACAACACCGCCGGCAACGGCAACGCGTCCGGTGCCGACGCCGTGGCAGCCAACGGCGGTGCGGCGCAAATCTCGCAGCTGTTTACGAAGCTGCTGGTCGCGCAGATCCAGTACCAGAACCCGCTGGAGCCCACCGACGCCAGCCAGTTCGTCAATCAGCTGTCGCAGCTCAGCCAGGTCGAGTCGCTGCAGGCGCTGACGACGCAGACGGCCTTCAACAACAGCATCCTGTCCAGCCTGCAGATGCTGAGCCTGGGCAGCCAGGTCGGCGGCACGGTGCATGTCAGCGCCGCCCAGCTGACGCTGGACGGCAGCCCCGTCGAGCTGTCTTTCACGCTGGACAACGCCGCCGCGCCGGCCACGCTCCAGCTGACCGACGCCGCCGGCCGCAAGCGCGAAGTGGACCTTGGCAAGCTCGCGCCGGGCAGCCATGGCTACAAGCTGGACCCCAAGGCCCTGGGCCTGGCCGAAGGCAGCTACTCGATCGCAGTGCTGAACGAATCCAAGCAGAGCGTCACGCCGGAAGTGGTCGGCCGCATCAGCGGCGTGCGCCTGGCCAGCGACGGCAGCGCGCTGGTGCAGCTCGGCGGCCTGGGCGAATTCAATTCGCGCCTCATCACCCAGTTCAAGGGCCAGGTCGCCGCCGCGACCACGACCCACTAACTCTCTCCTCAAGCGACAAGGATCCCATCATGAGTTTTGAAATCGCACGTTCGGGCATCAACGCGGTCAACGGCTCGCTGGAGACCATCAGCCACAACATCGCCAACACCGGCACCTACGGCTACAAGAGCAGCCGCGCCAACTTCTCGGCCATGTACGCCGGCACACAGGCCAATGGCGCCGAGGTTTCGTCGGTGACGCAGAGCATGGCGATGTCCGGCGGCGCGCTGAACACCGGCGGTGGCATGGACGCGATGATCCAGGGCAGCGGCTTCTTCGCCGTGCGCGACGCCTCCGGCCAGACCCTGTTCACTCGCGTGGGCCTGTTCAACGTCGACAAGGACGGCTATGTCGTCGACACGCTGGGCCGCAAGCTGCAGGGCAACAACGCGGTGCTGGACGCCAACGGCCAGCCGGTCGCCGGCGCCGGCCTTGGCGCCTTCGGTGACCTGCGCGTGGGCAACACGCAGGTCGGCGCCGTGGCGAGCGACAAGCTCAGCCTGAACGGCAACCTGTCGGCGGACTGGAGCGTGCCGGCCACGACGCCCTTCAGCATGACCGATGCGACCAGCTACAACAGCTCGGTCACCTCGGTGGTCTACGACTCGCAGGGTGCCAAGCATGCGTTGAGCCAGTACTACGTGAAGACCGGCAGCAACAGCGTCAATGTCTACTACAGCTTCGATGGCGCCGCGCCGGCCGCTGCGGGTTTCCCGCTGACGTTCGGTCCTGACGGCGTCCTCACCAGCGCGCCCACCAACACCTTCAACGTGACGCCGGCCGGCGTCAACCCCATTGCCCTGACCATCGACTACAAGGGCACGACGCAGTACGCCGGCGATACGACGACGCTGACCAACGCCGCCAACGGCAATGCCGCCGGCACGCTGACCGGCACCAGCCTGACGCAGGACGGCAGCGTCATCGCCACGTACAGCAACGGCAAGCAGCAGACGCTGGGGACCGTGGCGCTGGCCAACTTCGCCAACCCCTATGCGCTTCAGGCCGTCAACGACACCAGCTGGAAGGCGACGCCCGACAGCGGCACCGCGCTGTACGCGCGGCCCGGCACGTCGATGACCGGCACGCTGGCCGTGGGCGCAGTGGAGCAGTCCAACGTCGACGTCACCAGCCAGCTCGTGGACCTGATGTCCGCCCAGCGCAACTACCAGGCCAACACCAAGGTCATCTCGACCGAAAGCCAGATGATGCAGGCCCTGATGCAGGCCATCTGAGGCGGTTGAGCCATGGATGCCTTGATCTACACCGCCATGAGCGGCGCCGAGCGGGTGATGCGCGCCCAGCAGGTGCACGCCAACAACCTCGCGAACGCCGACACGGCGGGCTTCCGCGCCAACCTGGAGGTGTCCAACGCTCGTGCGGTGGATGGTGCCGGCTATGCCGCGCGCCACCTCAACCAACTGGCCAGCGACGCCGTCAGCGCCCGCGAGGGCGGCCAGCGCGACACCGGGCGCGAGCTTGATATCGCCATCCAGGGGCCCGGCCTCTTTGCGGTGCAGACGGAGCAGGGTGGCGCCACCGGCGAAGCCTACACGCGCGCTGGTGGCTTCACGCTGGACGCCGAAGGCCGGCTGCTGCTGGGCCAGCGCCCGGTGCTGGGTGAGGGCGGCCCCATCACGCTCCCGCCGTACGCCAAGCTGGAGGTCAGCGCCGACGGCGTCATCTCGGTGCGCAACGGCGACGCGGCGACGCTGCAGGCCGTGGACCGGCTCAAGCTCGTCAAGCCCGAGTTCAGCCAGCTGCGCAAGAACGATCAAGGCCTGCTGGTGGCCCGCGACGGCGCCACGCTGGACGCGGATCCCACCGTGCGGGTGGCCAACGGTCGGCTGGAGGGCAGCAATGTGTCCGCTGTCGAGGAAATGGTCACGACCATGAGCCTGTCACGCGACTTCGAAATCCAGATGCGCTTGTTCAAATCCGCCGACGGCATGGCCGAGGCCGGCAACCGCCTCATCCGCGAATAACTCACCCAAGGAGTCACAAGATGAATCCCGCCATGTGGATCAGCAAGACCGGCGTGCAGGCGCAAGACGCCAAGCTGCAGGCCATTGCCAACAACCTCGCCAACGTCAACACCGTCGGCTTCAAGCGCGACCGCGTGATGTTCGAGGACCTGTTCTACCAGGTCGAGCGCCAGCCCGGCGCGCAGGGCGACGACGGCAACGCCGCGCCGGCCGGCGTGCAGCTGGGCAACGGCACGCGGCTGGTGGGCACGCAGAAGGTGTTCACCAACGGCAGCCTGCAGACCACCGGCCAGAGCCTGGACGTGGCCATCGTGGGCCAGGGCTTCCTTCAGGTCGCCGGCCCCAACGGCCGAGCCGCCTACACGCGCGCCGGCCAGCTGCAGGTCAACACCAACGGCCAGCTGACCAATGCACAAGGCCTGGTGCTGCAGCCCGAGATCACCGTGCCGGCCAACGCGACGGCGCTGACCATCGCCGAGAACGGCGCCGTCACGGCCACCGTGGCGGGCGCGGCCACGTCCACCGAGCTGGGGCAGCTGCGTCTGACCCACTTCATCAACCCCACGGGCCTGCTGGCACTGGGCGACAACCTCTACCAGGAAACCAGCGCCAGCGGCGCGCCGGCCGAGGGCGTGCCGGGCGCGGACGGGCTGGGCAAGATCAAGCAGGGCGCGCTGGAAGGCTCCAACGTGCAGGTGGTCGAGGAGATGGTGGACATGATCGCCGCGCAGCGCACCTACGAGATGAACACCAAGGTGCTGTCGGCGGCCGACAACATGCTGCAGACGCTGGCCCAGGCCGTTCGCTGATGAAGCCGCTGCTTGCCCTGACGCTGCTGGCCGCGCTGGCCGGCTGTTCCGCCTTCGTGCCGGCACCGCTGCCCAGCGCCGAGCCGCCGGCGCTGCCGCAGGCCATGCCTGCGGCGGCGCCGGCGCAGGCCCGCGCCGGTGGCGTGTTCGTGGCCGAGCGCGCCACGCCGCTGACCTCGGACACGCGCGCCTTCCGCCCTGGCGACGTGCTGACCGTGGTGCTGCAGGAGACCACCCAGGCCAGCAAGAAGGCCGACACCACGCTGGGCAAGAAGAGCAGCGCCGACTTCGCCATGGGCATACGCAATATCGGCAGCAGCGGCAATATCGGCAGCGGCCGGGACTTCAACGGCAGCGCCACCAGCAGCCAGCAGAACACGCTCTCCGGCGCCATCACGGTGGTCGTCGGCGAGGTGCTGCCCAACGGTCTGTTGAAAGTGCAGGGCGAGAAGAGCCTCTACATCAACCAGGGCGAGGAGCTGATCCGCCTGGGCGGCTATGTGCGCGCCTCCGACGTCGACAGCGACAACCGCGTCTCGTCCCAGCGCATCGCCAACGCCCGCATCGCCTACGCGGGCCAGGGTGACCTGGCGAACGCGAACACCCCCGGCTGGCTGACGCGCTGGTTCGTCAACCCGTTGATGCCCTTCTGAAGACCGGACTCATGAAGAACCTATTCGCATCGACCGCCGCTGCGCTGGTGCTCGCGCTGCTGGCCCCGGCCGTGCAGGCTGCCCAGGCGCTGGGCCAGCTGGTGCATGTCGAGGGCATGCGCGAGAACCAGTTGCTGGGCTACGGCCTCGTCGTGGGCCTGAACGGCAGCGGCGACAGCACGCAAGTCAAGTTCTCCGGCCAGTCGGTCAACAACCTGCTGAAACAGTTCGGCATCAAGCAGGCTCAGGGTGTGGACCCCAAGTCCAAGAACGTCGCCACCGTGATGGTCAGCGCAAGCTTCCCCAGCGGCTACCGGCGCGGCCAGACCATAGACGTGACCGTGTCGTCCATGGGCGACGCCAAGAGCCTGCGCGGCGGCGTGCTGCTGCTGACGCAGCTGCAGGCGGCCGACGGCGAGGTCTATGCGCTGGCCCAGGGCAACCTGGTGGTCGGCGGGCTGTCCGCGCAGGGGCAGAGCGGCTCCAGCGTCACGGTCAACACGCCCACCACAGGCCGCATTCCCAACGGCGCCAGTATCGAGCGCGAGATCGGCAACGACCTCGCCAGCGGCAGCAGCGTGACGCTCAGCCTCAAGCGCCCCAGCTTCGAGACGGCCACCCGCATCGTGCAGGCCATCAACCAGCGCTTCGGCACCGACATCGCCAGCACGCGCGATGCCACCAGCGTCGAGGTGCAGGCGCCCGAGCAGCCGACCCAGCGCGTGGCCTTCATCGCCCAGCTGCAAGGCCTGGGCGTGGAGGCAGGCAGCGCGCTGCCCAAGGTGGTGTTCAACTCGCGCACCGGCACGGTGGTCATCGCCGAGGGCGTGCGGGTGCGCCCCGCCGCGGTCTCGCACGGCGCGCTGAAGGTGGTCATCAGCGAGCGTCCCCAGGTGAGCCAGCCGGCGCCTTTCGGCCAGGGCCAGACCCAGGTGGTGCCGCAGTCCCGCGTGTCGGTGGACCAGGGCAACGGCCGCATGCTGCGCTGGCCGGCCGGAGCCAGCCTCCAGGCCATCGTCGACACCATCAACAGCATAGGTGCCAATCCCGACGACATCATGGCCATCCTGCAGGCGCTGGACCAGGCCGGCGCCATCGACGGCGAACTGCAGGTGATCTGATGGACCTGTGCCCCTCGCCCGGTCTGCCTCCGCTGAACGCTGGGCGGCCGGGTGGGTGTCGTCCAACGCAGGCGGGCTTGGGAGCGGCCCCGCGCTCGCCCCGGCAATTCCATGTTCCTTGCTCCGGACAATTGACATGAAACTAGACAACGCCCTCACGCCCCAGCACGGCGACGCCGACGCCCGGCTGCGCCAGCGCGCCACCGACGCGGCCGTCAAGTTCGAGGCCCAGTTCATCAAGCAGATGCTGGGCCAGATGCGCGCCGCCACCCGCGAGCTGGCCGACGAGGACAGCCCGCTGAAGAAGAAGACCAGCGAGCCGTTGAACGACCTGGCCGACGGCCTGGTGGCTGATGCGCTGGCCGGCCAGCGCGCCTTCGGCATCGCCGACCTGCTGCTGAAGCAGCTGCTGCCGGCGCCGGATTTAAGTGCCGCCGCCGCCGCGTCGCCTTCCCCTCTGAAGTAGGCCCAGATCCAAGGCAGCCCTCATGAGCATGATCCACAACGCCCTGTCCGGCGCCGTCGCGGCGCAGACGGCGCTCAACACCACCAGCCAGAACATCGCCAACGCGGCGACGCCGGGCTACACCCGCCAGGGCGTGCTGCTGACCTCGCGCCAGGCGCTGGCCGGCGGCATCACGGCAGCCGGCAACGGCGTGCAGGTGTCCTCGCTGCTCCGCTTCGCGGACGGCTACAAGTCGCAGCAGATGTGGAAGGCTGCCTCCGAGTTGGGCCGCTACGACGCTGGCCAGCCCTATCTGAACCAGCTGGAATCGGTGATGTCGGACGACACCTCCAACATCAACAACGCGCTGGACGGTTTCTTCGCGTCGCTCAATGCCGCCAGCGTGCAGCCGGACTCGGCTTCGCTGCGCTCCCAGGTGCTGACCTCGGCGGACACGCTGGTCAAGCGCATCGCCAGTCAGCAGCAGCTCTTCACGACGCAGCACAACGCGCTCAGCGACCAGCGCGGTGCGGCCATCAACCAGGTCAACGGCTACACGGCCGACATCGCGCTGCTGAACCGCCAGATCGCCGCGGCCCAGGCTGGCGGCCTGAACACCTCGGGCCTGCTGGACGCGCGCGACCAGCGCATCGACGCGCTGGCCTCGCTCGTCGGCATGCAGGTGGTGCCGCAGCCCGACGGCACCGTCAACGTGTCGCTGAACAACGGTCAGCCGCTGGTGGTGGGCCGGGATGCGGCGGTCATGGGCCAGTCCTCAGGCCAGCTGGAGCTGCGCTTCGCCAACACCACCTTCGGCGTGGCCAGCCAGGGCCTGGGCGGCCAGCTGGGTGGGGTCATCGACTACGAGAAGCAGGTGCTCGAGCCCATGCAGACCACGGTCAAGGAGCTGGCCGCGGGCATCGCCACTCTGTTCAATAACCAGTTGGCCGCTGCGGGCGGGCCGCCCTTGTTCGTCCTCAATGGCGCCCAACTGGAGCTCTCCACCACCATCACCGCCGGTACGCTCGCCTTCGCGGCGACGGGCGAGGGTGCCGGCGGCGGCGGCAACCTGACGAAGCTGATCGCGCTGAAGGACAGTGCCATCGTCGTGACGCAGTTCGATAGCCAGCCGACCGTGCTGGGCGACATCTACACGCAGTTGGTGGGCACGCTGGGCGTGCGCAGCCAGCAAAACCTGGCGGCGCAGACCACCGCCCAGACCGTGCGCGACCAGTCGCAAGCCAACTGGGCCTCCACAAGCGGCGTCAACACCGACGAGGAGGCCATCAGCCTGATGCAGTACCAACAGCTCTACCAGGCCAACATGAAGGTCATCGCCGCTGCAGGCAAGCTGTTCGACAGCACGCTCGCCGCCTTCTGAACGGAGACCCCATGCGCATCGCCACCAGCCAGTACAGCCAGACCATGAACACCGCCTTGCAGACGGCCAATGCCGGCCTGACTAGGGTGATGAGCCAGATGGCCTCCGGCAGCCGCATCCTCAAGCCCTCGGACGACACCATCGCCACCGTGCGACTCGCGCGGCTGTCGCGCGAGGAGGCGGCGCTGGACCAGTACCGCAGCAACATCACGGCGCTGACGACGCGGTTGCAGAACAACGAGACCACGCTGACCAGCATGCAGGACGACCTGCTGATGGTGCGCGACCTGATGGTCTGGGCAGCCGACGGCGCTTCCACGCCCGACGACGTGAAGGCCATGGCAACCGCGCTGCAGTCGCTGCGCGACAGCCTCTTCTACAGCGCCAACACGCGCAATGCCGAGGGGCAGTACATGTTCTCGGGCACGGCATCCAACGTGGCGACGCTTGACTTGACGGCCGGTGTCTACAGCTTCGGTGCGGGCGTCGACAACACCACCCAGCAGGTGGCCGTGGGCGACGGCGTGACCATTGCCGCCAACGTCGCGTTGAGCAACTACGGCCTGGACGTCTTCCTGAATGGCCTGCAGGCCGCGATCACGGCCTTCGGCAACGGCAGCTACACCAGCGCCACGGCCGGCGGCCAGCTCAAGGCGGTCGACGATCTGATGGATTTCCTCAGCGGCCAGATCGCCCAGCAGGGCGGCCGCCGGAACGTCATCAACACGCTGGACGACAACCATGCCGCGGTCAGCCTGTCCAACCAGGAGGCCACGCTGGCCCTGGGCAAGGTGGACTATGCCGAAGCCGCCATCCGGCTGAACAGCTATGAGCTGGCCGTGCAGGCCACGCAGAAGGCCTACGCGCGCGTCAGCAACCTGAGCCTGTTCGACGTGCTCTGATGCCCGCGCTACCGGCCATTCCCGCACTGCAGAACCAGCCCGCCCGCGCCGCCGGCCGCTCTGGCGCCGGCACGGCGCTGACGCCCGTCGCCACGACGTCGCGCGTGCTCGCGCCCGCGCCATCGGCTGCCGTTGCCGCCCAGCCGCTGCGTATCGCCGCGCCCGGCGACGCCGCGCGCGAGCCGGGTGCCCAGCAGCGCCTCGGCGCGCTGCAGCAGGGCCTGGCCTATGCGCAGAAGCTGGACGCTTCGCTGCAACAGCTCAAGAGCGGCCTGAGCCTGACGCTCGCGCGCAACCTGCCGGCCAGCGCCCTGGACCTGCAGGAGCGCGTGGACGGTGTCGCCAAGCTCTGGCAGGCTCGCGGGGTCGAGGGCGCAGGCCAGATCGATGCCCGCCTGCAGGCCGTGCCGGAGGGGCGCGAGCCGCAGCGCGAGTTCGGCCTGCGCGGGCTGGACCGCAACAGCCTCGCCGCCAGCGGCGCCGAGACGCTGCGCCTGACCCTGCCCGGCCAGGGACGCGCGCTCAGCATTCATCTTGACGGCCAGGGCGTGGACAGCCACCTGCGCGCCGTTGCCCAGGGGCTGGCCGGCCTGGGCGTGCAGACCCGCGCGCAGGCCGACGGCGGGGTGCTGCTGTCGGTGGCCGAGGCCCGCTGGCCGGCGCTGCGCGACGGCCTGCAGCTGCGCGGTGACGGCCGGCGCTTTCCCAGCGGCCAGCCCGTGCGCGCCATGCTGGATGTCCGGCCCGATGCTCTCCAGCCCGCCGGTTGGCAGGTGGACGGTGCTGACGCGCAGCGCGCCAGCCTGGCCCGCGTGGTGCAGGCCCAGCAGCAGCTGGGCCTGACGCGCCAGGCCCTCGGCCGGCGCCTGGAGGCCGCGTCCGCTGCTGCGCCTGCACCTGACGCGGCCGAGGCCGCCGCCGTGGCCCGCCTGGCGCAGGACTTCGCCGAGGCAGCTCAGGGCGCGCCACTGGACTACGAGCAGCTGTCGGCCCTGTTGCCGGCCGTGGCCGGCGTGCACCGCACCCGCGTCGATCAACTGCTGGCGGCCGACGCGGCCTGAGGCCGGCGAGACCGCCATTCGGGCCGGCTGTGAAAGCCTTCTCGCTGTTCCGCCTGGTCGCGCGCGCCCAGCCTTCCGCCGCCAAAGCGCCGCTCGAGGGTGAGCCCGGCGTCCAGGCCGCCGGCGAGCCTTCCGCTGCCGATGCCTCGGTGGGCGAGCGCCGCAGCACGCCGCGCCGCGACGTGCCGCTGGGCCCGACCTTCCGCGCCGAGTTCACGCTGCTGGGCAAGCCACGCAGCTTCAGCGTCGACGACATGTCGCTGGGCGGCTTGGGCCTGCGCGGCGCCGTGGACCAGGGGCAGGGCATCTTCACCGGCCAGAAACTGCTGCAGGTGCGGCTGATGCTCGCCGGGCATGCGGCGCTGACGGTCGATCTAGAGGCTCGCTCCTATCGTTTCTATCGCTCCTTCCTGATCGGCGAGCAACTGCACGTCGGCTGCCGCTTTGTCGACCTCGGCCCGGAAACCGAGCTGGAGCTGAGGCAGCTGCTCGTCAAGCTGGCCGAGATCCGCGGCGAGGCCGCCGGGGCGGACGCCGGCCGCGGAGAGCCGGCTCAAGGGCCTGCTTAAGGGCCTGCTTAAGGGCCGGGCGCGGGCCCGGCCAGGCGTGACGGAATGCACGTCCGCCGCCGCGAATGCAGCGAAAGCGAAATTGCCGTGCGGCGCATTTAAGTTCCGCGATGCGGTGGCCGCCTTGTGCTGATGAGGGCAGGAAAGCTTGCCCCGACAAGCAGATCAACCCACCCCTTTTGGAGTTCCCCCCATGTTGAGCCTGAACACCAACGCATCGGCCCTGTCGACCCAGACCTCGCTGAGCAAGACGCAGTCGGCCCTGTCCACATCGATGGCCCGCCTGGGCACGGGCTTCCGCATCAATTCCGCAATGGACGATGCCGCCGGCCTGCAGATCGCGACCCGCCTGAACGCCCAGGTCAGCGGCATGGCCGTGGCCCAGCGCAACACTCAGAACGGCATCTCGATGCTGCAGACGGGCGAAGGCGCCCTGAACGAGGTCACCAACATCCTGAACCGGATGAAGGACCTGGCCACGCAGTCCGCCGACGCCTCGTCGACCAAGAACGACCAGGACGCGATGCAGTCCGAGTACGATGCCCTGGGCACCGAGCTGGCCAACATCATGAAGAACACCTCGTTCGGCGGCACGACGCTGTTCGGCGACAGTGCCAAGATTGATGGCACGACGGGCAAGTTCTCGGCCAGCCTGACCTTCCAGATCGGCGCGGCCGACACCGAGACGATGGATTTTAACGTTTCGGGCGCCAGCGGTGCACTGCAGACCCTGGCGGGTGCGCTCAAGGGTCTGAGCAAGCACTATGACGTGGCTGCCGTGACCACGGCCGGCACCGAAATCGACGCTGCCACCGCCAACACCACCATCAAGGGTCTGACGGACGCGCTGGACAACGTCGGCACGCTGCGCGCCGCACTGGGCGCCGCGGCCAACCGCCTCGATCATGTCTACAACAACCTGCAGAACATGAGCACCAATGTGTCGCAGGCCAAGGGCCGCATCATGGACGTGGACTACGCGACGGAAACGTCCCACATGACGACCAAGCAGATGCTGATGCAGGCCAGCACCTCGATGCTGAAGCAGGCCAACAGCATGTCCGGCATGGTCATGTCGCTGCTGCAGGGCTGATCGGCTTCGGCCTGACGGGCCGCACTGTCGGGAGACGGTGCGGCATGACAGGCCGGCGAGCGTGAAAAAACCGGGCTCAGGCCCGGTTTTCCGTTTGGGATCCGCGCCACGTCCGCAGCCTTTGCGGGGATAGTGGAAGCCCAACAGGGATAGCCGCTCTTGTCGAGAACCTCCGCATGACGATTGCCTCAATCTGGCCGCAAGGGCCGACGCGCCAAGGCCAGCGGGTCGACGAGACCAGGCGCAAGGCGATGGCGGCGCTGCTGGCCGGGGCCATCGACGCTGTCCCCGGAGTGAGCTGATGCCATTCGCCACACCCCCCGGCCGCCTGCACGCAGGGCTTGCCCCCAGCGTGGCCATCACCTACGGCACCTACGACCTGTTCCACGTCGGCCACGTCGACCTGTTCCGCCGCATCAAGGCGCGATGGGATTTCCTGGTCGTGGCCGTGTCCACCGACGAGTTCAACGCGGTCAAGGGAAAGCAGTCGGCCGTACCCTTTGCCGACCGCATCGAGCTGGTGCGGGCCTGCCGTTACGTGGACCTGGCCATCGCCGAGGAAGCGTGGGAGCAGAAGACGCGGGACATCCAGCGCTACGGCGCCCAGGCCTTCGTCATGGGCGACAACTGGCGCGGGCGTTTCGACGAACTCGAGGCGCTGTGCGAGGTGGTGTACCTGCCGTGCACGCGGGGCGTGTCGAGTACGGAGCTGCAGCGCCGCGTCCGAAGCTAGCTTTAAGTTAACGCGGCACCGGTCGCCTTACTCCTGGGCAAGCTCGTCTGCCCATGAACGCCCCCATTCCCGCCCTGAGGCCGCTGCGCCCCATCGAGGCCTGGCCTAGGCAGGCCGGTGGGCGCGAGGCGCAGGTCGGCGAGTTGCTGCGCCTGCGCGTCGCGCAGGCCACCGACGGTGGCCTGCTGGGGGACACCGAGGACGGCCTGCAGCTGGGCCTGCCGCCCGGTCTGGCCCGGCCGGGCGACATGCTGCTGCTGCGCGTGCTGTCGCGCGAACCTCGGCTGGAGCTGCAGTTGCTGCGGCGCGATGCGGCGCCCGACACCGTGCCGGATGAGGCGCCGGGCGACGAATGGGGCTGGCGCGCACTGCGTCCTGACCAGGGCCGGCTGCAGCGCTGGCACCTGAACCAGGACGCGCGCTTGCCGGCCCAGCTGGCCGTGCAATGGCGGGCCCTGATGCTGGCCGAGCAGCTGCGGCCGCCACACGGCCCGACCGGGCAGGCGCTCGGCCCGGAGTCGCTGCTCGTGGCGCATGCGGCACCGCTGCAGTTGACGGGGTGGCTGGGCCAGATGCTGTGGCTGCGCCTGCTGAGTCCGCTGGGTGGCTTCTGGCCCGCGCCGGCCGGCCACGATGAGGCGGCCCAGGAGGGCGCGACGGCGGAGGCGGGTGTGGCGGACGGTGGCGTCTGCCTGAGCCTGAACGTGGCGACGACCGAGGGTTGGGTGCTGGTGCTGCTGCAGTGGCGGCACGGCTTGCTGCTGCACTGCTGCGCCGAGCGCGCCGAGGCCTTGCCCTGGCTGCGTGCGCGGCTGCCCGTCATGGCACGCGCGCTGGCCGCCGTGCCGTTGCGCCTGCGCCATTGCAGCCTGGGCCTGCGACCGCCGCCGCTGCCGGAGGCCGGCCCCGCGCAGCGGGCCCAAGGCCTGGCCTCGGCGGCCAGCCAGCCGCTGTTCCGTGCGGCGGCGGAGGTCGTCCGCGTGCTGCAGGCCTAGCCGCGCAGGCGCCGATCCGGGCTCAGCGCGTCCGCTTGGGCCTGGGCGCGGTGGAGGTCCGCACCAAGGCCTGGCAGTCGATGGCGGCGCCATCGGGCGAGGGGTTGTCGACACAGGCGCCGTAGTCCGTGGAGGCGCGCTGGAGCGGGCCCGCGGCCGGCGGGTCGAAGCGCAGCGGCGCATCGTTGCGATGCTTGGGCGGTGCGGCCTGTGGCCGCGCCGCCGCGAGCAGCGGCATGGCGCAGACGCAAAGAACGATCAGCACGGCGCGCAGCCGTGGCTTGGCAAGGCCTGCCATGGGTGTCTCCCTGCCGGCGTCTTGCGTGGCGGGGGCATGGGCCGGCGTCGCGCCCCGCTCGTGAAGACTAGGCGGGCAGGGCGGGCATCCGTGCGTCGCCATCCCCAGGTTTGGGGATGCAGCTCTACTTACGAGTTAGGGGCTCCGGGTTCAGATGCCGGCGCCGGCCTCGAACAGGCTCAGCCTGGCCGCGCTGAGCTTGACGCGCTGGCCGCCCTGCAGGCGCAACTCCTCCGCCTGGTTGCGTGTCAGCTCGGCCTCCAGCGGCTGGCCGTCCGGGCCGATCAGCTCGACGCGGGCACTGGCGCCGAAGGCCAGCACGCGCTCCACCGTGGCGGCGAGGCCGGGAGCGGATTCGTCGGTCAGGATCTGCAGCTCGTGCGGGCGGGCATAGGCCAGCACCTCGCCTTCGCCCAGATGTGAGCTCGCACCGGGCAACTGGTGCTCGCCCATGTGCAGCACGCCGCCGCGTGCATGGCCCACGAAGCGGTTGACGGCGCCGAGGAAGCCATAGACGAAAGGCGTGGCCGGGCGTTCGTAGACCTCCTGCGGCGTGCCGACCTGCTCGACGCGGCCATGGTCCATCAGCACGATGCGGTCGGCCACCTCCAGCGCCTCGTCCTGGTCGTGGGTGACGAAGATGCTGGTGATGTGCAGCTCGTCGTGCAGGCGGCGCAGCCAGCGGCGCAGCTCCTTGCGCACCTTGGCGTCCAGTGCGCCGAAGGGCTCGTCCAGCAGCAACACGCGTGGCTCGACGGCCAGCGCGCGGGCCAGCGCGATGCGCTGGCGCTGGCCGCCGGAGAGCTGCGGCGGGAAGCGGTCGCCCAGCCAGTCCAGCTGCACGAGCTTGAGCAACTCGGTGACGCGTTTCTTGATCTCGGCTTCGGGCAGGCGCTGCTTCCTGGGCTTCACGCGCAGGCCGAAGGCGACGTTGTCGAACACCGTCATGTGGCGGAACAGCGCGTAGTGCTGGAACACGAAACCGACCTGACGCTCGCGCACATGGGTGTCGGAGGCGTCCTGGCCGTCCAGCAGTACGCGGCCGCTGTCGGCCTGCTCCAGGCCTGCAATGATGCGCAGCAGCGTGGTCTTGCCGCAGCCCGACGGGCCCAGCAGCGCGACCAGTTCGCCGCGCGGGAACTCCAGCGACACGTCACCCAGTGCGGTGAAGTTGCCGAAGCTCTTGTGGATGTTCTGGACTTCGATGCCCATCATGCGTCCTTCGTGGTCGACTGGCCGGCGCGCCACTCGATGAATTGCTTGATCACCAGCGTCACCAGCGCCAGCAGCGCCAGCAGCGAGGCCACGGCGAAGGCGGCGGCGAACTGGTATTCGTTGTAGAGGATCTCGACGTGCAGCGGCAGCGTGTTGGTCAGGCCGCGCACATGGCCGGACACGACCGACACGGCGCCGAACTCGCCCATGGCCCGCGCATTGCACAGGATGACGCCGTACAGCAGGCCCCACTTGATGTTGGGCAGCGTGACGCGGCGGAAGGTCTGCCAGCCGCTGGCGCCCAGCACGGTGGCGGCCTCCTCCTCGTCCCGTCCCTGGGCCTGCATCAGCGGGATCAGCTCGCGGGCGACGAAGGGGAAGGTGACGAGCACGGTCGCGAGCACGATGCCCGGCACGGCGAAGATGATCTTCACGTCGTGCGCCTGCAGCCAGGGACCGAACCAGCCCTGGGCGCCGAAGATCAACACATACATCAGGCCGGCCACGACGGGCGACACCGAGAAAGGCAGGTCGATCAGCGTGATCAGCAACTGCTTGCCGCGGAACTCGTGCTTGGCGATGAGCCAGGACGCGCTCAGGCCGAACACCAGGTTCAGCGGCACCGCGATGGCGGCAGCGATCAGCGTCAGCCGGATGGCCGAGAAGGTCTCCTCGTCGGCCAGCGACGCGAAATAGACCGCCCAGCCCTTTCGCAGCGCCTCGGTGAAGACGGCCACCAGCGGCAGCACGAGGAAGATGGCGAAGAAGCCCAGCCCGAGGATCAGCAGCGCGCGCCGCACCCAGGGGGCTTCGCGGGTGGCCGGGTTGTCCTGGTACTTGGCACGGGCGCGCGGCGGCGCCAGATGCAGCGCGGCGCTCATCGCTTGCTCCCCCGGCGCGAACTCCAGGCCTGCAGGCCGTTGATGGCCAGCAGCAGCACGAAGCTGAAGATCAGCATGACGGCCGCTATTGCCGTGGCGCCGACGTAGTCGTACTGCTCCAGCTTGGCGATGATCATCAGCGGCGTGATCTCGCTGACCATGGGGATGTTGCCGGCGATGAAGATCACCGAGCCGTACTCGCCGACGGCGCGGGCGAAGGCCAGCGCGAAGCCGGTCATCAGCGCGGGCAGCAGCGTCGGCAGCACAACGTAGCGGAAGGTGGTCCAGCGCTGCGCACCCAGCGACGCGGCGGCTTCCTCCAGTTCGGTCTCCATGTCCTCCAGCACCGGTTGCACGGTGCGCACGATGAAGGGCAGGCCGATGAAGATCAGTGCCAGCAGCACGCCCAGCGGCGTGAAGGCGATCTTGGCGCCGCCCTCTCCGAACAGGGGCGCCAGAAGGCCACCGGCCGCGAACAGCGAGCCGACCCAGCCGTTGGGCGCGTACAGCGCCGTCAGCGCGATGCCGGCAACCGCTGTGGGCAGGGCGAAAGGCAGGTCGATGAGGGCATCGACCAGCTTCTTGCCCGGGAACTCGTAGCGCACGATGCACCAGGCCAGGATGAGGCCGAAGACGAGGTTGATGAAGGCCGCAATCAGCGAGGCGCCGAAGCTCAAGCGGTACGAGGCCATCACACGCGGCGACGTGGCAGCGGCCCAAAAGGCGTCCCAGCCATGGCCCGAGGACTTCAGGAACACAGCGGCCAGCGGCACCAGCACGATCAGGGACAGGTAGAACAGCGTGAAGCCCAACGTCGGCGCGAAGCCGGGCAGTACACGCCGCCGTCCCAAGGAAAACGAAGCCATATCAGTTGTTGTTCATTGCATTTCGGGCCGGGCGCCGGACCGCCCCAAGCCGGCCCTCGAGCGACCGGCTGGTCTTGCCCGCGATCACCGGGGCAAGACCAGGCGAGGGGTTAACGCTTGATACTGGCCATCACCTGGTCAAAGCTCCCGCCGTCGGCGAAATGCTGCTTGCTGACCTTGGCCCAACCGCCCAGCGTCTGATCGACGGTGAACAGCTTGATGTTGGCGAAGCGCTGCGCGTGCTTCTTGAAGATGGCCGGGTCGCGCGGGCGGAAGTTGTTCCTGGCGATGATTTCCTGGCCCTCCGCGCTCCAGTGGAAGTCCAGGTAGGCCTTGGCCAGCGCGGCAGTGCCCTTCTTGGCGTTGACCTTGTCGACCAGCG
>Ga0213878_10000108_pt1 | contig 42074 bp, 6 predicted proteins | sample VelepicoBEBS_R02_FD_161053 | JGI IMG/M metagenome (GOLD analysis project Ga0213878, IMG submission 161053) | Vellozia epidendroides bulk soil microbial communities from rupestrian grasslands, the National Park of Serra do Cipo, Brazil - BS_R02 | ecosystem: Environmental > Terrestrial > Soil >... | reverse complement strand
CAGTTCGTCGATAATGGCCATTCCGCGTTCGTAGTTCGAGCCGGCAAGCCGACGTGTACGATCCTTTTTGCGATCAATCGGCTGGGTGTGGAGCGCGCCATAAACCCAACTCATTGGCGCGCCGTCGCACTCCATACCGAGGAAAAGGACTTCGACTCCTCCGTACAACTTGGCGAAATGGCGGTAGAGAGCGGGTTCGATGTTACACGAATCGGCGGCGAACAAGAGCGTATGGCCGTCCACCTCGACGCGATAGGCCAGTTTCGTATGAATGTTGAGGTCGGCGTGTTCGCCGAGGAATGGGACACCTAGAATGGAACCACTCTTGGTCGGAATGCTTTCAAGTTCGGCCAACTCGATGACGTTTTTGAATCCAATCTGCTGCAGAAGGAGACGTAGCGAGGGATCCTGAAGCGCGCCGTTACCGTTTCGCGGCACGACAATGTGGCGAATCTTGTGGCGCAACTGCAAGATCGTCTCAAACAGAATATGATCCTGGTGGTTATGAGTGATCAGCGCGTAGTCGATCACCTCCGGCAAATCTGCATACGTGTACCGAGGAACCTCGGCTTCGTAGACGTAACTGAGCATGGGGTCCAGCAGGATGGTTGTGGTCGGAGTCTCGACGAGAATGCAGGCATGCCCGAAATATCGCCAGCGCGCGGTCGGCCCCTCGTAGACCTTATAAGAAGCCGGCGGCTCCGGGGTGAAAAATTGGTGGAAAAGACAATCGTTCTCATCAGATATCCCCAAGGCGTCTTTGATGAAACTGTACGACTGCGGCTCGCGCTTCATCTTGAAAAGCTCATCGAGCCCCGGTGCCTTAAACGGAATGCGCAAATGAACGTCCTCCGGGTCGCCCAGGCGTGGCGTACTAAGGACGAACGGCCGGTGGTCGTGCAGCACCAGGGAGAACATCAGGCTCTGCGTAGAGTCATTGTAGAAATCACTCTGGTAAAGGAGCGGTTCGATGAAGCGGAACGAGGCGCGGTTGTTCAAATCGTAAAGGAGTTCGACGTACCCGCGAAGGGTCTCCGGGACCTTTTGGTAGAACGGTTCCAGAGAGAAGCCGTCCGGTTCCGTGCGAAGCATTGTGTCCAGGTCTTTGATCGCCTGGGCCAAAGCAAGCATCTGGGTGCGTTCACGGAGCGTGCGCTCCTTAAGCTCCTTCATTTCATCGACGCGTTTGCGCTTGTAATCAACAAAGGGCCCACCGAGCATCTTGGGATTTTTAACCGCACTCTCGTGCAAGTCCGGAGACTCGATATACGAGTTCATGATGCGCAAATGGCGCTCGCAGATGTTCATCGCCGCGGTGGCAGGCGAGATCAGGTGAGCCCAGGCATACCACTGGTCCACCAACGGTTCCATCAACACGTTCTGCTTCAGGTAGAGGTTTTCGTTGGTCATGGCAGTTTGAGGTTATTGGACGGTAACTTGACCGGCATGTTCCCGTGCTAGTGCGATCACCGCTGATTTTTCTTCTTCCGAAAGGCTTTGGTACCTGACGACAACCCTGGCAACCTTCTCCAACTGGTCGGGCACAGCCTGTTCGCGAAGCAGGCGTGCTGCCAGTTCCTCGATACCGGGTGATTCAAAGAGCGTGGGCACAGACAAGTCGACCCGCAGAAGGTCTCGAATTCGCGATACGGCCTGGGTAGCCATGAGCGAATTGCCGCCAAGATCGAAAAAGGAATCATGAAGGCCAACTTTTGCGAGACCTAAGACCTTCGCGAAAACGCCGGCGAGTACGCGCTCGAGATCCGTGCGGGGCTCGGTCAGTGCCGCGGTGTCTGATCCCCTGGGACTTTCGAGTGCGGGCAGCAGCTTGCGATCGATCTTGCCCGCTGCGTTCAGTGGGAATGCCGATACTTCAACGAACACGTCCGGGGTCGAACTCTCCGGAAGCACCTTGAGCAGCTGGGTTCGAAGCGCTGGAATGGAGAGCGGGCTGCTGGCCGCTAAAACGTAGGCCATTAGTCGCTGGTTTCCGTCGGGTCCGGCATGGACCGTGACGATTGCCTCTCTTACGTCCGGCAATTGGTTCAGGGCGGTCTCTACTTCGCCAAGTTCGATCCTGTGCCCGCGGACTTTCACCTGTTGATCCTTGCGACCTAGGAATTCAATCTCGCCGTTGGGTAACCAGCGGGCCAGATCACCGGTATGATAGAGCCGGCCACCAGGATTTGGGCCAAATGGATCCGGACGGAAGACATTTGCTGTCAAGTCGGGTTGATCGAGATATCCGCGAGCGAGTCCCGCTCCGCCTACGCAGAGTTCACCAGGAATCCCGATGGGAGCCGGATTCAGTGCTGCATCAAGGATGTAAAGCTGATCATTAGAAATTGGCCGTCCGATTGGAACGCCGGCCCGGTAATCTCCATCAGGCGAGACGGCGTGACACGACACGCAGACCGAGGCCTCGGTCGGACCGTAGGCATTGATGCACCGGCCGGTCCGCGCGATCTCGGTGCAGATATCTGCGGCGGCCGCTTCACCCGCAGTAATCAAAAGACGGATTGGCCCGAGCGCTCGAGCACCGACCGTTCGCAGGAACGAAGGAGGCAGTGTCCCGATCGTTATCCGCTCTGTTTCCAGGAACCGAAGAAAGCTTTCGCCCTCGCTGGAAGCACCGCGCGGAATCGGAACGATGCAAACCCCGGCAAGAAGAGCGAGGAAAAGCTCGTACATTGATGCGTCAAACGAGATACTTGCGAACTGCAGAGCCCGATTGTCCCCTCGAATACAAAAACGCTCGATCTGGTCGCGGATCATGTTGGTGAAGCCGCCATGCTCGACGAGGACGCCCTTGGGCTTTCCGGTTGTGCCCGAGGTGTAGATGAGATAGGCGCCGTTCCGCGGCAGAAGTGGCAGGGCTGGATTGTCAGGAGATGCCGAGGCGATTTGGTCTTCCCACTCGAGGTCGAGATTGATAGCGCGCGCGAGATAGACCGGTAGATGATCTTCAAGATCAGAGTTTGTCAGAATGACAGGAGGCCGAGCATCGGCCAATAATTGTGCAACGCGGTCGAGCGGATAGCTAGAGTTCAGCGGGACATAAACCGCGCCGGCTTTCATCACCCCGAGCAGCGCCACCAACCAATCGACCGAACGCTCGAGAAAGACGCCGACGCGACTCTCAAGCCCGATACCTTGGCTGATCAGGTAGTTTGCGAGCCGGTTGGCCCGGGTATTCAACTCGGCGAAAGTCAACCTGGTCTCATCACAGGCTACGGCCTCCGCAGCCGGATGCCGGGCAACCTCTGCCTCAAACATTTCAACAATAGTCGTCTCTGGCCAGGAGACCTTCGCTGGATTGAAGCCGGTAAGAATTTGCGCCTGCTCCTCTCGCGCCAGCATGGTTATTCGATCTATTCGCTTATGCGGGTTGCGGAGAACCTCTTCGGCCAGGCGCCGCAGGTGCGAATGCATAGCCCGAACGCGTTCTACGCGAAACAGGTCAATGTTGTAAGTCAACCCGCAATGAAGGCCAGTCGCGTCAGCAATGAAATCGTAGGAGAGATCGAGCTTGGCGGATGACGTTTCGATCGGGAATTCCGAGATTAGCAGGCTCCCAAGATGGAGCTCCGCAACATCGATGTTGCGGAGATGAACTGAGACTTCGAATACAGGTGCCCGACTAAGGTCGCGACGAACGTTCAGCTCGCTGACGAGCTGGTCAAATGGAAATAGTTGGTGGTCATAGGCCTCTGCAAACGATTCCTTTTCTCGCTCAAGCAGGGCGCAAAAACTGTCTCCAGCGTGGACGCATTGCCGCAGTGGAAGGGTGTTTGCATAAAAGCCGATTTGGTTCTCCAACTCTTGCAAATCACGGCCGGCCACCGGGATGCCAACAACGATATCGTTCTGATTAGTGTAACGGAACAGCTGCACCCTTGCTAGAGCGAGGAGCACAAGAAACAAGGTGGTCTTTTCGGTGCGAGCAAACTGTTCTAATCTGTGCAGGAATTCGGGCTCCCAAAATACAGCGAGGGTCCGGCCAGCAAACGTCTTGATAGGCGGTCTCGGAAAATCAGTTGCCAACTCCAGGGTGGGCAACTCGCCTGCAAACTTTTCGAGCCAGTATTCGCGGTGTCTGGCAGCATCCGGGCCTGCTAATTCTTCATTCTGCCAAGCGGTAAAGTCCTTGTATTGGAACTCGAGTGGCGGCAACGGATTTGGCATTCTGCGCGCGCGAGCGGCATAGAGTGCGCTCAATTCGCGAACCAGGACCATTTGCGACGTGTCGTCGGTGATTATGTGGTGAAAGTTGTAACTGAAAACGTGACTTCCAGCCTGCAAGTGCAGCAGCTTTGCTCGGAAGAGCGGCCCGCGCCCGAGATCGAACGGTTGCTTGAAATCGTGAGCTATAAGTTGTCTGGCGGCTGAGTGCGGGTCGGGAGTGGAACTTAAGTCGACCTCCTCAAATGCCACCGCAGCCTCGAAATGCACCAACTGGCATAACTGGTCACCGCGCGCAGCGAAGGTAGTGCGGAGAGATTCATGGCGATCAACCAAATCCTGGAGCGCGTTCGCGAAAGCGGCGGCGTCCAGCGAACCTTCAAGTAAAATCGCACCGCAAATATTGTACGCAGCCGAGGTTGGATTCATTTCTTGCAACACCCAGAGACGTCTTTGGGCGTGCGAGACTGCGTACGCCTCCAGGCCGGTAAAGCCAGTTGATGAAGTCGAGCGACTTTGAACGTTCATAGGTCCAGATGTTTCAGGAGTTCGCTTTCGGAGATAACGCTTCGTTTTCCTTCCGGCGCTATTGGCTGTGCTTTCCCAATCCGGCGGGGGCGGCTGGAGAGCCTCTCCGTAGGCGTGGAAGCCTCTATCATCGCGGCGATCTCGGCGATTGTCGGTTTAGTGTAGAGATCGCGCAGTGTGAGCGTTACCCCGAAATCCCGTTGCACCGAAGCGATGATCCTGGTTGCGCGGAGACTGTGCCCGCCCAATTCGAAAAAATTGTCGCGGATCCCCAGGCTTTCAATGCCGAGGACCTCCTGCCAGAGCAAGGCCACCTGTTTCTCGACGGGAGTTTCGGGCGAAGCGCGGATAGCACCTCGGCCCAGGTTTGTTTCCGGGACGGGTAACGCTCGGCGGTCAATCTTGCCGCTCGGCGTCAGTGGAAGCTTCTGCAATCGAACAAACGCAGCCGGCACCATGTACGCAGGAAGCCGCTGGGCTAGAAACTCGCGGATGTCCGCCGGATCATGGCCTGTATTCGAAACCAGATAGGCGGCGAGAGCGCGCTCCCCAGTTTTATCGGAGCGCGCAACGACAACCGCATCCTTAACTTCCGGATGGTCGCGCAGAACAGACTCAATTTCGCCCAATTCGATCCTGAACCCACGTATTTTAACTTGGTGATCACGTCGCCCGAGGAATTCGTAGGTTCCACCTTCAGCGGCTCGAACGAGGTCCCCAGTTCGATACATTCTGGTACCTGGCACCGTCGAAAACGGGTTGGGGAGAAACTTCTCGGCTGTTAGATCCGGACGGTTCCAATAGCCACGCGCGACGCCACCCCCTCCGATGAAAAGCTCCCCGGGCACTCCAATGGGAGCGGGCGCAAGAAGTTCGTCCAGGACGTAGAATTCCGTGTTGGCGATAGGAGGACCGATAGGTTCTATGGGAAACGCCCGGCTGTTCCCAGCCGGCATGGACGGGATGCGATGCGCCGCTGACCAGATGGCGGTTTCGGTTGGACCATACAGATTCCAAACCTCTTTGACGCGTGTAACCAAATGTCCCGATAGCGCCCGCGGCAACGCTTCACCGCCGCAGAGAGCGCGCAACTTTGGAGACCGTTCCCAGCCGGCTGCAATGAGCATGCGCCATGTTGCAGGGGTGCCTTGCAACGTGGTGGCGTCTACGCTTCGGATCAACTGGCAAAGCCGGTTGCCGTCAGCCGAGGTTTCGCGATCAGCCATCACAAGTTTGGCGCCAACGCAGAGCGGCAGAAATAATTCGAGCGCAGCAATATCAAAGCAAACCGTAGTCACCCCGACCAAGACATCCTCCTCGTGCAGACCAGGTTCTGCTTCCATGCTGTGAAGGAAGTTTGCGAGAGAGCCGTGAGAAATCTGGACCCCCTTTGGACGCCCCGTTGATCCCGACGTGTAGATCAGGTACGCAAGATCCTCCCAGCCGGGTCTGCTAACGTTTGATGTGGTGATCGAGTCAACCGCCAAGTCGCGCTCGAGGCAGATCTTGGAGAATGGGCCGGTAGGCAGTAGGTCGCGAGACACGGAGTCGAGCAAGACAAATCGCGCCCCCGAATCTGTCAGCATCGCGGCGATCCGGTCGGGTGGGTAGGAAGCATCGAGAGGAAGATAGGCTGCACCGGCGCGCATCACGCCGACCAGCGCCGCAACAAGATCGGGAGAGCGTTCGATCATGACGCCCACGATGTCACCACGCGCCGTCCCCTTGGAGTGCAGAGTTCGAGCGATCGCCAGTGAACGGGACTCGAGCTCAAAAAACGTCAATGATTGACTGCCACAAACAATCGCCGTCCGGTCCGGTACTCGGTCAACCGTAGCCAGAATGCGGTCAATCACGGTTGTGCGTGTGAGCGTGACCCTGGTTTGATTGCGCGTACGAATCAGCTGGTTCCAATCATCCTCCGCTAGAAGCGGTAGTAAGCGTATCGAGAGTGTCGGGTCGTGCAGCGCCGCCTGGAGCAGCCTGCGCAGATGTTGGCCGATTTGTTCAATGCGGTCCGCTTTGAAAAGGTCCGCATCGTATTCGATACCGATCTGAATGAAGTCCTGGCCTTCCTCGCAATCGAAAGTCAAGTCGAACTTGCTCGTATGCGAGGCTTGTGGCAGATGCGATACGCGGAGGGAGCCCATCGTCGTGTTTAGGCCTTCGGCGCTCTGACTGACGATGATGACGTCGAATAATGGCGACCGGCTTAGATCACGAGCCAGCTTCAGCTCGTCAATTAAGTGATCGAAGGGGTAATCTTGATAATCCAGCGCTTCCAGCATCGTCTGGCGGACTTGCCGAACGAACATGTCGAAGGATGCAAAGGGATCGATCCGATCACGCAACGCGATCGTGTTCAAATAACAGCCAACTTGGTCTTCGAGTTCCACGCGGCTCCGTCCCGCGACGGCTGTGCCGACGATGATGTCGGTCTGGCCCGTGTACCGGTAGAGTAACACTTTTATGAGAGCGGCGAGAACGGTGAACACGCTGGACCGGCGCGATCGAGCATAGTTACGCAGATCGGCCGTTGTGGCGGCGTTGAGCCGCACCGCATGACCGGCGCCTCGGAAGCCCTGAAAAGGAGGGCGAACGAAGTCGAGCGGCAGGTTTAACGCTGGCAATTCACCGCCGAGTTTTCGCAGCCAGTAGTTTTGCTGGTCGCGTAGACTGCCTGATTTCAGTGCGCGGTTCTGCCATGCTGCGTAGTCCCGGTATTGTATCTTCAAAGCCGGAAGATTGGCGGACCCGTGCGTCGACGCTCTTTTGTACAAGGTCGCGAGCTCCTTCATGACAACCCGGAGACTCCAACCATCGCTGACTATGTGGTGGATTGTGAAGAACAGCAGGTGGCGCGTCGAACTTGCTCGTACGAGGGTAACCCGCAGCAGCGGACCGCGTTCCAAATCGAACGGTTCGGCCGCCTCGGCGTCAGCGAACGCTCGGATTCTTTCCTCGGGGTTGTGCTCGCTGGAAAAGTCAAGTTTGCGGATTGAGGCTGGATAGGGCGCGTGAACGACTTGGCGGGGCTCGTCGCCGATCAAAACAAACGTTGTCCGGAGCACTTCGTGGCGAGCCAGCAATTGGGTTAAGGCGTCCACGAGCACGTCAGGCTCAAGATGGCCGTCCAGGACAAGGCGCAACGGAACGTTGTAGGCGGTGGAAGCCGCCTCTATTTGAGCTAACACCCAGATTCTGCGCTGTACGTGCGAGACTTCGTAATGCGGTTGATCAGGTACGGGGAGAATCTCACCGCGACCATGGGATGTCAGGTAACGAATCAGTTCGGCTTTATGTTCCTTGAGCTCGATGGTGAACTCTGGTGTGAGCACGCCCGCCGGGGCGCGATACCGGAGTTGTTCGCCATCGGCCCACAGCTCAATTCCGCGGCACCGGAACTCATCAACGAGAGCGATCGCAGACCTCATATTGCGCCCTCCTCGTATGCCGTTAGATTGGGGCTCTGGATGCGTGCCGTAGGTGGTGGGGAGCGATCCCCAATCTGCGCAGCTAACTCCCGAATTGTTGGATATCCAAAGATCAGACTAATTGGAACTTTGGTCTCAAACATTTGCTGCAACCTAGCCATGACCTGCGCAGCAAGCAGCGAGTCGCCGTTCAGTTCGAAAAAGTCATCCTCGATCCCGATTGGCGCCACTCCAAGGAGTTCTTCCCAAACAGAAGCAATGACCCTTTCGGTGGCGGACTCGGGAGCCTGGAACTTGGTCGTTAAACTCGGACGTTCGTGTGTGTTCAACTGCGGTCCGGGTGTCGCAGTGGACGCGGACTGCATTTCGATTGCGTCTCGAACAGCTTGTTTGTCCGTGAATGACAAAATAACTTTGCCGATATGATGTGCCCGAGCCATGTACTCAAATGCTTCCTGGCTCTTCGAAGCAGCAAACATCCGGTAGGCTAGGGGAGCTAAGGTCCCCGACTGAAGATGGGTCGTGACTTCGCGCCAAAGGTCGGCAAAGCCCGGCAGGTCAGGGCCCATGTCGACCGCAAAGAAAGCAATGTAGTTAGCAAAACTTCTCAGGCCTAATGGTGCGTTCTGGAGTATGTCGCGTTTGCCAAGTTCGACAAACCGTCCGTGGCGCCTTAACAGATCAAGGCTCTTCGGGATAAAATCACCACTGAGAGAGTTAAGAACCACATCGATGCCGTTTCCCTTCGTAATTTCGCGTACCTGGTCGGCGAAGAGAAGCGATCGAGAGTCCATCACGTACGGGACTCCCATCTGCTGCAGGAACTCCCGTTTCTTTGGAGAACCGGCCGTCGCGAAAATCTCGGCACCACGCCACTGCGCAATACGCACAGCTGCAAGACCAACACCGCCTGTCGCAGCGTGTATTAAGATGCGTTCGTTGCGCCGGAGACGGGCCAGGTGGACCAGGCTATACCAAGCGGTGAGGTAAGCTGCCGGAAGACCAGCGGCTTCTTCGAAAGAGAGCGAGTGTGGCTTGAAGGCGACCGTCGATGCGCTGAGCCGCGTGTACAGACTAAAGCAAGCGGGTCCGTAGCCGAAAACCTCTTGGCCTGGCTCGAACAGACTTACAGAATCACCTACGCGGGTCACGACACCTGCGCACTCCTGCCCAAGCGCGACCAGACTACTTTCTTCAACGCTTGGCAGCATTTTTAGGGTGTAGAGCACTTCGACGAAGTTCAAACCGGCCGCACGGACTTCAATCTCCACCTCATCTGAACGTGGGCCGAGCCGGGGAGCAGGTCGGTAGCGCAGGCTCCGTAAATCTCCAGGGGAGGCGATCTCCAAACGCACGTTTTCAGGAGCTGCGATTCCGACTCTTTGAGTGGCCTTGGCGGTTGCGAGACCATGACCCGCTCGCCGGAGAGTATATTCGCCGATTCGGATGATTTCCGTTCCGTTCAGGTCAACAACGGAACCGGCAAGGATCAAATGATCGCCGTCGAAAACGCTTCCAAATACACTGGCACAAGTCGAGGGGACCTTATCGAACACGATGACGCGCCCGAAACCGAATGGCACAAAGGGGTCAAATTCGCGACGAAAGGCCAGGAACCCAGTTGCGGTATCCAATAGCGCCGGGTGGATCGCAAACCTTGATATATCTTCGGTAAGATGGGTCGGCAAGGAGAAGCGGCCGACGCCCTGTTTCCCGCCGTAAACAAAGCCAGAGACATTTTGCCAATGCGGCGGAAAACCTTCAATGCGTTGCCAGAAATCACCGAAATCCTCAGAGCTGGTTTTAACCTGTTTTGCCAAGTCGGTCTCGATTGCTTCCAGATCAACCTTCTCACGGTCGATTTTGGGCGACGCCTTCTGGATGCCGCCCCTCGCATGTTCTTGCCAGGAATGGTCTGCGAGTTGGGCAAGAACGCGGAATTCGCTGCCCTCAACTCCCCCTTGCAAAATGACTTCCACTTGCTTGCATTCGCCCTCTGCGAATTTCATTGGCGTCAGGAAAAAAACATCCTGAAGTTCCACGGTGCAGCGGCCATGCAGCTGCCAAAACGCGGTCACTGCCAGGTCGAGGTATGCTGTTCCTGGCAACACCGGGTGCCCTGCGATGCGATGTTCATCAACCAGCCATGTTCTGCCGGCAATAATGGCTCCCGAGAAGACGACGAGTTGCGCGCTTTTCCTTGTGCATGTGCGGAGGATGGGATGACTCAGCGACGAACTCGGGGCCGCAGTACCAGGTGAATCCACGAGACGCCGCGGGCTAACGAGAAGCTGTGGAGGGGTATTGCTGTGGAGTATTCGCGCGAAAATGTCGATCCCTCGCTGGGACCAGCCGGAGGACTGGATTTCCTTCAACTGCGCTTCCTTGACCGATTGAGGAATGCGGGCGGTCTCGATCATCCCGAGTTCCTGCCAGAATCCCCAGTCAACGGACACTGTAAGCCCCTTGGACCTCGCGGCTCGGAATTGAGCAAAAGAATCAAGAAACGAGTTTGCCGCGCTATAGGCGAATTGGCCGGGAATCGGATCGACTGAACTCAACGACGAACATAGGAGGAAAAAATCCAATGGCCGGCTACCCAAAACGGAAGCGAGGCCGATCGTCCCATCGACCTTGGGTGCTAACACTCGCTGGATCGAGTCCGGTGTTTCATCGTGAATAAGGGTTTGGCCCAATACCCCCGCTGTGTGAATGACTCCATGAATCGGACCTAGCGCCGTCTCAACGGATTCGACAGCTCGTGCCACATCGACGGGGCTCGAAATATCGGCTTTTATCACGCAAACCTTCGCTCCATCCGCCTCCATTTGCCTGATGCGTTGTCGAACGTGAGCGACTCGTTCCGCAGAGTATCTACCGGTAATCGCGCTCGTCGAAGTTGCCGGTTCCGACGCTACCCCGATAATTAAACCGGCAGTAGCCTGTGTCCGCGCGCTCGAGTCCCGCGGGAAGCTTGTGGCGCAGTTGAAGCCTGACTCAGTTAGAATCTTTTCCCATGCTTCCAGTGACACTAGGGGCGACCATTCACGTCGTTGTCGATCGGTGAAGGACCACCATCCGTCGGTTAGTCCCCAGATCATATCGATCCAACGTGGGGCGTTAACGCTCTCTATGAGCACTAAACCGCCGCCTTCGAGGAGCAGAGAACGCAGATAAGTGGTAGTCCGGACTAAATCGGAAGTTGCGTGAATGACATTATAGCCGAGCACCAGGTCGTAACTGCCGGATTGAAAGCCTTGTGGTTCCGGAGCGCGTGAAATGTCGAATCGCGAAAAGGTTATATTGTGAAACCCTCGCTCTGCTGCTTTTTCCCGGGCTTGCGAGACAAATGCCGTGCTGATGTCTGTGAAATGGTAGAAAACCTGCTCTTGAGCGATCAGTTCAACTAGATGGGCAGTAAGATCTCCTGTGCCGCCGCCGACTTCGAGGATACGTATGGGTGCCGTTCGAGTCTTAACCAACTGCGAGACGAGATCGGCCGCCGCACGCAAATAGACAGAATCCGCGCTGTAGTGCGGTATTTTGGCCGTAGCGCCGTCGAGCCAATGTGACGTTCCGTCAGGATAAAGCGCTGTGACCCCGGGGATCTCACCGCTGAAAGCCGGCGCATAATGGCGTGCGCAATGCGAGACGAGATCGGCTAACGGAGTAAACTGTGGAAAACGAGCCGCCAGCTCGTTTGCGAAGTCGTCGTAGCAGGGGATTTGTTTTATCTCGAGGTGAGCACCTGATTGCGCAACTATGCCGTCCTCGACAGCCCATCGCGCAAGCAGTGACATAAACTTCCGAAATTTGGGCAGTACGCCTAAGCGCAGTTGTACTTCTTCCAGAGAGGCGCCCGCACCGGGATGCAAGGCAACAAAGCCGCCGGAAAGAAATTGCCACGCCAACGCCGAGCAACATCGGTTAAGCAATGGTTCGAGGCCAGGGTAGCTGGAGAGTGGAACCATGTTGGAAGCTGAGCGCGCGACGCGCTCAGCTTCCTCGATCGCGCTTACGCTAGTAAGAAGAGGAAAACGGGGTTTCCTGGCAGCGCGGCCAGTATTCTTGTCCCCATGACTTTCAATGGGCGAACTGCCGAGTTCAGTTCGGCTCACCAAAGCCAGACGGGCCTGAACCGTTCGGGCCAAGTACTCGGCAAACGCCAGGGCCATTGACCCCAAGCCACCCGTGATCAGATAAGTGCCCCCCTGACGGATTCGCGGCCCTTCCGCTGGCGCCAACTGCACTGGTTCGACGCACTGTTCCCAAATCGTGCCACCTCTCAGCGCCAAATTTCGGGCTGAGGAGGCGAGGCCTGCGATCAGTTGGGTGGCGACCTGCGTTTTCGAAAAATCTTCAAAATCACGGCAATCCAAGTCGCAAGCTTGGCATCGCAAATTTGGGTATTCTTTCTGAACAGCCCGTAACGCACCCCAGAGCGTCGCGATTTCAGGGCGCCGAACTTCGCCATTGTGAACCGCTTGCGCGTTATTGGTGATCACAGACAGTCTCTGCCGCGAACCTGCCAAGCTTAGCGCCTGAACAAGGGCTAGTAGGCGCGACATTCCGATCAACGCTGACTCTGAGCCCGGCTCCCACAAATCCGGCGTCTGCGGCTCTGCCAATTCGAAAAGAACAACGTTCGATTCAGCCCAGGCAGGTTGATCGAACACTTTCCACATTTTCTGATGCGAGCCTGTGTCGCTGAGTGGGAAGACAAAAACGTGCGAGTCGGGCTGCGAAAAGAAGTCTCCATTTCGTATAATGGCAACTTTCGCGCCGCTCTGGCGGAGGATAGAGGCTACGGCATCCGCGATACCCAAGCCGTCCCCTATAAGAATCCAGGCAGTCTCCAGCAGGGGCGGGCCCTCGGGCTTGGGTGCTTTCATCCATCGCGGGCCATAAAACCATGAGTCGATTGGCGATTGGGTCGGCTTTACTTCATCCGGTTGACGCGCCGGTTGCGATTCACCAACAGGGGTTGGGGGATCGATCCAATATCGCCGTCGTTCAAAAGGGTAGGTAGGGAGAGGTACCCGTCGGCGTTTTTCAAATTTAAAAAAATTGTTCCAGTCCACCGTCACGCCGAGGGACCAGAGTTCTCCGAGGTTTGAGAGAAGGCTGCGATCGGCCTGATCAGCTGAATTGAGAGCAGCTGAATCTGGCTCCAATGTCTGCGCCTCTGTGATGCCTGAATCCCTTATGGAGGGGATGACCGAAACTTTGCCCAGGGCGATCTCGATCCCCACCGCATCGGGGAGCTCTGGCAAATGCTTCGCCGGATTAACTTGTGAGGATGATGTATAGAAGGGATCAGTCCAGTAGCCCGCATCAGTAGCCTGTTCAGAGGTAATCCATTTCCCGGTTAGGTCGGAGACAAACGAGATCCGCGGCGGGTTGAATTTCACGTTTCGGAGGAATTCCTCCGAAACGTCCGACATTGTTCCAGCTCGGATCGAATTCGGTGAAGGCGACGTTTGGTGATAGGCCGACAATCTCTGAACTCTCCGCTCGTCGAGCTTAGGTGAAATCAGGAGCCGCCGCGCACAAAGCAACGTCAGGCCGTCTGCCAGAGAAAAAACACCGGATAAAACTGCAGCGAGATATTCATCGAGTCCTTTGCCGATCAATGCGCATGGCTCGATGCCCCATGATCGAAGGAGAACTGAAAACGCATATTTGAGCGAGAATGATCTCGCCAGTGCCTCGGTAGTTTCGAGTGAGCCGGCCCCAAATACCTCCCCGAGTGCGCCGGTCGGAGAGACGAGATTTGCAAGGCTGAGGCCGAGTCGATCTTCCAAAACGGCTGCGCATGCGTCGATCGCCTCTCGGAAGGGCGGCTCGCTCTGATACAATTCAAGGACGCCACTTTGAATCCCAGACGATGGCCTTGCAGCAAAGAAAAATGCGACCCTGATGCCTGAGGTCGAAGTGTGAGCAGCACTCGGCTGCCGTGAGCGCAATTTGGCGATAGCCTCCTCGCGGTTCGCGCAGACAACAGCAAAGCGCTCTGCGAATGAGCGCCGGCCGACCGCCAATGTAAAACTAACATCCGCCAAACTCAGATCCTTATTCCGCTCCAGATGATCCGCGAGATTCTGGCGAAGCTGGTAGAGAGCATTCCGCGTCTTCGCCGATAGCACGAGAAGGCACTTTGGACGCAGCGTTGATCCCGATGGCTGAGGCGGTGCCTCTTGTAGTACGATGTGCGCATTGGTTCCGCCAATGCCGAATGAACTTACGCCTGCCCGTCGCGGGGAATCTGCGGTCCAGGCGTGCGGGACATTTGTAATGAAAAACGGGGTGTCTTCCAGGTTCAGCGTGGGATTCGGATTCTCGAAGTGTACCGATGGCGGCAAGGTATGGTGCTGAAGCGCAAGAACCGCTTTTATTAACCCAGTGACTCCGGCGGCTGCGTCTAAATGACCAAGGTTGGCCTTTATTGAACCGAGAGCGCAAAACTGCTTTCGCGCGGTGTCGCGCCGAAATACGCGTGTAAGTGCGGCGACCTCAATTGGATCACCAAGGGGCGTGCCGGTACCGTGCGCCTCGATGTAGCCGATGCTGTCAGGAGAGATATTTGCAACGCCTAAAGCTTCCGCGACCACGGCGGCTTGGCCAATTTCGCTCGGCGCCAAGAAGCCGACCTTGCTGAGGCCATCGTTGTTCACGGCTGAACCAAGAATGATGGCGTGAATGGTGTCTCCCGCTTCGAGCGCATCTTCCAAACGCCGCAAGGCGACCAGCGCTACGCCGCTTCCGGACACGGTGCCTGCGGCTCTTGCGTCAAAAGGCCGGCAATGACCGTCTGGTGACATAATGCCGCCTTCCTGGTAGACGTAACCTTTGGAGGAGGGCCCCTGAATAGAAACGCCCCCGGCGAGGGCAAGGTCGCAATGATAGTCGAGCAGGCTTGTGCAGGCAAGATGGACGGCGACTAGAGAGGTCGAGCACGCTGTGCCGACGGTCAAGCTCGGGCCTGTCAGGTTTAGTTTATAGGAGATTCGGGTTGCCGCATATTCGCTCGAGTTCCCGACCAGCAGTTGGACCTCGCTGACCGAAGAGATGAGTTCCGGATTGGCCGCAAGATTCCTTATCCAGTAATTGCTTGGGCTGGTGCCAACATAAACGCCGGTTCGCCCTTGAGGGGTTTGCCCAATATATCCGGCCTCTTCAAGCGTTTCCCATGCGCATTCCAAGAGCAGGCGGTGTTGCGGATCCGTACATTCAGCTTCTCGCGCCGTGAAATGGAAGAACTCGGCGTCGAATAGGTCGATCCCTGGAAGCACGGCAGCTGCCGGAACGTAACCAGGCATTGCAATCAATTTTGGATCGACTCCGCTCTGGCGCAGTTCTTCCGGAGAAAAACGAGAGATGCTCTCCACGCCGTCATGAATGTTCCGCCAGAGTGTTTCGACGCCATCTGCGCCAGGGAACTTCCCGCTCATCGCGACAATCGCGATCGCGTTTGATGGATGTGGAAGTGGATTCTTCATTCGAAGACCCTCTCGGATTGAGCGATCCGATGCCGCCGGCTTTCCCGTTGTTTCAGCGCGCGATCTGCGGCGTCTTTGAGCGCCGATTGGTCAAGGCCGTCCGATCCCGAAAGTTGACAAGCCAGGCTGCGGATTGTCGGGTAACGAAACAGGTCGAGAATGGTCAGATTCCAACCACCGCGCTCTCGTAGGGCCTCATGAACCTGGATGACCAGTAACGAATGAGCGCCCAGATCGAAGATGTTATCTTCGACGCTAATGTGTTCGATTCCCAGCAAATCAGCCCAAACCTCGGCGATGGTTTTTTCAATTTCAGTTTGCGGTAAGACTCGATCGTGGATGTCGCTCGGGACCTCAACCGGTGGAGGAAGGGCTGAACGATCCAGCTTGCCGTGAGGGGTAAGCGGGATCTGACTCAGAAACGTGAATGAGGCCGGAACCATATACTCGGGGAGCTTGGCTCGAAGGAACGAGCGCAACTCGATTCCCGAAACTGAACTATCAGCCTGCGCGACAACGTACGAGGCTAGCCGAGCAGAGTGATCTACCGGCAGCACTATCGCTTGCCTGATCTTAGGATGGGTGACGAGGCAGGATTCGATCTCTCCGAGCTCAATTCGAAAACCACGAATCTTCACTTGTTGGTCGATCCGGCCAAGATATTCAATATCACCGTTAAAAACCCGGCGCGCCAAATCGCCGGTCCGATAAACGCGACTCCCTGGTTCTGTCGCGAATGGGTTAGGCAAAAAACGGTCCGCCGTCAGGTCAGCTCGGTTGAGGTAACCTTGAGCGAGGCCGGCGCCTCCTACGTAAACCTCGCCGGGAATGCCGATAGGGACTGGTTCAAGATTTGAATCAAGCAAGTAGAGCTGAAGGTCGGGAAGCGGTGTACCTATAACGCTGGCGCCGAGGCTTAGGTCCGATGATGACAAAGGACGGTAGGTCACGTGCACGGTCGTCTCGGTAATTCCGTACATATTGATCAGACGCGGTCTTTGATCGCCGTGACGTTCGAACCAAGGCGATAAGCTCTGTAATTCCAAGGCCTCCCCGCCAAAGATAATGTACCGAAGCGTAAGCGGCGGAGTTGCGGCATCCTTAGCCTCTTCGGCGTGGTCGAAATGACGGAACGCAGACGGGGTTTGGTTTAGTACCGTTACGCGTCGTCGAGCGAGCAAGCGAAGAAGTTCGGCCGGTTCCCGGCTTACCCAATACGGTACAACAACCAACTGGCCTCCATAAAGCAAGGCCCCCCAGAGTTCCCAGACGGAAAAATCGAATGCGATGGAGTGGAAGAGAGTCCAGACATCGCCGGCGTCGAAGTGAAACCAGGGCTCGCAGGAGTCAAAAAGCCGCACAATGTTTCCATGAGTTACCGGAACTCCCTTGGGTTTACCCGTCGACCCAGATGTGTAAATGATATAGGCGATATCTGTAGCGATAGGGTGGGTTTCTTGATCTTCCGGCGATTCTGTTTTCAGTGAGGGATCAAGAACATTTACCCGCGGGATTTCAGGGAGGAGGTCGCCGAAAGTCTGGGCCAAGTCCGGGTGTGTTACCAGGGCTGAAATGTCGGAGTCCAGAGCCATGAATACGATGCGTTCCAGCGGATAATCGATATCGAACGGCACGTAGGCCGCTCCTGCTTTGAGTATGGCTAGAACAGACACAACGGTTTCCAGCGACCGCGGTACGAACAGTCCGACGCGTTGTCCGCGCGAAACGCCCAACCTCTGAAGTCTCCTGGCAAGCTGATTAGCGCGACAATTGAGTTCAAAATAGGTCAAAAATTGGTTCTCGAAGGAGAGAGCGATCGCCTTCGGCGTGGTCCTGACCCTGCCTTGAAATCGCTGCAAGACGGTATCATTCGGGCGGGTGGCGCATCGTAGCCTGTTGGACTGATCAACCAGGGTTGCCCGCTCAGTTGAAGACACAAATGGCAGGCGATCGAGCTGCATCCGTGGATTTGTCAGGAAACTCTGAATGAGCGTATGCAAGTGACCGGCCATTTGCTCGATTCGAGCGCGCTCAAAGAGATCGGTAGCGAACGTGATCTCGCCTCGGATTCCACCTCGGCGAGCGTCGAAACTGAACGTCAGATCGAACTGGCTGGTTGACGGCGTGTATTCGAACGGTAACAGCTTTAAGCCTGGGAGCTCGATTGTCTCGGCGTCAACGTTTTGGAGGACGACCATCACGTCAAACAATGGAGACCGGGTCACATCACGCCGGAGGCTTAGCTCGCTAACTAGTCGATCGAATGGGTAAATCTGGTGGTCCAGCGCCTCGACTACGACTCGAACCGTTTCCTTCAGAAATGCTTCAAAGGAGCATTTGGGATCAATGCTTTGACGGATGCCAAGCGTATTTACGTAAAAGCCGATTTGATCTTCGAGATCAGCATAGATCCGGCCCGCGACCGGGCTACCAATAATAATATCTCTTTGCTGGGTGTAGCGATGGAGCAGCACCGTGACAGCCGCCAACAATGTCATATACAGGCTCGAACCATGTTGCTGTCCGAATTCCGTAACACGATTGGTAAAGGCTGCATCCCAATCAAATCGGAGTCGGTCGCCCCTGAAGCTCCTCCGGGCGGGACGGGGCCAGTCCAAAGGCATTTCGAGGATGGGTAAGTCTCCCGAGAGTTGCCTATGCCAATACTCGCGATGCAGCTTAGACGATTCGGCCGCTAGAATTGCGTTCTGCCATGCGCAGTAATCGCGATAATGGATGCACAGCGGTTCAAGATTGGGCTCGCCGCCCCGGACGTAAGCGCCATAGGCGGACGCCAATTCACGCATCATCAAGACGCCGCTCCAATCATCCGAAATGATGTGGTGCAAAGTTGCGAGAAAGACATGCTGTTCGTCGGCGACCTGCAGAAGGTTTAACCGAAATAACGGCCCGTCCGATAAGTCGAATGGACGGAGAGCCTCCGTTTCGGCCAAATACCTCGCGCTCTCGCGCGGGCTGGAATCCAGCCGCAAATCAAAGAAGGCAAGTTCGGGCGTCAGACTCGGACAGATACGCTGCCTCGGTTCGCCGCCGTGATTTAGGAGGATTGTGCGGAGCGATTCGTGGCGGCGCACGATCAATGCAAGGGCGCGCTCAAATGCAGGCCGATTTAGGTTTCCTTCTAGAACGACCGCCGATGGCATGTTGTAAGCCGCGCTTTGCGGCTCCATTTGGTGCAGAATCCAGAGGCGCCGCTGCGCGTGCGAGACCGGATAGTGTTCAGCATCGGGGATTCTTGGAATCGACGAACTTCGTGTGTCTGAGCGGTTATTGAGCAAGAGTGCGAACTCAGCAATGGTCGGATTGTTGAATACTTCCCGGAGCGAAATCGTAAGCCCAAGTTGTTTTTGGATCCTGCCGACAACCTGAGTTGCTTTCAGACTATGTCCGCCGAGAGCAAAAAAGTTGTCGTGTCGGTTGACGCGGTCCACACCCAAAACGGCGCACCAGATTGCCGCTAGAGTGCACTCGGCCTCCGTCTCGGGTTCGGCCTCTTGGGCGTTCGTCCTGTCCTCCTGCGGAATTTCGCTCAAAACGCGACGATCGACCTTGCCCGCTGCCGTTAACGGGAGGCGATCGAGCACAACGAAATTGGATGGTACCATGTAGTTAGGCAGCCGAGCCTTTAGGAAGGACCGAAACTCGGGCACAAAAGTACGGGCAAACTTTTCGATGAGCGGGTGGTTAGCCAAATCGTTCGCCGGCATCGCGACTCGCGATCGAGCCATCGCGATGCGGAGGGATTCGTCGGCCACAGTGTCGGAGCTTTCTTTGGGCGTAAGCCGTATGTCGAAAACACCGGCCTGCCCATGGGCTGCAAGTTCGATCGCAGCCCTGTAATCGTGTGCGAGAGCGAAGTCCCAGACGTCTTGGGGATCCAGGCCTTGTTGTGGACATTTTTCGAGAAGTGCGTGTACTGCGGAGACATTTGTGGCGGCAGTCTGGCGCACGAATTCCAGAGCCTGCAATGATTCACGCACGCGCGTATTCGGCACGTTTACCATGCTTAATTGCGGTCGGCATCCATCACGGACATTCGACGCAAATTCTGTCCAAAGTTGCTTACTCCAATCTTGTACCCGGACCGTGCCCCGGGGATGCGTTCTCTCTCCCAGATGAATAACCACATCGTAACGAAATCGGGTCATCTCGTTAAGATGATGTCCGGCTTTTGGCAGGATCTCGACGTAGGAGACTCCTGGGATTCGCTCCGGCAGAGCATCAAAATATGCCGGGTGCACGCAAAGCTCCTGTTCCTGGAGAAAGCTTCGCTCTATCCCGCGCCGGAGCTGGCCGGCAGACAATTCAGGTGAAGCCTTAAAGAGTTGAACAGATGCGTGAAACGCCTTGAGCAGCTGCAGGTTCCGGACGTCGCCGACAAAAATGGCGCCTGTCGGCGAGAGGCGAGCTGCCAGATCACGTAGAACTTTCTCGAGATAATCTAAGCTCGGAAAGTACTGGATAACCGATGGCAGAATCGCGACATCAAATTCTTCGCTGCTGATCTCCGCGATGAGATCCGCGCGGCAACACTTAAACCGGGCTTCTGCAAATCCGCGTACCTGGCTCTGAAGCGGGAGCGTTCGTTGCAACGCCCGAAGTTGTTCGATGACAGTAGCCGAAAGGTCGACGCCCAGGTATCGCTCGCATTCGGGCACCAGGCGAAACATTAGTAATCCTGTTCCGCACCCGATTTCGAGCAAGCGCCGAGGCTCCAAGGCCAAGATTCGGTTTACGGTGAACTCAACATATTCGCGCATCTCTGCTTCGGGCAGCGGCTGGCCGGTATAGTTGCTGTCCCACCCGATACAGTTGAATGTTGGGTCGCCGTTGAGCGTGACACCGTAGCTGTCATCATGCAGATCGCTCCACAACGTGATTTGTTCCTCTTCCAGTGGCTCGACGGAGAAGGCGGAATCTCGGCCGAATTGCGGAACGATGTAAGCCGACAGCGATTTCTCTCCGGCATTGTTGGTTTGCGCTACAACTGCGGCTTCGTGCACGGCCGCATGGCGGGTAATCACACTTTCGATTTCACCAGGTTCAATTCGGAAACCTCGAAGTTTAACTTGTTCGTCTAATCTTCCGAGGTAGACCAGATTTCCGTCCGGAAGCCAGCGGCCAAGATCACCCGTTCGATAAAGTATATCTCCCCGGTTCGGATCCGCATATGGGTTGGGCACGAAGCTCCGTTTTGTCTTTTCGATATCGTTCCAATAACCGTTGCCAACGGCGATTCCTGATATGCAGATTTCGCCGGGCACACCCATGGGAACCAGCCTGAGATTGCGATCCAAGACGTACAACCAGACGTTAGGCAGCGGCCTGCCGATTGGCACGGTTTGCGAATCTGTCGGAATTGGCGCTGTAATGGCATACTGGCAGACGTCATCCGCGGCTTCCGTAGGACCGTACGCGTTGACGATGGGTATATTGGGGTAGTGCTCCAGCCAAGCGTTAATCAGCGAGACAGAAACAGACTCTCCAGTGACCATCGCGCACTTCAGATCGGGCAATGCACGTTCCGGGCGGGTTAGCGATTCCACGTGGTCGAGAAGCGTTCCCAAAACCACAGGCACCAGTTCGATTAGCGTTACGTTCTCATCTCGAATTCGGTCGAATAGGCGAGCGGGATTACACACCGTTTCGAAATCGGCCACAACAACGCGCCCGCCGATCAGGACCGGAGCAAGAAATTGCCAAACGCTGATGTCAGAGGAACAAGGAGCGCTCTGCAGAAAAACCGAATCCTGATTGAAGGATAGCAGTTCGAATTCGCCGTAAATGTGGTTGATAGCGCCGTTGTGCCTGACCACCGCGCCTTTCGGCAAACCTGTTGAGCCCGAAGTGTAAAGCAAATAGGCGGCATCCCCACTTTTGCTGCGATGGGCAGGATTTTCAGTGCAGCAGCGACCAAGCTGTTCGTTTGTATACCAGCTCGTCCGATCCGGTGTGCCGGCAATAGGTCCGCCGCTATCTAATACGAGTATGGAGCGGAGCGTTGCTGCACTAAGCGCAGACGCGAATTTTTCTATTGGAGTCCTGCGCGTGATTAAGGTGGAAATTTGACTATCCGCGACCATGTACCGAATGCGGTCTTCGGGATATTCCGGATCAAGAGGCAGGAAAGCGCCGCCAGCCTTGAGAACTCCAAGCAAAGCAGCCAGCAGGTCGCAGCCTCGATGGTCAAGAATTCCGACAGTCTGTCCCGGGTCGATACCGATTTCTCGCAACAAATGGGCAATGCGGTTAGCCCGTACATTGAGCTCGCCATACGTCAACCAGGACTGGTGATCGACGATCGCGACATTCCCGGAATGGCGGGCTGCCTGTTCCTCGAACAACTGATGAAGAGTAAGATTGCTTGGATAGTTACGTTGGATCGGATTGAATTCGTCTAGCAGTCGCCGGCCTTCTTCGGCGTCCATGAACTGCAAATCAGAGATCGTCTGCGCCGGATTCAAGACGATTTCCGCTAATACATTGCGGTAGTGGCGCAACAGACGGACAACGGTGTCCCGGTTGAATAAATCCGTGCTGTACTCGAGAACGCAGCGTAGGGTCGAATCTGTTTCCCAAACGTCGAGCACCAAGTCGAAGAGTGCGGAAACTACATCAAACTTGACCGGTTCGATTTCCAGCCCCTCCAAGCTGCGTTTGCCCTCAGGCGCATTCTGCAAGGTGAACATCACTTGGAATACCGGATTCCGGCTCAAGTCACGTTCTATCTGCAACTCGTCTACAAGCCGCTCGAAAGGCAAATCCTGGTGAGCATACGCATCCAGTGTATCCTGGCGGACCCGAGCAAGGAGCTCTCTCAATGACATGCCGTTATCGATCCGTATCCGGAGCGCAAGCGTGTTAACAAAGAATCCAATCAGCGGTTCCAGTTCGCTGTAGGTACGGTTCGCGATAGGGGAGCCGATAACCAAATCGAACTGATCCGAGTACCGGGCGAGCAACACGGAAAATCCCGTCAGCAGGGTCATGAAAAGCGTTGTGCCAGACTCATTGCTCAGCCTTCGCAGACCCGTTGCCAGGTCCGACTCGATCTCGAACGTTTCAATCCGGCCGCGGAAGCTCTGAATTGCAGGTCGCGGACGGTCTGTCGGCAATCTTAGGTCGGGGGGAGCACCGGCGAGTTGCGCTTTCCAATAGGCTGATTGTCGCTCCAGAACTTCACCGGAAAGCCATTGCCGCTGCCACTCGGCAAAGTCCGCGTATTGAATCAAAAGATTAGTTAGAACTGGGTCCCGGCGTTGGCGAATTGCGTTGTAAATCTCCGATATCTCCCGCGTGAGCACTCCCATTGACCATCCGTCGGAAACGATGTGGTGCATGCTCAGCAAAAGAATGTTTTCCTCGGGCCCAAGACGCAATAGTTGCGCCCGCACTGGCAAATCGCTCGAGAGATCAAACGGCCTTCTCGCCTCTGCTTCGGCCATGCGGCGGACTTCGCGCTGCTGAATTTCTTGAGGCAACTCAGCCAATTCAAATACAGGTATGAGCACGACCGCGGAAGGGGTGATCATTTGAACAGGAGCACCATCCAAAGACTGAAAGGTTGTCCGTAAGGCTTCGTGGCGCTGCGCCAGTTCGTTCAAAGCCTGCCGAAGTGCATCCGTGTCAAGATGGCCGGTAAGCCGAAGCGCAAGGCAAATATTGTAGAACGGATTTTCAGGTTCCAGTTGATTCAAGAACCAGAGGCGTTCCTGAGCAAATGATAAACGTGCTGGACCGTGCCGCGGAATTGGTCTGAGAGGAGGGGCGACTTCATGTTGTGCTGAGCGAGCCGACCGGAGAGCGGAAGCGAACTGTACAAGCGTCGGATTTTCAAACAGAAGCCGCAAGGGCACCGCGACATTAAATGCGTCCCTAACGCGGGAAATCAATTGCGTGGCCAACAAGGAATGACCACCACATTTAAAGAAGTTATCATCAAGGCCTATCTGGTTGGTCTGCAAGAGATGCGACCAGATCCCCGCGAGCAATTGTTCGTCCGGAAGTCTCGGAGCAAGATGGGTCGGCCGCGCTTCGTTCTCAGGTAAAGGCAACGCGCTGTGGTCAACTTTGCCGTTTGCGTTCAGGGGTAGCGCCGGTATTACGACATAGCCCGATGGCTCCATGTAAGCGGGTAGGCGACTCCTGACGTTCGCATGCAGTGCGTCCAAATCCATGGACGCCCCGGATCGCGGTACAAGGTATGCAATAAATCGCTTGCCGGTTTCATCCTCCCGCGCGACGACGACTGTGTCTTGTACATCCGGACTCGCGCGCAGAGCCGCTTCGATTTCGGCTGGTTCAATCCGGAAACCGCGGACCTTTACTTGGCGATCTGTCCTGCCGAGAAATTCCAGGACCCCGTCTGCCCGCCGGCGGGCCAAGTCCCCCGTGCGGTACATGCGCTCGCCGGGAAGAGGTGCATACGGGTCCGGCACAAAACGCTCCGCCGTCGTCCCCGGCCGGTTGAGATAGCCTCGGGCCAGCCCGGCACCTGCCACGTACAGTTCCCCTGGCACACCCACCGGCGCGGGCGCGAAATCCCCATCAAGCACGTAGGCCCTCGTATTATTCACCGGAGAGCCGATTGGGACCCCTCCGCTCAGATCCGCCTCCACGGGTATCCGATAGCAACAACTAAACGTGGTGTTCTCCGTTGGTCCATAACCGTTAATGAGTTGGCATTGGGGATGGGTCCGGCGAAAGGTTTCCACGTGACGGACCGACAACACCTCGCCACCGGCCAGCATCTGGCGGAGCCCTGATAACGCGGGCAGCGCGTTATCCACCATCTGATTGAACAGACCGGCTGTCAGCCAAACTGTATCGACCTGCTGCCCGACAAGCACGGCGCCGATCTCTTCTATCGAGACTGGTCCCGGAGGCATGATCACCAATGTCCCTCCATTCAGCAGCGCGCCCCAGATCTCGAAGGTGGCCGCATCAAAGCTCAGCGGCGCGAATTGCAGCAACCGCGACGTGGCGTCGAGTCGCACATAGTTGGACTCTTTGACCAGGCGTTCTACCGCTTCGTGCGGTACCAGCACCCCTTTGGGCTGGCCTGTGGATCCCGAGGTATAGTTTACATAGGCTGCGCGGTTCGGGAACCGCAAAGAGGCAGGATTTCCTTCGGCTTGGCGTGCCAGCGCTGGTGCATTCCCGTCTAGCGTCACGACACGCTCGACGACGTCTTCATAGAGGTGGCGATTACTCTCGAGCGTCACCAGGTGCCGAAGACCACCATCCGCAATGAGAGTGTTCCGGCGTTGGGCCGGTAAATCTGCATCAATCGGAACATAGGCTCCACCCGCTTTCAGGATACCCAGCAGCGCCACAATCATCTCGTTTGATCGTTCCAACGTGAGTCCAACCAGACTCTCAACGCCCACCCCCAGATCGATCAGGTGATGCGCAAGCCGATTGGCCCGTACATTCAGTTCGCGGTAGGTCAGCAACTCTTTCCCAAACGCCAGGGCGACGGCATCGGGATCGCGCGCTACCCAGGCCTCAAACAACTCCGGTAACGTCGCTCCAGATAACGGGGGGGCTGTCGCATTGAAGCCCAACAAATTTTGCCGCTCCTCCGGACTGAGCATCTGGACGCGGTGCAGTGGCAGATCGGGCGCGCCTACCACCGCTTCAAGTTGCGTATCGTAGTGGCGAGCTAATTGTTCAATCCGGGACCGACTAAACAAATCCCGATTGTACAACCAATGCATCTCCAATTCGCCGTCGCGCTCGATGGCGTGGACCTCCAGATCATAACGAACCCGCAATGCCTTGCTTAGCACCGGCTCGATCTTCAGCCCTTCGATTGATTGCGGGCCCGCCGGCGCATTCTGCAGGGCGAACACCACCTGGAAGAGCGGAGTAGCGTTCAGGCTGCGGTTGGGCGAAACTTCCTCAACCAACCGCTCAAACGGGATCTCCTGATGGGCATACGCGTTCAGGCATATCTGTCGAACATCCGTTAGCAACTCCCGAAAACTCGCCTTGGAAGTTATCCGCACCCGCATCACCAGCCAGTTCACGAAGAACCCGATCATTTGCTCGAGCTGAGACTCCTGCCGGTTCGCAATCGGCGAGCCCACGACAACATCGTTTTGACCAGTGTACCGTTTAAGAAACAGCGCGAAGGCTGCCAGCAGGGTCATATAGAGTGTCGCATGGTTCGCCTGCCCTAGTTCTTTCAGGGCCGCTACCCGATCCTTCGGGATGGCCAGACTACACACCTCCGCGCAGAACGTTTGTACCGCCGGACGCTCACGATCGGTCAGCAACGCCGATCGCTCCGGCATGCCGGCGAGCTGCTCTCTCCAGTATTTCAGACCAAGCTCCAACGCTCCGCCGTCCAACCGCCTGCGCTGCCAAAGGGCATAATCGGTGTATTGGATCCCGAGCGGCTTTAAAGGATTTTTGTGTCCGCAGCGGAAAGCCTGATAAAGGGTCACAAATTCCTTGTTAAATACCCCAGCTGACCAGCCGTCGGAGATGATATGGTGCAACGTAGATAGCAGGATATGATCCTGCTCACCGAGAACGAGCAGCTTCACACGCATCAGCGGAGCTAGGGTCAAGTCAAATGGCTTCTCCCCTTCCTGCCGAAGTGCCTGTTCAACCGCTTCCTGCTGCGCATCCTCATCGAACAAACGGAGATCTTCAATGGCGATGGAGACCTGCAGCTCGGGAACGATCACTTGGATCGGCTTACCATCAGGTTCCGTGAATTGCGTTCGCAGGCTATCGTGTCGTTCAACGATTACCTTGAGCGCTTGGGCGAGCGCGTTGCGATCCAGCTTGCCGTGCAGCCGCAGAGGCTGTGAAATATTATATTCAGTGCTTGCTCCGTTGAGGCGATCGACAAACCACAGCCTCTGTTGCGAATATGATAGCGGAATCGGTCCTTTTTCAGTGTGCGGGACCAGTTCATCTTTCCCGCAGGTAGCTAATCCCCGTTTTTGCAACAAAATGGAGATCAACTTGTCCTTTGCGACGTTTTCTTCCGCGAGTTTCATCAGAATGAGTTTTGCGTATCGACGTGCAAATCCGATAAGCGAGTCCCGGATAACGAATTGAGTTGTTCCTCGTTTCGAAGCCACTCCTCCAGCGCTTCGGGCGACATCGCATCCATTTGGCGGCTTAATTCTGCGATCGCGTCAACCTGCCCCGTCGCCCCTTCGGCCTGCCGCAAGGCCTTTGCTATCCCAGCGATTGTTGGTGATTCAAAAAACTCTGCAATCGTAATTTCAACGTGGAATAGCTTGCGTAAGCGCGAAATCAATTGGACCGCCATAAGTGAATGGCCGCCTGATTCGAGAAAGTCGTCGTTCACCCCAGGCTCACTCAGACCAAGCAGCTTGGACCACTCATTTGCGACCGCTTCTTCGGTCGCATCGCGGGGCGCCAGATAAGGCGTAGAGAGTTGCGGCCGGGGATATCTCTGCATCGGCGCTTCGGCGGGAGCGGACTGATTAGACAGCTCCGACATCTTTTTAATGCGAGGTTGCAAATCGATAGTAGAAACGGCGATCTGAGAAGCGTTTCCGCTGAGGACATGATCGAACGCCAGGGCCCCCTCGCTTTCTGTGATCGCCATCGTGAGTCCGTGTTTGCGCTTTGTTTCAAAGCCTTTTGGCACTTCCGTTTCAACGGCCATACCTACACCGGCCCATGCATCCCAGTTTATCGAGACTATGTGGGTTGCGCTCGTTGCGTTCCGGTAGGCAAACGCGTCCAGGTAGCAGTTCGCCGCGCAATAATCGATTTGGCCGAACCCTCCAAATAGGGCGTTCAACGAGGAGCACAGCACGAAGAAGTCGAGAGGTTCGTCCCCAAAAATTTCATATAAAACCTGGGTGCCTCTGACCTTCGCAGCAAGTACTCGGTACGCTTGGTCAGTTATCTTAACCCCGATCATCCCACCCCCTGCGATGCCTGCGGAGTGGATCACGCCATTCACTTTGCCGAACTTCGCTCGCACTCGTTCCGCAAGCGCCTCTACGGCAGGTGCGTCTGTAACGTCTACAGCTTCTATAAGCACTTCGGCTCCTGCCAGCTCGAGTTCCCGGATCCGCCGGATTTTTTGACCGACAGAGTCTTGCGCAGAATGTGTTTCCAGCCACGTGGTCCACTTGTCGCGATCCGGAAATTGCGACCGGGAAACCAGCACAACCTTCGCTTGTATTTTGGTTGCAAGGTGCTGAGCAATGGTAAGGCCTATGCCTCCAAGGCCGCCTGTGATGACGTACACACCATGCTTGCGGAGACGGCGCGCCACCGTCGTTGGGTCCAGTTGCACCGGTAGATATTTTGGGATCCAGCGTCCGCTGTCCCGAAGCGCTAATACCGGCTCGCTGACTTCGGATTCCAGTTCTGTGCAAAGAGCTTCCAACAGAGAATCCGAAATTTTTTCGCCAACGTCGCACGGAAGATCGATGGCGCGGCTGCGCAGGCCTGCCAGTTCCTGCGCAATTACTCTGCTCGCGCCCGCCACCATCGCCTCTTCCGGAACGACCCTGTCCCACGATGAAACGCCGGCCGCACCGACGGTGACTGCCGTCAGCTCCGATATCTTCCGGGAAAAACCATTAACGATCGCTTTCGCAAGATAAAGCAGGCTGAAAAACCCCGGCGCTATATCGATCTGCGGGCTGCCCGTGTTGGTCGCTTTGCCAAAGTCTGCTTCTTGATCCAGCCCGCTCCACCAATGAACGATCTTTTGCGGGCCGTTGTCGCCTCGATATATCTCTCTCAGTAGTTCCTGGTAATCGGAAGGCTTCCTTGGATCGATGCAGAAGTCAGTCCTCACGCTATGTGGATTCGGATGGAAGGCGCACACGGTCGTGACACGTTGGCCCCGCTCCTTTAGCAATCTGACGAATTTTGCGGTGCCAGCGTCACGACCACAAAACAGGAGCCAGGACGCGCCCGGTGTCGTGGAAGTTGAAAAGCCAACGGGCAGGGCGGGTTTCCAAACTGGAGCATAAAACCACTCGCTAACATCGTTTCTACCGGACCTTGCCGAGGAGTTTGCGGTGAGAAGCGCGGGTTCTCCTGGTGCGTAGCCGACCCAATAACGATGCCGATCGAAACAATAGGTTGGCAACGAGACGCGATGGCGAGTCTCACCGCGATGTACCGCATACCAGTCCACTTCAATGCCACTCGCCCACAGGGCACCGAGCGTTTGAGCTATCATCTTAAGAGCAGGAGTTTTTTCTTGCGGATGTGGCAAGCTGGTCAATACAAGTGGCCGGTCGCTGCCGGCGCACTGGCGCGCGAGCGTCGCCAGAGTCCGGCCAGGTCCGATCTCGAGAAATGCTTTAGGTGTGCCATCCAGGAGGTTCCGAAGATTTTGCGCGAATCGAACTGTATGCCGTAAATGGTGTCCCCAGTAGACCGGGTCAGTCGCCTGGTCGGTCCCGATCCAGGTTCCTGTCAGGTTCGAGAGGTAAGGGCGGGAGGGTGGCCGCAAGTCGATCTGCCTCACCTGCTCGACGAATTCGTCGACGATCGGGTCTATCATTGCCGAATGGAACGCATGAGAATTGTGCAATCGCTGATGTGTGGCCGAGCGACTCGTCAACTTGGTCTCCAACTTTTCGACTGCCTTAACTGAACCCGAGAGCACGCAGAGCGTTGGGCCATTTACTGCGGCAAGGTCGATCTCTTTCTCGATATATTCGGCCACATCGCTTTCAGCCAAACGGACTGCGAGCATGACCCCCGGGGTGAGCGACTGCATCAATCGGCCCCGCGCTGCCACGAGCCTTAGACCATCTTCAACGGTAAAAACGTTTGCCAAACACGCAGCGACATACTCTCCGAGGCTATGTCCGACCATGACCTGCGGCGTGACGCCCCAATCCATCCAGAGGCTCGCCAGCGCGTACTCAATGACAAAAAGGCCGGGTTGTACGACGGAGGTGCCCAACGAAGAAGCTTGCGGCCATTTTGAAAAGAAGATCTCTCGGAGATCTAAGCCGAGCAGAGGGCGCAGCAGGTCGCATGACAAGTCAATCTTCTCGCGGAAGGCGGGTTCTGAATCATAGAGCTCCTGACCCATTCCAGTATACTCAGCGCCTTGTCCCGGGAACATGAACACTACCGCAGGCGGGTTGGCCGCTGTCCCGGAAATTAACGATGAAACGCCGTCGCCCTGCAGCGCCGCGGCCGCGCCTGATAAGTCAGCGCGCGGGGCAAGTGCTACTCGCCGGTGACCAAAAGCTCCTCGACCGACCTGCAGTGTATAAGCGACATCGGCAAGATCGGCATTGGGTTTTGAACCGAGAAAGTGACCCAGGTTTTGCGTGATCCCATCAAGCGCAGAAGTGGTTTTCGCCGATAGTGGAAGGATCTGCCATTCTCGGCTGTGGCGGTCGGTAGCTACACAAGGCGCTTCTTCCAGAATTACGTGGGCGTTGGTTCCTCCAAGACCGAAAGAGCTCACACCAGCCCGGCGCGGAGTTGAGCCATTCTTCCAGTTACGCAGGGAGTCGATGACAAAAAAAGGGCTGTTTTGGAAATCGATGTTTGGATTGGGCCGGCGATAGTTAAGGCTAGGCGGTAACATCTTGTTCTGCAGCGCCAGCACCGTTTTGATTAGGCCCGCTACTCCTGCCGCAGCGTTCAGATGACCGAAATTGGTTTTTACCGATCCAATCCCGCAAAACTGCTCGCGACGGGTTTGGCTTTGAAAAGCCTGGTTCAATGCGGCTATCTCGATAGGGTCACCAAGAGGCGTGGCCGTTCCGTGACACTCAATGTAGGCGATAGTTTCAGGGTCCAGGGCTGCCATGAGGATAGCTGCTTGGATAGCCTGCGACTGCCCTTCGATGCTCGGTGCCGTATAGCCGATCTTTTCGTGGCCGTCGTTGCTAAGGCCAAAACCCCGGATAAGCGCATAAATGTGGTCGCCGTCCTCCTTTGCTTCGTTGTACCGTTTCAGGACAACGAGTCCGGCGCCGCTGCCCCGAACCGTCCCTCGTGCATCCGCGTCGAAAGCCCGGCAGTGGGCATCCGGCGAGTTGATGCCACCTTCCTCCCAGAAATAGCCGCCGCCTTGCGAAGCGTAAACAGAGCTACCGCCCGCGAGCGCTATGTCGGATCGATAATGAAGAAGGCTTTGACACGCTTCACAAACCGCTACGAGCGAGGTCGAGCAAGCAGTCTGGATAGTAATGGCCGGCCCTTTAAGATTTAACTCGTAGGCGACTCGAGTTGTTAGATGGTCTTTGTCATTAGCCAGGGTGATGGCAAATGGCCCCACCGCGGCGACGATCTCGGGATTCGAGTATAGGTTTAATAAATAGCTTGAAAGGTCAGCCCCTCCGAAAACGCCGATTAATTTATCGTACCGGGAAGGATCGTAGCCTGCGTCCTCCAAAGCTTCCCAGGCGCACTCAAGAAAGATTCGCTGCTGCGGGTCGAGGATCTCAGCGTCGCGAGGATTCAACCCGAAAAACGGCGCGTCAAAACGGTCGATCTCATCCAGGATGACGCCTCGGCTGACAAAGTTGGGCAGCGAACGGTTTGCCGGGTCAGAGCCTGCTCCCCTCAACTCTTCGTCGCTGAATGCTCTCACTGATTCATGACCAGCGCACAGGTTTTGCCAGAACGCTGCAGGATTCCGAGCATCTGGAAAACGGCAACTCATGCCAATGATCGCGACGACGTCTTCGTTCACTTCCGAAGCCTCAATTTGATCGTTCATTATTGAACCGGCTCTCCGTCCGTCTCCTTGGTTGCGCTTTGTTGATGCTCTCGCGCATGCGCCGCGGCGTAGCGCCGGGTAGCCTCTTTCTGCTTCTCGGCACGGGCCTGAGCAAGTCTATGACTATGCTGACCCTCCTTTGGAAGAGGCGACGGGGTATTCTGCAATTCGTTAAGATAGGCGGCTAGCGAACTGACCGTCGTATACCGGAATAAATCGACCATCTTTAATTCGAGGCCGAGAAGTTTCCGGAGTTGTGCCTGTACCTTTATAATCAGTAATGAATGCCCACCAAGGTCGAAGAAGTTTTCGTGAATATCGATTTGCTCAACTGAAAGGACATTTTGCCATATGCCGGCCACGCTCCGTTCCATGGGCGTTTGTGGCGTTGCGATCGTTCCCCGATCGGTAGCAGCGATAACAGAAGGTTCCGGTAAAGCAGCTCGGTCCACTTTGCCGTTAGGCGTCAGCGGCAGCTTATCCAGCACGACATAAACCGACGGTGCCATGTAGTCCGGGAGCAACTCTCTCAGCGCCCGGCGAAGCGTTGCAGAGTCAATTGTAGCGCCTGCCAGCGGCGCCACGTAAGCAACTAACTTTTTGTCCGCCGAGCCGTTCTTATGTGCGACTACGGCTACCTGGGCAACCTCCGGAAGTCCGGTCAACGCAGCCTCGATCTCGGCGGGTTCAATGCGAAAACCTCGGATCTTAACTTGTTGATCAGCGCGTCCAAGAAATTCCAGGGTTCCGTCTGCCCGCCAGCGTCCCAAGTCTCCGGTGCGATACATGCGCGTGCCGGGCTTCCCATGCGGATCGGCCAGAAACCGTTCGGCAGTCAGTTCCGGCCGATTCAGATATCCACGCGCCAACTGGTCCCCTGCGATACAGAGTTCCCCAACAACTCCAATTGGAACCGGTGTTAACGATTCGTCCAAAACGTAAATCCGAGTGTTTGGGGCTGGCCGACCAATGGGGACGTCCCGGGTGGGAGCTGCTTCGGAGCCTAACTCATAGACGCAACAGCCTACCACCGTCTCTGTTGGGCCATACTCATTAACAATCTGGACGGAGGGCAGGTTAGCCCGCCAAAAATCGGTCAACGGTGACTGAAGCGATTCTCCGCCCACAATAAATCTTCGTGCCCGAACGCTCGAAATTCTCGGCCCAAGAAGGCCTCGCAAAGCCTCAAGGTGCGCGGGCGTCAGCTTGACTAGCGTGAGGTCGGCACCGCTAGCCAGAAGTTCCGCCAAGGCTTCAAGAGAATAGGTTTCCGGTAACAGAATGATGCGCTGGCCCGTGATCAGCGGCAGATAAAGACTGGTGACAGTCGCGTCGAAAGCCAGCGGCGTGTTGATTGGTGTGCCACTACCTGCTCCACATTCGTAAAGGCTTTTTGCCCACGATAGGTAGTTAGCTAGTTCCTGGTGCTGTACAACCACCCCTTTCGGCTTTCCAGTAGAGCCGGACGTGTAAATAACGTAAGCCGGATGCCCCGGAAGCAGCGGACAGGTTCGCTCAGAATTGGTTAAATTGTGCGCCGGCAATTTCTCGACATTTTCAACCGGCAACACCGGCGCAAAATCTGGCAAACGATCTCGAAACGTCTCTTTGCTTAAGACCAGCGTAGGGGACGCATCCCTAATCATGAAGGCGAGCCGTGCTTTCGGATAGTCTGGATCTAAGGGAAGATAGGCCGCACCTGTTTTCAGCACACCTAGCAGCGCTACGACCATCTCAACCGAACGTTCCAAGGCGATGCCAACCAGTCTCTCAGGGCCAACTCCCATCGTGATCAGGTGACGCGCCAAACGGTTTGCGTGCTCGTTTAGTTTCCGATATGTCAGTGTTTCTTTGTCTTGGACCAAGGCTACCGATTCCGGTGTCTCTGCCGCCTGCTTCTCAAACGACTGAAGCAATAGCGGTGCCTCGGTTAGGTGCTCGGTCGTATTAAACCGCTCTAGCAACCTATGCTGCTCCAGGGTGTCAAGAATCTCTAACCTGTGCAACGGCGTGTCAGGAGCCTCCACGGCGACCCTTAACAGCGTCTCGAAGTTGCGTGCTAGGTTCTGAACCGTGGATTCGTCAAAGAGATCGGTGTTGAATTCAAAATCACCGATAAGGCCTCCAGAGGTTTCTTTCATCAACAGTGTCAAATCGAATGCAGCGCTCTGGTGATCGATATCAACCGCTTCGGCTCTAATACCGGGCCAGTCGAGTTCGCCCGTGTCAATGTTCCGCAAACCGAACACGACCTGGAATAACGGTGTGTGGCTGAGATCTCGTGCCGGTTGGACAGCTTCAACTACGATTTCGAACGGCACATCCTGATGAGAGATCGCGTCCAGAAAGACGCGCCGCGTCTGTTGGAGCAATTCTCGGAACGTAGGTTTCGCTGAGAAATCAATCCGCAGAACCAGTGTATTGACGAAAAAGCCGATCAGTGGCGCGAACTCTGGGCGATGCCGCCCTGCGGTGGGTGTTCCCACAACGATGTCATCCAGACCGCTGTAACGCGACAGGATAGCCGTGAAACCAGCAAGCAGCGTGGTGAACAGAGTGCCGCCGGCTTCGCGAGCAACTGCTTTTACCCGGGCGCTAAGCTCGTCGCTCAATTTAAACTTGAGGCGCGCACCGCGGTTCGTTTGCGTCGCCAGGCGGGGTCTGTCGTAGGGCAACGGCATGAGGGCAGGCGCACCGGCGAGAGCGGTTCGCCAGTATGAAACCTGTCGCTCGACTGTTTCGCTACGGAGCCAATTAGATTGCCACGCTGCATAGTCAACATACTGAATCGGAAGGTCAGGCAACGGGCTCGGCTCTCCTGCGGAGAACGCGCGGTAGAGCGCGGTCATTTCACGCATGAAAACACTCACTGACCAACCATCCGAGATAATGTGATGAATCGTGAGCACCCAGAGATATTCGTCCTCCGAAAAACGAGCCAACACGGCTCGGAGCAGAGGCGGGTGCGAAAAATCAAATGGTCCCCGCACGCAGTCGTTTGTGATTGTGCGCGCACGGATCTCGCGTTCTTCGTGGGGAACGTTCCCAAGATCAATTACTGGCAGCTCGAAAGGCAATTCTGGCGCAATGAACTGTCGGGGTTCTCCGTCGCGGGTTGTGAACGCCGTGCGAAGCGTTTCGTGGCGGCGAACGATCTCGCGGTGGCATCGTGCGAGCGTGTCGGGATCAAGCTTGCCGCGGATTCGAAGCGCGGCCGAAATATGGTAAACGCCAGTGTCACCGCCCAATTGATACAAGAACCACAAACGGCGTTGACCGGAAGACATGCCAAAGTCTTCATCGCTTGCCGATCGTTTGATGCTTGGGACTACGAGGGCTTCGTTCTCCTTCTGGACCGCGGATGATGAATCGCAATTCAAACGTTTGGCTAGGGCCCGCGTAAGGTCTGAAAGGCTATCCTCGCCAAGCGATGCCCTCCACTTCTGCGCAACCTGCTGTTCAATCCCACGGTGGAGATGAAAGTTGACATCGCCGAGCATCCGCGAATTCGGATGCAGCCCTTCAGTCATCCGCTGTCGTTTCTCCCGATACGGCTCAAGCATTTCCGGCTGGAATTCGACTCCAAGAAATGCGGACAGGCGCTCCATCTCGCCTTGCGGTTCTAGCAGAAGATGTTCAAACGTAAGCCGGTACTGGCGACTGTCTGGAACTTCCTCCAAGAACCGGAAAATGTTTTCATTGCTTATTAGCCAGATCGCTTCGGCGATCTGCGTTCGCGGCAAAGCAAAACCCTCCCGCACCTGAGCGGGCAAGAGCAAATCAAGTTTTGCTTCGCGGTATGAGGAAACCATGCCGCACGGATGACGGACTAAATGGACGTACAGCGGCCGTTCGAAATCTGCTTCAGCACGGCGAAGCGTCTCAAGGTCGTATGCATAACTTGGGGTCTTATCAACGAGCAGCCGGTCGCCAAGCAGACGCTGCAATCTCAAGTAAACCTCCTTGCAAGAAAGATCGAGACGCTCCCACTCGGAGATCTGCGCTTGCGCTTCTTCCGGGCTGCAGCCTAGCAAGTGTTTCAGGGCATGAACCGGCCCTTCCAATAGGCTCTCATCAGAACCGGAGAAGCCTGTCTTCCGTTGCTGAAGCGTGTTGAACGACAGCAGGGCCAATTCGGGCGGGGCGAAGAGTTTTGCATTACCCGCCAGCATCACGCGCAACAAAGTCGAGCCGCTGCGTGGAGCGGACAGGATAAACGCGGCTGGGGGATTCCTTTCTGCGGATCGTTTCGGATAGGGCGTAAGAGCCGAAATGCGTTGGCGCAGTTGTTCGATTCTGCTGAAGTCTAGACGCTGGAGGGGCTCGCCCTCCGGAACAAGTTGAATATTGCCACGGAATTTGGCAGTCGCAGCGGGATAGTGTTTGGCAAAGTATGCCGTGAGTTCCGCAATAGTTGGCGCTTCAAAGAGCGCAGCTACATGAACGACTTCGCCCAGTTCTTTTTGGAGACTCGAGACCAAAGTGATGCCTTTTAAAGAATCACCGCCCAAATCAAAGTAGTTATCGTGCAACCCGATCTCGGTGAACCCAAGATTGTCGCACCAATGTTCCGCAAGCCGCCGCTCAAAGGCATTCCCCGGTGGCACGAATACGGCCGCGAGGGCTGGGCGGGGATGACGCGGGCCGCGCGTAATTGACGCCAGTTGTGAGATCCCGGCCTTGAACATCCCTCTTTGCTGGGCGTAACGCTGGGCAAACTCCCTGGTGGAAACAATGACCTGTGGCAGGCCGAACCGGAGCACTTGACGGAAGGCGGTAATACCTTCCGACGGCGCTATTCCAAATCGCTGCAGCTCTTCGTCGCGCAGGCGACGCAGCTCAGGCGCGATCGGCGTTTTTACTGCCATGCCGACCTCACGCCAGGTATCCCAAGCGATGGAGATGATCGGATAGTGCGCAGATTGTTTATGGTCAGCGTAAACGTTGAGGAAAGCGTTGGCTGCGCAGTAATCTGACTGCCCAAACCCACCTAACCAGGCCGTGACAGAAGAACAGAGTGCCAGGAAATCAAGTTGCCGCCCTTGGAAAATCCGTTCCAGCACGAGGAGACCTTGAACTTTCGCGTGTAACACCTTCCGAGCATCTTCGAGTGTTCTGCCGGCAAGAACCCCTCCTGCTGCAACACCGGCGGCGTGAATCACACCACTGATTGAGCCGCAAACATGCTCAGCTTTAGCTATCGCCTCAGCCATCTGCGTCTCATCGGCTACGTCGGCCTGAATGACATGGACCTCGCCTCCGGTCGCCTCGATCTCCATCAGGGCATCGACCTGTGGCCCGATCCGTGACTGCTGTTCGCTGCTCAAGTGCTTCCATGCTTGTCGAATGGGAAAGTTGGAGCGCGAAACAAGAATCAATTTCGCTCGGTAGGACTGCGCCAAATGCTTGGCTAACGTCAGTCCAATCCCCCCGAGACCGCCGGTGATCAAATAGACCCCGCGCTCGCGAAACAGGGTGTCCTCATCATAGCCGGAGGCGTTAATGGACTCGAAGCTGCGTACCCATCGAACCGCACCCCGATAAGCCACAACGTCATCCCCCGAATCAGCCATGATCTCGGCTAGCAGACGCGCAGCAGATGGGGCCCCATCCTGAAAGGCCGCTGCGTCCACGTCTATATTCCGGCATTCAACGTTTTCGTACTCCTGCGGGATTACACGGATTGCGCCGAGTGCCAGTGCAGCCCGACCATTGACCTTCTCACTGCCTGTCACTAGATGCAGGTCGCGGCTGATAAATGTAAGGCGAACCTTGTCTTTTTGGCAGATACGCCCAATAGCTTGCGCCAAGGCCGTGAGCTGGAAAAACTCCCCGCATAAAGACTCGCCGTTTGCCGCGGCAACCGAAAGAGAGCCCTGGCAGTTTTCTTGTTCCAAGGATCGCTCCAGGATGATGATTCCTTCCAGCGGGCGACCTCGGCTTAGGAGGTTTTGAAGAACCTGGCACCAATCCTCTGACCTTTCAGGTCGGACCGTGTAGTTTCCCGACGGGCCGTGCTCGAAGCTTTTACCTGCACGCGCAACGAATATCTCCGCGCCACGTTCGCATAGTCTTGTCGTTACCTCGCTCAGCAGATCCCTGCCGTCGCTTGCTTTTTTGCGCTCGTCCTGCTGCAGACCAATCAACAGCCAAGGGCCGGCGCATTTCGCCAAATTTATTTGTGGCAAAGGCGAGCGGCGCCATCCGGGCAAATAGAACCATTCGGAAACAGTTTTCTTAGTTTCAGTTGCCTCGCCATTTGTAGGTGCCGGTAGCAAATCACGACTGGGGCGTACCGGATCGATCCAGCAGCGTTGCCGTTGGAATGGATAGGTCGGTAGGGAAACGCGTCGTCTGCGTTCAGCATCGTGAAACGCGTTCCAGTCAAGATGAACGCCCGCCATATGCAGCCTGCCAATACTGGCAACGAAGTGTTTCGCCTCGTCGTCAGTGCGGCGCGACAGAGGAAACATTCCAAGAAGAGGGCGGGTTGTGGGCTTCTTGACGTGTCGTGAAGCCAGAACGGATAGGACTTGCCCTGGTCCCATCTCCAACAGAACCCGTTCGGAGTCCTCAAGCACCAAGTCCAGACTTTCAGCACACCGGACAGGCTCCCGCGCCTGTTTTGCCCAATATGCCGGGTCGGTCGCTTCCTCAGCCGTGATCCAACGACCGGTCACATTTGATGTGAAGCGGATAGCGGGCGGCCGGAGTTTGACCGCGGCAGTTGCCTTTAACAAAGGCGCCATTACAGGCTCCATCATTGCCGAATGAAACGCGTGTGAAGCAACCAGGCGGATGGATGCTACGCCTCTCTTCGCAAGCTTTCTTTCAAGTCCCTCGATATTCGCAGCCGGCCCCGCAACCACACAGAGGTTCGGGGCGTTAATCGCAGCCAGATCAATCCCGTCTTCAAGGTAAGGCTCAAGATCTGTCCTACCGAGCGGTACCGTTAACATGGCGCCTCGGGGCTGATCCTGCATAAGGCGGGCCCGCAAAGCGATGAGCCGAAGAGCATCCTCCAACTCCATGACTTCTGCGATGCACGCGGCTACCCATTCACCTAAACTATGGCCCAGCATGGCTGCCGGGCGGACCTGCCATTGCATCAAGCACCGCGCCAGCGAGTACTCCACCGCAAAAAGAGCAGGTTGCGCAAAGCGCGTTTGATGGATGTAGTCTTCGTCGCCGTTCAAAGAGGCTGACTGGAACAAAATCTGACGCAAGTCAGATCCGAGTTCTGGTCGAAGTATATCGCAACAGCGATCTAGATTTTCCCGGAACCTGGGTTCGACCTCGTACAGGCCTCGCGCCATATTGGCGTACTGAACTCCTTGGCCAGGAAACAGAAACACTACCTCGCTGCGAATTCGCTCGTCTTCAATGTGGTCCTTGGACGAAGACGCTTGCCCAAGCTGTGCAATCGCTTGCTCGCGGTCCGCAGCCGTAACCAGCCGGCGGAATGGGAAAAGGCGTCGCCCAGTATTCAGCGTGAACGCCACATCTGCGACGTCACAATCGGGATGCTCTCGCAAGTAATCGATGAGATGCAGCTCGGCGGCTGCAAGTGCGGCTGCACTCTTAGCCGACACCACAAATGCCTGATGCCGTCGAGACGACCGCGCAGACTCATCGACCGATGGCGCTTCTTCGAGCACAACGTGAGCGTTTGTACCCCCAATTCCAAATGAACTGACTCCGGCTCGTCGAGGCGAGCAGCGCGCCGGATCCCAAGGCGCTGGCCTTGTCGGCACAAAGAAAGCACTCTGCTCAAAGCTAATTTGTGTGTTCGGTCGCTCAAAATGCAGTGTCCCTGGGATCACGCCATTTTTCAGGGCTAGAATCGCTTTGATAAGCCCAACAACGCCCGCTGCCACATCAAGATGGCCAAAATTTGATTTTAGCGCGCTGAGCACGCACTTCCCGGAAGCCGCAGCTCTCGAACCAAATACCTGGTTCAGCGCTTCAAATTCGATCGGATCTCCATTTGGAGTACCTGTTCCGTGTGCCTCAATGTAGCCGATACTGTCTGGGCTCGCGCCGGCAACTGAAAGTGCTTCAGAAATGACATCGCGCTGGCCTTTCGCACTAGGAGCCGTGTACCCCATCTTAACCGCCCCGTCGTTGTTAATCGCGGAGCCTAGAATGACCGCCTGAATGCAATCACCGTCCTTGAATGCGTCTTCCAGGCGCTTCAAAACAATCATGGCAGCGCCGCTGCCGGGAACGGTACCGTTGGCTTGCGCGTCGAAAGGGCGGCAGTGACCGTCCGGCGAGAGAATCATGCCCGGTTCGTACATGTAACCCGACCGCTGTGGAACGAAGGCGGAACAACCGCCGGCTAGAGCAAGGTCACATTCGCCCTGTAACAAAGCCTGGCAGGCAAGATGCACCGCCACGAGCGAAGTTGAGCAGGCCGTCTGCACCGAGAGACTTGGGCCGTTAAGGTTTAGTTTGTATGAGATACGTGTCGCGCAGAAGTCCTTGTCGTTACCCAGCATGATCTGGAACCCGCCGATTGACTCGAAGAGACTACGGTCCGTGCAAATGTTATGCAGAAGATAACCATTTACTCCGGTGCCCGCGTAAACTCCGCAGAGACGGGACTCCGCTTCTAGCGTGCATCCGCTGTCTTCCAGGGCTTCCCACGCACACTCAAGCAGCACTCGCTGCTGCGGGTCGACCAACGCAGCTTCGCGGGGACTCAGTCCAAAAAACGCCGAATCGAATTCCTCTAGATTCGGCAAAATCGCGCGGGCAGGTACGTAGTTCGGATGGTTTACTAAAGCCGGATCAATCGAAGCAGCGACGAGGTCTTCTCTGGAGAAAAACGTTATCGATTCCACCCCGCAACACAGATTCTCCCAAAACTCCCTGAGCGTTCGGGCGCCCGGGAGCCGGACCGACATGCCGACCACGGCAACACGTAATTCGGCATTCTGTATGCTTCCTGCCATTAGGATTTGTCAGAAGGATTTAGTGCGCCGCGGCGGTGATCCAGGCGCAAGCGTTGCTGACTCGTAGCGTATGAGCGCCGCGCACGCCGCGACGATTCATCTTGCGTTCCCATTTTGCTCGACCCGGCTTCGTGGATTTCTGCTTCGGCGCTCAGTTCCTCGGCGAGCAGCGCAACCGTGGAGTGGCGAAACAAAGTGGGCAATCCGATTGGGCGAGCGAACACCTCTTGCAACCGCCTTTGTACGGGTAGCAAGCGAAGAGAATTGCCTCCCACATCAAAAAAGTTGTCGTGAATGCCGACTCGCTCCAGACCCAGCACCTCTTGCCATACTGCCGCGATAAGACGTTCAGCTTCCGATCGCGGCAAAACGAAATTTTCGGCTGAGGTTGCCAGGTGGTCAGCAGCCGCAGCAGGCAAAGCTCGCCGGTCTAGTTTACCATTGGAATTTAAGGGAAGGCCGTCCAACCAGACGAAGACTGTTGGGACCATAAACTCGGGCACGTGCTCGCGCAGGAAATGCCGTAGAGCGCCGATAGTGGGTGGCGCGTTATGTTCGCGCGGTACAACGTATGCCACCAAGAAACGGTCGTGGGTTGCATCGCCGGAAGCCCGCACGGCGCATGCTCGGACGCCTGGAGCTCGAGCCAGCCAAGATTCCACCTCGCCTAGTTCGATCCGAAAACCTCGGATCTTGACCTGGTAGTCGAGGCGATCGATATATTCGATCACCCCGTCAACGCCTTGCCGCGCCAGATCTCCAGTTCTGTATAGGCGCGCTCCGGGCCGACGAGAAAAAGGGTCAGGGAGAAATTTTTCGGCTGTTAGGCCCGGCCGTCTCCAATAACCTCGGCCCACATTAAAGCCCCCTACGTAGAGCTCTCCTGGGACGCCAAACGGCACCGGTCGAAGGTCTTCATCAAGCAGGTAGATCTCGGTGTTGGCGATGGCTAGACCGATAGGAACGCTTCTTCGGCTTGATTTAGGGCTACATCGCCAGGATGTAACGTCGATCGCGGTCTCCGTCGGCCCATATAAGTTGTCGAGTCGCGTCTCGAGACGTTCGAAGAATCTGGTTTCGAGATCGCGCGGCAAAGCTTCTCCACTGCAGATTACGCGCTTCAAGGACACGCATTCCTCAAGACCTGGTGTGTCCAGAAACTGCCGCAACATCGACGGAACAAAATGTATCGTTGTGACAGACCAGTTGCGGATGGTTTGAACTAGATAGTCTGGATCATGTTGTCCTCCTGGCTGCGCGATAAGCAATTGGGCGCCTGTCATTAACGGCCAGAAAATCTCCCAAACGGAAACGTCGAAACTGAATGGGGTTTTCTGCAAGACCCGGTCCTCCGGGCATAATCGATACTCCTGCTGCGTCCATAACAGCCTATTCGTTAAGGAGCCGTGGGTGTTCATGGCGCCTTTGGGTTGGCCTGTTGAGCCGGAAGTATAGATTATGTAAGCGAGTTGCCTTGCCTGGATTGATATCGCTAAGCTCGAGTCAGACTCCGAATGATAGGCAGCAGAGGGATCATCAAGCGCGACAAAATCAGCCTCAGCATGGTTCAGGCTCGACAACAGATGCTGTTGAGTCAAAACCACGCGAGGTCGAGCATCCTCGAGCATAAATTGAATCCGATCGGGCGGGTACGACGGATCCAACGGGACATAAGCACCGCCGGCTTTCCAAATCGCAAGTAGCCCGATCACCAGGTTGGCGGAGCGTTCCATGTAAAGCC
>Ga0213878_10000106_pt1 | contig 42920 bp, 45 predicted proteins | sample VelepicoBEBS_R02_FD_161053 | JGI IMG/M metagenome (GOLD analysis project Ga0213878, IMG submission 161053) | Vellozia epidendroides bulk soil microbial communities from rupestrian grasslands, the National Park of Serra do Cipo, Brazil - BS_R02 | ecosystem: Environmental > Terrestrial > Soil >... | reverse complement strand
AGAACCTGCGGCTGCGGAACATTCCGAAGCCGAAAGAGATCAACCACATCCTGAACCAGTACGTGATCGGTCAGGAGCGGGCGAAGAAGTCGTTGGCGGTCGCGGTCTACAACCACTACAAGCGCGTCAACGCCGGCGGCACCTCCGGCACCGGCGCCGAAGAGGTCGAGCTGCAGAAGAGCAACATCCTGCTCGTCGGCCCGACCGGCAGCGGCAAGACCTATCTCGCGCAGACGCTGGCGAAGATCCTCGACGTCCCCTTGGCGATGGCCGACGCGACCTCGCTGACGGAGGCCGGCTACGTCGGCGAGGACGTGGAGAACATCCTCCTCAAGCTGATCCAGGCCGCCGACTACGATGTCAAGCGCGCCGAGAAGGGCATCGTCTACATCGACGAGATCGACAAGATCGCTCGCAAGAGCGAGAACCCGTCGATCACGCGCGACGTTTCCGGCGAAGGCGTCCAACAGGCGCTGCTCAAGATCCTCGAGGGGACGACGGCCAACGTCCCACCGCAGGGCGGGCGCAAGCACCCGCACCAAGAGTTCATCCAGATCGACACCACCAACGTGCTGTTCATCTGCGGCGGCGCGTTCGACGGCCTGGAGAAGATCATCGAAGGCCGCGTGGCGTCGAACTCGCTCGGGTTCCGCGCGAATCCCGAGTCGAAGAAGGACGCCCGCCAGTCGAAGATGCTGCAGCAGCTGATGCCCGAGGACTTGCTCAAGTTCGGCTTGATCCCGGAGTTCATCGGCCGCCTGCCGATCGTCGTGACGCTCGACGCATTGGACGAGCTCGCGCTACGCCGCATCCTGGTCGAGCCGAGGAACGCGCTCGTGCGTCAGTTCCAGAAGATCATGGGGATGGACGGCGTCGAGCTGACGTTCACCAAAGAAGCGCTGATCGCGATCGCGATCAAAGCCCAGTCGCGCAAGACCGGCGCCCGCGGCCTCCGCTCGATCCTCGAAGAGATCATGCTCGACGTGATGTACGACTTGCCGAGCCTGCAAGGCGTGAAAAAGTGCGTCGTCAACAAGGAAGTCGTCGAAAAGCGCGAGAGCCCGACGTTGGTGTTCGCCGAGCGGCCTAAGGATCAAAGCGCCTAGTATCACCGGTCACGGCTCGATGATGAAGTCCAAGGGTCGTGGCCGCGCGCGCATGCGCGTCTCCGACTACTTTCGCCTCGGACGTCGACAGCCGTCTTTAGATTTCGTCGATGTGGATATCTGGGGCGACACACCACTATTTGTAGATCCAAGCGTGCTCCGGCAATCACCAACGGACTTTGCAAACAACTCAGTAATCGTATTGCAGGACTTCTTTTCAACGGTGCTGGCCGCTATTCGCGCTGGGGATCATAGCCGTGCGAGCTTTCTCCTTGCCGCGTTGCGGGAACCCAACGAAACGCACCTAGGGTTTTCGAGAAACAAGGCACGGGGACGGGCGCTTGGGCCAACAAGTGTTCAAAACCTCGTATCCGCCTTTGCTGACAGCGCCGCGGTTCTAAGCGGGCTGTTGACAGATCTTGAAGATTCACTGCTCCTCGTCGAAGGGATCGGCCCTGATCTCATCTCCGATATTACTATAAATGTAATCCGAGGCGAACTGGTTCGTTACACTATCGACCAATGCACCTTATATGGTATGCAACTTCGCGAATCGGTACCGACCGGTAAGATTTGGAATCACCAGACCCATGAATGGGAGGACCATTTTGATACATTGCCGTCGGTACGGGCAGAAAAATTGCTTCTCGTGCCAAAATGGATCGTTCGACGGCAGGTAACATATACATATAACACATTTTATTCCGACTTTGTACTCAGCTACTTAGAGCGCAGCGAGATCGCGCTCAATACGAACTTGGTACATACCCTGCAAGACGGCAGAAAGCGCGTCTACAAAGGAGACCTAGAATACAAGTACGGCCGACAGAAGTCGCTCGCAAACCGTGTCGTATCCGAAGATCCGACGCTGCTTTCGAGATACAAGCAGAGTCGTGCAGCTTTTCTCGAACGGGGATCCTGCAGCATATATTTTTGTCGAGTGTAAAAACTATTCCGCAGATCCGCAGAACCCAGAGCTTGACCAACTTTCTGGGCGATTTTCGCCTCAACGAGGTCGAGTCGGAATTCTCGTTTGCCGACGCATCGCGAATAAGTCTCTTTTCGCGGAGCGTTGCCGTGATACTGCTCGTGACGATCGCGGCTTTATAATCGCATTGGACGACGAGGACCTTGCCCAACTCGCTCGGTGGAAGGTGGCAGGAGATCAGAACGCTATCGATACTGACCTTGATCGGCGATTTCGCTTCTTAGTGAGCTAATACAGAGACTCTCGAGTTAGTTGGATCGAGCTTCGAACAGCCGCCGCTATGCCGTTCCCGGTTCGTCACGCCGTCGTTCAAGTCGAATATCGCGCCAATCGCGGAAGATGCGCTCGCACGTCGCATCGATTTCGGCCCACACGCGTGCCTTCGGACCGCGTAGGCGGTAGATATCTTGCCGCGGCAGATCCACGTATATGACTTCGTCAATCTCGATGCCCGACTCCGTCGCAGCTCGGCGAGCGACCTCCGCTTCGATGTCGACCCAGGTCTTACGCTTCTCGAGGTTCGAGGTCTTGATCCCGGACGGATTGATAATTACCGCGACGCACCTTCGCTTTGCATTTGGCGCGCGCGGAATAAAGGTCGCATAAAAGTCTGTTGTCGAATTAACCATCAGCGCGCCGACCGCGATCGTCGTCTTCACGGTGCGCACATCTTCGAAGACTCCCCCGAGTTCGAGATCACGCAGGTGCTCCAGCGCCGCACGGTTAGACTTACGCCACGTCTCGTAGTAGGCGGCACTCTCGAACCGCGGCTGCTCGACGAGCGACACAGTGCGATCGAGCACCGCGGCCTCGCGGCCGCCCCCGAAGTATTCCGCCAGGATGCGTCGCACGGGATCGTACATGATTATGCGCGCCTGCTGGAGCTCAGGCGGCTTGGCGTAGTCGCGCAACGTCGAACGCTTCGCGGTTTCACTGGCGACGTAGAACTCCGCGATGTTGCGGCCGTTTAAGGGCGGGTGCTGGGGAACGGGCATCGGAATTCCTCCAGGCTGAACCATTCTCGGATCGATCGCCGAACACCTGTTCGAGTCAGGCCTCGCGCCAGTTGCCGCGGCGATGTGACGATTTGGTTGGCATTCCGGAAGCGGCCCTGGCGCTCGCCGGCTCGGCGGTCGCTAGGCTTGCAGCCGTCCATGTAGCACAGACGCCTGCTTGCAGCGGGGCCTGCGAGTGCCAGGTTGCCGCTATGGCGGAGTTGCCGGCCCCGATTAGCCGACTGGAATAGAGGCACGCTCACCGCCGCCTGTGGGGACGCAGCGCCGCCTGGTGCAGCAGAAGGGCGATGTCGGAAACGTCGGTCGAATCTGACTCGGTGAAATAGGAGTAGATCGCTGCCAGCGTATCGTCCTGGTGCTTCCGCGCCTTCATCGCCAGCATGATCTCGGCAAAGTCCGCCGCGGCCTGGAGATCCGTAGCGATGTTTCCTTGCCGTCGCGATACGACGGATAGAAGAAGTAGCGATACGAGTCCGTCCTGTCCGCAACGGCTTTCGTAGCTAAGGAACGCTTCGCGCAGAAAGCGCTTCTCGTCGGTCGTCGGTTCCCGGGTCCAATCGATGCCGAAGCGCTCAAACGTCTCCGGCGCTCTGAAGGGAACGACGTTCTTCATGGTACATCGCTTCCGAGCCGTTCGGTGCCGCGGTAGATGCCGGCATCGCGCACCGCAGCGATATCGCTGCGGAACGACTGCGGCGAGCGCCCGAAACGCTGTTGGTAGAGCTCGTACCGAACGGGCTCGCGCCGTACGAATCGGGCGATGAGCCAAGCGATTCGAACGATGGGATGGCGGCCGCGCTCCTGCATGGAGGATGCGCGCCGGGGGCTCGACGCGGGTGCGTCGAATTGGCGGACTGTCATTCGATGTTGCTCCATCGGGTGACGGGCCCGGTCAGCGGTACCAACGCTGATCGGGCCGCTTTAGTTTTTGTGGGATCGCGATGACGCTGGTAGCCTCGCCGCGAGCCAGCACCATTATATCACAAGATCCCGCACAAGTTGTTTGATTGCCGCAAATTGTTTTTAAGTTTGGGATCAGACTTTTACTTTCGCCGCATTTAAGGGTCATCGTCGCGCAATTTTGCTTGCAAGGCGCCATCGTTGGTACTTTCAGATCACGAAATTGACCCGACCTAAGACCGGGACCGTATCATTCGATAGCGAAAACCGCGGGCTGGAAGAATGACATACCAAGCAGAACTTGAGCAAGACGAGGATGGGTCGGTCTTCGCATACGTCCCCGATCTTCCGGGATGCATCAGCTGGGGAGCGACATTCGATGAGGCACGCGAGAATGTCCGAGAGGCGATGGCACTGTGGATTTCAGTCACAAGGGAGCGAGGTGGCCGGCTGGCCGACACCGTCGACGATATCGTCCGCTCCGATTGAGGTCGATGCGGCGTAAGAGCTTGTTTCGAACGAGCGATGCGGAGATCGATGCGGCAATCGTTGAAGGTCGGCTGCATGCCCTCCCGCGGGTCGTCGAAGCTATATATGATGCGGTGCCTGGCGAGATCGTCATTCGATTTGAGAACGGTGTGCGAATGGCGTTTCCGCGCGGCCTTCTTCAAGGTCTCGAGGCGGCGTCACCCGGAGAATTGCAAGACGTCGTCATTGCGGGCCCAGGCACCGGCCTCTATTGGCCGAAGCTTGATGTCGGGCACTACGTACGCGGCCTCATCGGCGGCGTCTTCGGGACGCGGACGTGGATGCAGCAACTGCGTAACCGTGGCCGAAAGATGAAAAGGCCGCCGAAGACTGCCGGCCCGCGAGAGGATGGTAGGAAAGGCGGGCGACCGCGGAAGACGGCCTAACGCACGTCCGGCGGAAGTCGCCCGAGTGGCGTTGAAGCATTTAAGCGATGGCACCCACGGAGGGACGTCCCGGGCCGGGTGAGGTTGCGCAGCGGGTGATCCCCACCGCCGGAGGCTCGTTGATCAACGCCGCGCAGCGCGTGCTTTCCGACGGACACGAACGCGACGCCGGACAGATCCTCGCCGAGGCGGTCAAAGCCGGGTTGCTACCCCCACAGACGCGCAGGATCAAACTGTACACGTCGTTGTACGAATACGTGCAGCGCAACATCGCGCACGGGCGTCGCCCTCTGATCGTGCAAAACGAGGCGACGCACGCCTTCCGCATCAACCACCCCGTCGATGACTGGCCTGACGTGGAGTTGCCCGCGCCCCGTCCGTGGCTCGCTGTAGCGCAGATCGACGCGATCGCGAACCACTTGCACACAACCTCAACGGCCGCGGCACCCGAGGCGTTCGAGAAAGCCGTCTGCGACGCATTTGCCGCGATCGGGTTCGTCGCAACGCACGTCGGAGGGAACGGAGCCCCCGACGGCTTGCTCGACGCGCCGCTCGGACCGCTCGCCTACCGCGCGGTCCTCGAATGCAAGACGGCGCATGCGTACACGACCGTCCTCGATCCGCGGCTCGAGGAGCCCGCCCGCTTTCGCGAGCCTTATAACGCGCAGTACGCGATCCTCGTCGGTCCGGCGTTCTCGGTCGACGGCGTCTTCGAGGGCGAGATGAAGACCCACGCGATCTCGGTGTGGTCGGTCAACGACGTCGTTAACGCGCTTCACCTCGGCGTCGATCTCGCCGAATGCCGTGACCTGTTCGCGGCGGGCGTGGTGGAGGACCGGCTCGCCGATCTGTCGTGGTCGCGCGAGCACGGCGCGCGAAAGCGCCTCGCCGTCATCGCCAAGCTGCTGCACGAAGCCGCCTGGAAGGCGCAACAGGCGCTGGTCGGCCGTGTGAGCGCCGTCGACGCTCCGGCGTTGACGGTCGACGCCGCACTCATGCTGGTCGACACCGCACTTCAGGAAGCCAAGGCGACCGGCGGAGCTTCACGCGACGAAGTCGAAACCGTGATCGCCGATCTCGTCCGGAGCGGCGCCGCGATGAAGCTCGTGGACCGCGATGGCGTCGTCCTCTGCTGCCCGCCCGCGCACTAATCGTGCGAGCAGCGGAGCATCACGCGAGCAAACCGAACCTTTCTAACGATGGCATCCACGTTCACGACGATCGACGACTACATTCGCGCGCAGAGCGAGGACGTCCAGCCCGTTCTGCAGCAAGTGCGCCGCACGGTTCACGAGGCCGCACCGGAGTCCGAAGAGACGATCAGCTACAAGATTCCGGCGTTCAGGCTCAACGGCGAGGTTCTCGTTCACTTTGCGGCCTGGAAGCATCACGTCAGCCTCTACCCGGTGCCGAAGGGCGACGCAGCGTTCCGCCGCCGCATCGACCAGTACCGCGCAGGCAAAGGCACTCTTAAGTTTCCGCTGAAGCAGCCGATCCCGCTCGACCTCATCACGACGATCGTCAAACGCCTGATCGCAGAACGACACAGAGGCTGATTCCGTCGGCATCGCTGTCCGGAATCGCAAGGCCGCGTTCTGTAAGGTACTCCAACTCTAGCTCGATCACTTCACGAGCGTTTGCGAGCGCTTCTTCGACGGTTTCTCCTTGACTGTGCGCGGTAGGGAATGCCGGGATCACGACGTTGAAGCCACCGTCTTCGTCGTCGACTTCCAGTAACACCCGGTATGATAACGTGTCCGCCATTGCTCCCGCGTGCTCCCCAAATTGTCGGCCGCCCCACGGGTTCGCACTTAAGAGGCGAAGCTTGGCCAAAAGGAACGGCTGGCTGATCGCCGCCGCAGCAAACGTCTGATATAATGAATCTCTCCCCCTGCGATGAGGGCGTACTTACAACAGAAGCTACGGACCGAGAGGCGTCGAGCGTTCGGCGCCTCTCGGTTTTTCTATGTCAGCTGGATCTCAAAGTCCAGCCGCCGCGCTACTGCGTCGTGAAGGAACCGAGCAGAGTCGGAGCGGTGACGGCTGCGCAGGGGGCTGGGACGTATACGTCTTGTGCCCAGACTTGGTACGTCATCGCCGGGGCGAGGGGCGCCACGGAAAATGCGGCGCCGGCAGTGTGCTGCTGCGCAGCGTTCGGCGCTGGGATCGGGCTTGGCACCGGGGTCGGCGACGTCGAGACTACCGGCGTGCCTGTCGCTGGTATCAGCGTGACTTTGCCGGTAAAGCGTGAGAGGACGACCGTTTGCACGTTGTCAGGAATTCCGGTCGACCCGGGCGCGGGATAGATCAGGTACTCGGGCTCGCCCAGGAACGCTGGCACGTTGCAAATCACGGCCGGGGGGAAAGTCGTCGCCCCGCCGCCGCTGCACGCGGCCAGCGCGAGCGCAACCAATGCCAAAGCCGACCAGCCGCTGAATCTCATCAGCGCCATCGTCGCACCGCGAGGCCGGGCGGCGCAAGCGGTATGTTCATACTGAAAAGTACGCTTTCGCGCACCGCTCGCCATAGGGCGACGTGGAGTTTGGCGCTCATCGGAGAGGCTAGGTGTACGCAGCCGGTGGCGTAATAGCTATGCGCTCAATGCGGATGTCGGCGTCCGCATCGGAGGCCGGGAGAGTCTCGCCGCGTTCGAGCATCACTTCGATTGCGAGCTCGATCCCCTCACGCGCGTTGCGGAGGGCGTCTTCCACGTCATCACGCTGCGTGAGAGCGTGTGGAAAGGCTGGAATGTGCACATCAAAGCCCCCGTCCAGTGGATCGGGCTCCAGAAAGATGGCGTACCGCAGCGCCTCCATGCGACGAGATTTCCTTTCTTCTGATTCGACGTCCCGCCAGACTAGGGATCAATCATCGGTAGTGCCTTCTTCCAGAAAGAAAGATTGCATCAGGAAGGAGGCAAGCTCCTGGCGTCTCACAGTCGTGGCCTGGTAGTCAGCATCTGCTAAATATGCTATATTTACCGAGGCAAGCAGGCAAGTGAGAGTCTGCGGAAGGGGAGCGAGAATCATGAAAGTCCAAGGCGGGCGCAAGAAAGCTGCACTGATCTATTTGCGCAAACAGGGCCGCCGAAAGAAGTCAGCTGGCAACAGCCCCCAGCGGGAGACTAGAGAGCGGCCAGAGGGCGAGCCGGAGATCGAGATCATCGAAGTCGTCGAGTTTCCGCGGAAACGCCAGCCGTAACGAACCGTGTGGCTCGCACAAGCCGATGCTGTGAAATGGACTGACATCGGCACATTCGCGGCGACCGCCGTCCAAACCGTGGTCGTTGTGGTCGCTCTTGTCGTCGCATACTTTCAGTATCGTTCGGCAGTCGACGCCGGCCGGATTCAGTTGACGATTGACACGTTCAAAGAGCTGAAGAAGAAGGCACTTTCTGATGCGATCGATCGCACGTCGGCGCACCTACACTACAGGGAGGACTGGCCAGCACTGACTGCGGACCTGAAGAAGGCCGAAGACGATGCCGCTCGGATACAGCGCGAGCAAGACCTGTTCACGATCGCGAACGAATTTTCCAAAGTCTGGCAGCTCTATAGGAGCTCCTTGATCTCGCGAACGCTCTATCTCGAGGAATTCGACGAGTTGACGCTGTTCGTCTGCGGCTCGGTCAGCGGTGTATACGAAATTTACGACCAGCCCGACTATAAGGGCCTTTTTCGGCTAGCAGAGCGTTGCAAAGCGAACTACATACGGCGCAAGGGGCGTTACAAGTTACTCTGTGATCTGGATATCCCGCCCGTTGAGAGCGTCGGCACGCAATCCCTCCAGTCGTAAACGAACGACTGGAGTCTAAGCGATCAGTTCGACGCGCTGGCTGGAGAGGACGCGGAAGCGCGTGTCGTACGAGAGCATCGCGTCTTCGATCTTCACGCGGCTGTGGATCAGGACGTCTTGGGAGGTGCGACCCTGGCCGAGGTCGCGGACGCTGCCGGCGACCATGCGGATCAGCGGCACCGTGCCGGGCGCAGGCTGGTTCAGGCGCTTCGCGCGCACGAGCGCCTCGACGATCGCGTTCTGCACCACGCTCGGCAGCGCGCGAAACTCGTCGTCGGTTTTCTTTTGAAATTCGACGTGCTTCGGCTCGGGCTTGTTCTCGACGTAGCGCACGACCGCGTCCCAGTCGTCGGCCGCGATCGCGGTGAAGGAGCAGAAGTAGCGGTGGACGACGCGCTCGGGCGCCTGCATCGCGTCGCACTGGTCGACGTGGACGCGGCTCGGGATCGTCCGCTGGCGCAGTTGAAAGGTGAAGCTCAGCTCCGTCTCCGCGAGCTGCTTGGGGCACACGAACGCGACGCCTTCGCGCGAGACCGTCGTCCCCAGCACGGGGATCCGCCGGCCGTCGCTGATCGCGAAGCCGTGGAACTTCCCAGGGCGCGCGCCGAGGGCGCCGTTTTCAAACCAGCGCTGCTCGCGACGCCCGAAGAGCTGGTCGAAAAGCTGCATGCCAGGCCACATCATAGCAAGCTTGCGGCCTGCAACCTGCCCTTTTGGCCCAAATCTTACGGTTCTTTGATCGCGGTCACATCAAAAGCGCGCTTCGAGGTCCCAAGTTTACGCCGGGTTTACGTTCGCGCCGTCGCGGGGGCCGCCGGCCCGCTCCACGGCGGCGTTGACGCGGTCGGCGGCGACAGCCGGCGTATCGGGTGGGTCGACGTGCACGAAGAGATGCTTGTAGGTCGAAGCGCCGGGCTGCAGATCGATCACCAGCACGCTGTCCTCGCGCTGGTAGTCGAAGAACACCGTCTCGCCGTGGTACAGGAACGTTCCGGCCATCTTGAAGGGCCACGGCGAATTCGTCCCGATCAGCTTGAGCGACTCCCAGAAGCTGGGCGGCTTCTCGACCAACGCGCCCGCGACGTTCGCGAGCGGGATCGTGAACGAGCCGTGGAACGACCACACCTTGTCCCAGCCGGAGAGCTCCACGCGGAGCATGTCGCGGTCGACATTTACCGTTGCCATGGATCGTTCTACTCAAGGGCCGTCGCATGGTTTCGGGGTAGAAGCGGGTCATGGAGACGCAGGCAACGCTGAACGTCACGAGCTCCACGTTTCGTGACGGCCAAACGATTCCGCAGCGCGCGGTGTTCGACCAGTTCGGCTGCACCGGGCAGAACGAAAGCCCCGACATCACCTGGTCGCCCGGACCGCCCGGCACGAAGTCGTACGCCGTGACGATCTACGATCCGGACGCGCCGACGACGGTCGGCTTCGTGCACTGGATCGTGTTCGACATTCCCGCCGAGACGACGTCGCTCGCCGCCGGCGCCGGTTCGAAGAAAGACGCCGGCGTCCACGCGACGCAAGGGTTTACCGACTACGGCTTCAGCCGCTACGGCGGGCCGTGTCCGCCGCCCGGCGATCCCGCGCACCACTATCATCTGACCGTGTGGGCGCTCGACCTCGAGAAGCTCGGCGTCGACGACACGACGACGTACGCGAAGTTCCGCTTCATCATTCGCGGGCACGTGCTGGCGAAAGGCGAGATCGTCGGCCTCTACGCCAGCCCGGCCGGCTAGCCGGTGTCGTTTTGATCCCCGGTCCGGCGGTTTTCGCGCCGTGGCGTCCTCGCGTGCGCAACTGCCGCTTTGAGCGCGTTCCAGGCCTCGACGGTCAGCACGATCACCGGGATCAACAACCACGGGTACTGCTCGAAATAACCCACGAAAACAACTCCTCTTAGGGATCGACGCCCGAGGGATGACGCCCGGTTCCGACCGCAGCGGTCAGCGTCAGCGCGGCCGCCGCCGATCCGACGCCGCAATCGACGAGCACGATCGACGTGATGTCGTGGATTTCGTTGTGCCCGTGGCTAGTGTCGGTCACCCACCGGCCGGACACCTTGTAGACACACTGCTGGTGCGACTCCAGGAACTGTCCCTGTTTGTCGAAATCCGAAACGGCGTCCTGGATCGCTCCGACGACGGAGCCGACGAACGCGCCGATGAAATAGCCCGCCACCGCGAGCGCGGCGACGACGATCGCGGCGATCAGCAGACACAGCAGCGCGCCGATTCCGAACGTGAACGCGCCGAGCGCGGCGCAAATGATCGCGGCGGCGATGCAGCCGCCGATCACGCCGGCCGTCGTGCCGATCGCGCCGCCCACGACCGACGCGCTTCCGATGTGCGAGCTGATCTCGCAGTGCAGGATCGGCGTCACGCACGCGGCGGGGTTCGTCGGCGAACAGGCACTATCTTGAAAGCTCAACGCAGCCTTCGGTAAATTGCTGTCCCAAGCGGCGCGCGTGCGAATCTCGTCCATCGGATCCGTCACGCCCGGCGATAGCGGCAGATCGGTCGGGAACACCAGCTTCAATGGGGGCTTCCCGATGTTCGTCGTCCAGTCGCCGTCGGTGAACGGCTGGATGCCGAAGTGGTTCTTCCCCGCACAGTGCGGCGTTCCGACGATCGTGATCGGGTCGGGGTAGACTTCCTTCAGGCGCGTGAACCAGTCGTAGACTTGCATCCAAGCGACGCCGAGCGCGGCACCGCCCGCCACGCCCGCGCCGAGGCCGAGGACGACGGGGTTCGCGGTAGCGCCTGCGATCGCGAGGCCGGCGGCTGCACCAAGGACGGCTCCCGGTATAGCGCCACCGGCGACGCGATTGATCCCCGCGTTTTGATCGCCGCTGATGTTGTGCGCGCTGCATTCCATTCGCCTTACCGCCTCTCGATCGTCACGGTGACGCCGCCGGTCGGGGCGCCGCCTTGGCGGACGCTCACGTTGAACGTTTCGGCCGGTCCGGGACCGTCCGGCGCGTCGACTATCAGCAGCACGTCACGATAGCGCTCGCCGGGCTGGAACGTGAAGCTAGCTGGTTCGACACGCGCCGGCCACGCCGCGTCGCGCGGCGCGAACATCGTGTCGGGGTTCGCGTCCTTGCCGATCGCGTCGGCGAAGACGTACGAGTCGACCGTGATCTCCACGTCGTCGCCGTGCACGGGTACCGGCGGACGCTTCGGCGAGAGCGTGCCGGGCTGCACTGGCGGGTCGTCGGCGAACGTGTTAAAGACGCGAATCGGCGATTCCACGCGGGAGTGCGCGGCGTAGACTTGCGTATTGTTCTGACCCCGGTTGTTCGACGGATCCGCGTCGTCCGGGTGGAAGAGCTCGATTTCCAGGCAGTAATGTCCGGGCGTCGCCGGCGTTGTCCACGGAAACTGGGCCGTGGCGACACCCGGCCACGTTGGAACGTCGACGAACGTCGTCCCCAAGGCGTGCTTGACGGTGCCGCCGGCACCGAACTCCATCCACCAGATTTGCACTCGCGTCCCCGGCGCGGGGCGGGTGCGCGAGCTGTTGTGGACCGTGACGATGACATCATACGTGGTGCTCGCGACCAGGTCGTATGTGTTCTGCGGGACGCCGTTCAGCAGGATGGCGACGTCCGGGTTCGCCCAGGTCACCGGTAGTCCGAGCGCCATCAGCATGAACTGATCGTAAATGCACGGATCGGGCCGGTCGGTCAGCCGCGCTGGGACGTAGATGCAGCCCCAGTCGGGCGGGCGTCGTCCGACCATGACGGCGAGGATCCGCAAGATCAGTCCGAGGCACCCGGGCCGTTGCGCAACGGAGGTAGGGATGCCCGCAGAATCGGCCATTTGCTGCTCTCCCTTGGATACCCAGCATGGCATAGCTCGCCTTGCATGGCAAGCCTACGACGAGACGGCCACTCCTACCGCATGCCATCCCGGCGCTCGCTCTCTAGGTGGACAGCGAACGCCGAGGCCCCTGGAGCGCTACGGCTGCGGGCGCAGCCGCAGCGTTCGCACTGCGGTTCCGCCGTCCGGCGCGAACGCCTCGAGCCGCACGTCGATCACGCCGGCGCCCGCGTCCGGGACGGTGATCTGCCGCGCGAAGTGGCCGTTCGGGTCGGCGCCGGAGTCGGTCGTGATCGTGCTCTCGTTCGTTTCGCCGAAACTGATGAACGCGCTGCTCGTCGCGACGATGTGCACGCGCGAGTTCGGTTTCGTCCAGCCCTGCACCGTGAACGTGCGCGGGACCGCGGTGCCGTTCGGCGGCGAGACGTCGCGGAAGAAGTTCTCGTTCGGCTGCGCGGCGTTCAGAAACGTCCACGACTCCGCGATCCCCGGTGCGGTCACCGCGACGCGGTGCCGGCCGTACGGCAAGTCGTACGTCGGGTCGTACGAGAACGCGTGCGAGGAGACGTAGGCGTACTGCGTGATGTCGCGCCCGTCGAGCTGCACGCGCACGGCGTTGGCGTCGACCTCGCGCGGGAACGTTCCGCCGATCTGCGGGCGCAGGCTGCGGACCGTTGCGTTCGGGCTCGGCTCGACGCGCACGAGCCTCAGCGGCGCGCCTTGCGGCACCGGTGTGATGACCACCGGCGGCCCGCCGGGCGGGGCCGCGCCCGCGACCGGCTGCGTGATGAGCACGGCGCGCGTGCGGCCGTCGTAGTTCACGCTCGCGCCGAGCGCTTGCGCGACGAAGCGCAGCGGAACCAGCGTGCGCGCGCCGACGATGAACGGCGGCGAGTCGAGCATCGTCTGCGCGCCGTTGACGATCGCGACGTTCGCGCCGATCTGCAGCGCGACGGTGGTGTTGCCGCGCGTCGCCGCGATCTTCCCGTTTTGGTAGACCACCGAGGCGCCCAGTCGTTCGAAGACGCCGCGCAGCGGAACGTACACGCGGCCGGCGCGCTCGACCGGCGGCTGGTCGAACGCAATCGCCGCGCCGTTGACGCTCACCGAAACGGGCGCGCTTTGCGCCCCGGCCGCGAGCGGAAGCGCGGTCGGCGTGAGAACGGCGAAGAGTGCTGCGAAAGCGGTCGTGCGCGTCATCATTCAGGATAACGACGCTCGGGCCGTTTCCGTCACCCCGTCCGGGTCCCGTCTCCCGCGGCGTCGAGCTCGCAAATCCCGGCTGCTGTAACGGCGGCACGGACGGCCGGGTCGCGCTCGTCGTCGAGGACCCGCTGCAAGATCGCACGAGCCCACGGCGTCTCGATCGCGAGCAGCGCTTCGACCAGCGCCAGCCGCGCGGGCGCATCGCACCCGGCCGCGCGCCGGTCGACCAGTGCCGGCCACCCCGGCGGCTGCGGTACTGCGGCGGCGAAGAATGAGTCCGCGTCGGGGATGGAGTGAGCGGCCGGGATCGGCCCGGCATCTGGTGATCCGGCGTCGGGGCCCCAGTCCGCGAATCGCGAGAACGTGCGCGGTGCGGTGTCCAGAGGCGCGGGCGCGAGCGGCGGCGCGAAGGAAATCGTCGGCCGTGGCGCGGCGCGCTCGGGTGCGAAAATGACGACCGCCATCAGCGCGGTGGCGAGCACCGCAAGCAGGGTCGGAATCTGGAGCGTCAGCATGTCGCCGCCGTGGGAGCGGCATGCGCTCGAAGCGCCTCGAGCAGCGTGGCGCGCGCATCGTTGAGGCCACGGTCGCAGCCGCGCGTGAGCGCGTCCTCGAACAATTCGAGCGGCACGCCTTCATATCGTGCGAGCGTTTCGTCGAGCAGAGCACCGTAGTGCGCGACGGCTCCGCCCATTCGCGCATCACCGAGGCATTGAGGGAGAAGCGCAACGAGCGCACGCAGGACGCAGGGCGCTCCGTACGGAGCATCGTCGATTCGCGCAAGAGACGAATCGCCACGCCAGTCGCGGTCGGCGAGCGTTTCGAGCAATGTCGTCAGTGCCGACCGCAGCGCGCGATCTTCGAGGTCGTCGGCGGCGACGTAGAAGCCTGGGATGCGGAGCTTCACGAACAGCCGGTCGAAGACGTCGTGCAGCGCGGCGCGAACGCGGTCGAGCGTGTCGGCGATTCGCGCGTCGTACGGCTCGACGTCGTCAGGAAACAACGCGCGGAGCACGAGCACGTGCGCCACCAGCCCGATCTCCGATGTGCCGTTGAGCAGCCGCTCGATGTCGCGAAGCCGGAGCGCATCTGCCGACATGACGAACGAGATCGCGGGCGCGGCCGGCTCCGGTTCGGCGATCGCCGGAATCGTCGGAACGCTTTCGGACGGAATGCTCGCCGTCAAGAAATTCGCCGTCGCAGCACTCGCCGCTGAAGAATCGTAGGAGCTTGCCGCAACCTCGTCGGCGGCGTCCGTGCACGTCGCCGGCCTCGCTGCCGGCATGGGCGCGACGGTGAGCGCGTCGACATGGTACGCGAGAGCCGCGGGCCGCAACGCGAAGCCGTTTCCGCTCCGAACGCGAACCTGCACCGGCTCCGCCGCCCGCGTCGTGCCGTTGATGCCGAGCGAGGCCCCGATGCAGACGATCTCCTCTTCGGCCGGAGCGCCTGCGAGGTACGACATGGCGAGCACGATACGCGTGCCGGCCGGGACGTCGTGAAGCGCCAGACCGTCCTCCTCCAGCGGCGAACGACCGTGCCGATCGAGGACGCCGTGTCCGTCCAGCGTCGTCGTCCCCGCCACGTACGTTGCGCCGGTAGCCGACACACGAATTACCAACTCGTCGATGCCCTCCTGGACCGCAACGTCGATCCGTACCGCGAACGCCGCACCAGCCACCGCGTCGTTCGGCGCGTGCAACACGGCGCTAGCGAGGTCGGCCTCGTTCCCTGAAGACTCTTCGGCGCCAGTGGCGTCCGAGTAATCAACACCCAACGAAGCGGTCGCCAATGCATCCTCTCGATGTGGCGGCTCTTGAGGTGCCCGATCGCGAACTACGAGTTCCACCTCCCGACGTGCACGTTCGCCGTCCACATCCGTCGCGATCAGCACGATCGGAAGCGCATCGGGCACCGGACGCGGAACGCCGTCGCCCGGCGCAGCAGCAACGCCATCGCCCGGGAGTGCCGGAGCGCCGTCACGCCAAGAATACTCCGGATCAAGACAGACATCGAGCGCGACGCACGCTGCAGCACCCGGCGCAAGTGCCCGCGGCAACGGGGCGCCGACGCACGCAATGCGATCGCCGGCTGCGGAAACCGTCAACGACTCCGCGACGTCGCCTGCATTCACGACGCGTACGACGATGCGCGCAACGTCGCCGGGCGCGACACTCCGCGGAATCTGCATGGCATCGAGCCGCACGTCGCGGACATGCTCGGGTAAGACCGCCGTTTCGACGACGTGCCCACCGGCGCACACGCCGATCGTTCCACCGCTCCATGCAGCGGGGTACCCAGCAGCGAGCATGATCCGCGTACGTCCGCGCGCCGGAATGAGCCCCAGCGTGATCGCGCAGCCGGCGGCGGACCGCTCCGCTCGCGCGAACGACGGTTCCTCTTTGCGGTTCTTCCGAGCGCGCCAACTCACCGGAACGCCGTCTACGCCGACCTCCTCGTCGGTGAGCATCATCCCCTTCGGCAACGTCACGCCGACCGGCACCTCGTGCGCGTCGGCCCAGCCTTCGTTGCGCACCTCGATCGCGATGTGCGTCCGCCGCCGCGACGGAATCAATCCGACCTCCGGCGCTGCGATCAACGGCTCGGTGACCACGCCCGCGCGTGCCGGAAGCGCGCACGTCACACCGTTACCGAACCGCACCTCGCCGTCGTCGGCGCGAATCTCCGCGACGGGCCGCACGACGCGCGCGTTGAACGCGAACGCGATCCGCTGCCCGACGTCGAGCCGCGGCGCTTCGACGACCGCCGGACCGTCGCCGTCGAGCCGCGCGCAGCCGACCGGCGCGGGCACGACGACGCGCACGCCGTGTGCCGGTCCGTCGCCCTCGTTCGTGACCTCGGTCCGCACGCGGACGGTCTCGGGGCCGAGCTGCTCGACGAACGTCCCGCTCGCGGCGCCGTCGAACACGGGCCGGCTGCGGACGAGGAGCGCGCAGCGGTTCGTCCCGAGCTCCGCGCCGTCGAGCCGCAGCACCGCCTGCACGAAGAGCGCGGTCAGATCGTCGACGGGCATCCGGACGCGGGCCAGAATCCTCGCGACGGCGTCCTCGCCCGGCGCGACCGGCTCGACCGCGACCTCGGTGCCCGCCAGCGGCTCGAGGCCCTCGGCGAGCACGAATGCGACCGTCGCGGGCCGGCTCGGCAGCGCGCCCAGGTTGCGCGCGCGGAACTCGATGCACACCGTCTCACCGGGGCGCGCGACGCGCGGCTCGACGAAGAGCGCGCGCAGAACGGGTTCGTAGCCGGCTGTCATACCGGACTCGGTGCCCGCCGATGCGGCCTCGCATGACCGGGCAGGAGACTCCGAGGTGAGCGGGGACACAGTGGCCCGACAAAGGGCGCCTCGCGGGGGCGCTCCGAAGAGGGTGGAACCGATGATCGATCTCTCGACGCTTCGCCGGATCCCGTTGTTCCGGGACTTTACCGACGATCAGTTGTCGCAGGTGCTGGCGACGGTGACGACGCGCCGCTATGCCAAGCACCAGTTCGTCGTGCGCGAAGGCGAGCCGGGCGACACCTTCTTCGTGATCGCGGCGGGTTCGGTCGCGGTCTGCCGGGTCGGCCCGGACGGGCGCGAGACGATCCTTTCGATCCTCAAAGAGGGCGATTTCTTCGGCGAGATGTCGATGTTCGACTCGTCACTGCGCTCGGCGTCGATCAAGACGCTGACCGACGTCGAGCTCGGCGCCGTCCGCCAAGGGGACTTCCTCGGGTTGATCGACCGCAATCCGCAGATCGGCCGGCTGCTGGTGATCGAGCTCTCCGAGCGCCTCCGCGCCGCGAACGCGCTGATCGCCGCGACGACCTCGCAGGACATCCGCGCCCGCCTCGCCTCGCTGCTGCTGAACCTCGCGGAGCAGTTCGGCGAACCGGTCGACAACGGCACCCGCATCGCGCTGCGCCTCACGAACCAAGAGATGGCGAACATGATCGGCACGACGCGCGAGACGGTGAACCGGACGCTGAACCGCTTCTGGGACGATCGCCTGGTCGACATGCGCACCGCCCACGTCGTCGTCACCGAACCCGACAAACTGCGCTCGCTGATCCCGTAGCAGCGCGCCGCGCGCGCCGGATAGATTTTCTCGCTTACGGGCACCGCCTGCGGCATGATCCCTTCGGCAGCGGTGGTCCAGCTCGCGACCGTCGCCGGCGCGCTGGCGTGCGCGTGCACGGGCTTTGTCGTTGTTTTGCGTGCTCGTGCAGCGGGCTCCGCGAACCAGGCTGCGCTCCGGAACGCCGCGTCCCGTGAAGCTGCGCTCGTCGACGCGGCGCGGCGGCTGGCATGCGCCGCGCGAGCGTCGGTCGACGCGGTGCGCGACGAGATCGTGCGCGCCGCGCGCGCGGTCGCTCCGGACATCGATGGCGTTTTGATCTACGAAGAGGACGAAGGCGCGCTGCGCTGCGTCGTCGCTTCCGGCTCGCGCTTCGCGTACTTCGACGGGACACGCGTCGCGCTCGACGACTTGTGCTCATTGCCCTCACGCGCGCTTGCCGCCGGACATCGTGTCACGCTGGCCGAGGCCGAGGCGACGAAGCTTCATCCCGGCGACTTCGCAGCGGTCGCGATTCCGTTTGCGCGAGAGGCCGGTCGCGCGTGCGTTCTCGCCATCGCCTCGCAACGTGCAATTGAAACGGAAACGATCGACCGCCTCGTGATGCTCGCCGATCAAGCCGCCCCGGCGTATCTGATCGCACTGGACCGTGAGCACGACCGCCGCCGCGCCGAGTACGACGGCCTCACCGGGCTGCTGACGCCGCGCGCGCTCCGCCAACGCCTAGCGGTGCTCGTCGACCGCGCGCGTCTCCAGCCGGCGGCGAGGCTGGCACTCCTCTTCGTCGATACGGATCACTTCAAGTGCTGGAACGACCGCTACGGCCACGCCGCCGGCGACGCTCTCCTGCGCGAGATTGCGCACGTGCTTCGGTCGGCGGCACACCGCGCGGACGATCTCGTCGCGCGAAACGGCGGCGACGAGTTCTGTGTCGTCTTCACCGAAACGGACAAGTCGACCGCGATCGAGCGCGCCGAGACGCTGCGCCGCCGCATCGCAGCGCTCGACGTGGCGCGTCTGCGGCCACCCGATGCAGAGGGCTCGGTGCGAATCACCGCGTCGATCGGCGTCGCCGCCTTTGCCGCCGACGCCTCCACCGCAAGCGACCTCCTGGAGCGCGCCGACGCGGCGATGTATCACACCAAAGAGACGGGGAGGGACGGCGTCTCCTACGCTGCCCCGGACCGCTCGCTCGCTCGGCTTTCGATGTGCCCGCCTGTTGCGGAGATGCTCCGGCCGGTTTAAAGACGCAAGAAGAAAAATCCGTACGCCGGGCTAAAGGCAAGATATGGAAGCGCCGCACCGCCGAGGTTCACGTTGCCGAGCTCGTCTCGATTCCCTTGCGAGATATGGCCGCAGTTGAGGATCGCCGCGAGGTCGAACTGCGACTTGAACTCGAGGTACACCCACGGCAGCGAGTCCTTCGTTCCGACCTTGACGTCGAAGGCGTCGGTCGAGAACGGATGCTCGAGGCCTCGCCGGGTGAGCTCGTCGCGAATGTTCGCGAGCAAAGCGGCGGCGCGGTCGTGGTATCGCGCGCTGCAGCTCGGCGCCGTCGTCAGCGCGAACGGGTCCTTAGGAATCGCTCGGCCGATCGCATAGTACTGCGGCGGACTCGGCTTCTCTTTCGTCGTGGGCAGAATGAAGCCGTAGGTGGATGAGAATAGGAACGAGATCCCGTTGTAATTCGTCGCCGATCCGATCAGCCCGGCAGCCGTTAAGTCCTTCTCGTCGACGGAGCGGTAATGAAGGCATTTGATGACGGTTGACAGCAGCGGGATCGTCCTTAGGGTGTATTCGAGCTCGTAGCCGTTGGGGACGTCGTGGTAGGCGACCATCGTATCGGCAAGCGCCAGCGGCGGCGGGATTCCTTTCGTCCCGTTCCGCAGGCGGAATTCGTAGTACGCGCGCAGCGGCGCGACGAACGCCTCCGCTTTTTTCGCCGTTTCGAAATCGCACGCGGGGTTGTCGTTTCGGAGCGCGAACGGCGCGCTGACCGGCCCGCTGGGGAGGCCGACGACCGGCCGCGGCGTCTCCGTTCCGCCCGTGAACGCCCGCGCCGTCGGTGCTCCGCGGTCGGCGACACCGAGTACGGTCGAGTACTCCACCGAGATTCGGCGTCCCGGAAACGGTCGCGCAACCAGCGGGATGCTGCGTCCGTCGATCGTCGTCGCGCTGAGGGCACCGACGGTTGCGAACGAGCTCGCCAGCGCGTTCGTCACGTTCGTCGCGCGCACCGTCACGGCTCCGCGCTTCGATGTGAATACCGCCCCGACGTCCAGCGTCCCAAAAGCGCGCGCGTCGAGCGAGTTGTTCTCGGAATAGTAGCGATAGTTGGCCGCAACCTCGAGCGGTCCGTTTTTGTAGTCCACCAGCGCGCCTGCTTGGACGTACGGAACGCCGAAGAGCTGCATTCCAGGCCGCAAGATCGAACGCGGTGAGGTGACGAACGGTTCCGTCGACGCGAGCCGCGCGCGAATCAGCGACACGAACGGATCGACGCGAATCGGGCCTTTGGTCACCGATCCGATCGCCCCGAGCCCGCTGTACCGCGTATCAATACCCGTCATGGGCCCGAAGAGATAGATATCCTGCGAAGTCAGCGGCGGACTGCCGGGACAGACGGTGGGCAGATGCGCGATGCGGTTGGCGTCGGTCAAGAAGGAGCTCGAATCGAGGAATCCGAGGTCCGCTCCGTTCACCGGATAGCGCATCGGTACGTTGTGCGCAATTTGGTCGAACGCGACGAGCGAGTACGCGCTCGCCGGAGTCGTTCGCGTGTACGCGAGCCGCTGCGTCGATGTTGAATCGTTCTCGGAGACGACCGTTCCGAGGCGGCCGTACGCCACGCGACCGGCGCACAGGTAATTTAAGAAATCGGGCGTCGACGTGAGCCCCGTGACCGAGAGCGCGCCGGCGCCCGCGCCGACGTCGGCGCTGGCGGAGAGCGTCGAATTCGCATCGAGCCGAGCGTCGGCGCGTGCGCCGAACGAGGTGCTGCGGGAGTCGATGCCGTGCCGCTGCGTCACGCGTAGCGTCGCGCGGGTCGTATTCGAGAGCTCTCGAACCGCGACGACGTCGACGACGTCGTTGCGAGTGGTACCGCTCAGCGAAAGCGACGACCCGAGCGCGGACTGTCCGAGCCGCTCCTGCGTCGACGTATTGACGAAAGAAAGGTCGAAGCGGCTTCGGGCGCCCGCGGCGAAGCTCAAACGCGCCGCGCCGCCGCCGTACTCGAGGGCCGTCTGGCTCGCGGCGGGAAACGGAACGCCGGCGATCGTGCGCGCGGAAAGATCCGTGGCACTCGAAGAAGCCGTCCGAAACACGGCGAAATCGTACGTGAAGTTCTCTCGTTGTCCGAGCCATCGCGTCAAGAGAATGCTCGTGGACGATCCGCCGGCTGCCGCAGTTCCGAACGAGCACCGCGTCACGGTCGTCGCATAGGGGCAAAACGGCGTGAACGCTCGATCCGTGCGGAGAAATGTCGCGCTCAGGGTGTCCGCGCTGCCGGCCAGATATTGCAGCTTCGCCAGCGCGGTTCGGCTTCCCGATCCGCCTCGATGCGAAATAGTCTGTCCCGACCAGTCGGCAAAGGTTTGTCCCGTGATCTCCAAGTCGGAGAACGTTTCTCCGCCCCCGACCGCGTAGCCGAGCGACCCGCTCGAACCACGGGCGAGCGCCGTCAGTCCCGAGGAGCCTGACGCACCGGCTCGCGCGACGACGTCGAGCAGTGGGTACCGCGTCGGCAGCGCGGTTCGGAAATCGACGCTGCCCGCGCTGAAGCCTTGCGCCGGCCCGAACGAAACTGAAGCGCTGCTCATGAGATCGCCGCCGAGAACAGAAGCGTCGAACGCGCTTCCGGGGCTGTTCAGCGGAATGCCGTCGAGCGTAATCGCGGTCTGCGCGGGATCGTGCCCCTCGAGGCCGTACAGCGCCTGTCCCTGACCGAAATCTCCCAGCGTATCGAGCGAGACGCCGGGCAGCTTCCCGAGCGCGTCGTAGAGGTTCTCGGAAACGTGCGCGAGCGCGCCGTTGCGCGATACGTCGGAGTACGGCCGTGCACGCGATCGCGTTGTCGAAACCCGCCCGATCGTTTTGAGGGCGCTTTCACGCTTCGCAAGCTCGAATCGCACGACAGAGCGCTCGCCGGCTTGAACGTTCACCGTCACGATCTCGCTCGATTTGTAGGCGGGCGCGCCGGCCTGCACGCGGTACACTCCGGTCGGCACCTCGGCGAACTCCAAGTCTCCGTTTGCGTCCGTCGAACGCGTCGTCGAAAGCGGCCCGGTCAGTTTCGCCAAACCGCGAAGCGGACGCTGTGTCGCGACGTCGACGACTTGAACGAGAATCGATCCGGTCGATTCCTGTGCTGAGAGGTTTGCTGGGAAAACGCCGGTCAGCAGAACGCCGATCAGCGCGCACTGCAAAGCGCGGATCAAACGCGGCATTTCCATTTCTTCACTCCGCACGCGTTCACAATTGGCTCCCGGGATGCTAGCCGTCCTTCACGGCGCTTGGGGTGTCATGTACCAAGCTTTCACGTTCTTCTGGAGCGCCATCGCGAATAGCTTGCTGCAAGCAGTTGTTTCGGAACAGCTGTTCTCTGTATTTTGTTGCTCTTTGGAGGGCAAACGTGCATATCACGAAGATCTACGCTGCCGCCTCGGCTGCGGCTCTTTTTGCACTGGGTCTGTCGGTGCCGGCATCGGCACTTGTGCAGCGTTCGTACGTCGTCTCCGGCGGCACGCTGAACATTGGTGGAGGCTCGATCAACTGCCAAAGCGGCTGCACCGTCACGACGCTCGACGACGGCTCTCAGGAGATCGATACGGCGTCGGGAGAGTCGTACTGGACGAACGGTTCCGGCTTGTAAGGCGCGCCGTAGCGGACCACTAAGGCACGCCTGCTTCGGAGCGGGCGGCTCCCGTCATGCCGACGGGATCGGCGGACTCGAATGCCAGCCTGTTGGCACGGTACCGGCGTATCGTGCGGTCGGGATGACGGCGGGGACGTGCGTCTGCGAAGCGAAGGGCGCGATCGATGTCGCACCCGAGCCGGCGCATTGCTCTGACCGCCGTTCGCGCTCCGACGACGCTCCGGGTCGACGTCCTGCCGCACCTGAAGACCGCGCGGTTCGACCGTGCGCTGAGCTATCGCGTGCCGGACGGCGTCGCCGCCGGCGTCGGCGACGTCGTGCGGGTGCCGCTCGGGTCGCGCGACGTCTTCGCATACGTTCTTTCGCCGCCGTACCGCGGCGACCCGGAGACGAAGCTGCGCGACGTCATCGCCCGCGTCGAGGGACCGCGTGCGTTCGACGCGACGGGCTTGGAACTCGCGCGGTGGATGGCGGAGGAGTACATCTGCTCGTTGCGCGAGGCGCTGGGCGCGGTCGTCCTCGCGGCGGCGCTGCCGCGCGCGGTCGAGCGCTTCATCCCGCTCGGCGATCCGCCCGATGCGGCGCGTTTCAAGATCGTTCCGCCGCGGCTGATCAAGCTGCTGTGGACCGATTTCCGCGACGGCGTCGCGCCGGACGTCTTGCTCCGCCATCCGGAAGCGCGTCGGGCCGGCGACCGCCGGACGCTGCTGCGCGCGCTGGACGCGCTGGTTCGCGCCGGCGCGCTCGAGCGCCGCCGCACGCTCGCGAAAGCCTCGATCGGCGCCGCGACGATGCGCCTCCTACGCCCCGGTGACGTGCCGATCAAAGGCAAGAAAGCGCAAGCGCTCGTCGCGCACGTCGCTGCGGTCGGCGAGCTGCGGCGCGGCGACGCCGTGCTCGCCGGCTTCTCCGACGCCGTGATTCGGCGCGCCGTCCAAACGGGCGCGCTCATCGAAGAAGCGCGCGAGCGGCGGCGCGAACGCACCGCGTGCGTCGTGCTGCCGCCCTATCCGCCCACCGAAGAACAAGCCGCAGCGATCGCGCGCATCGTCGCGCTCCTCGACGCGCGCGAGCACGCGCAGCTGCTGCTGCACGGCGTCACCGGCAGCGGCAAGACCTTCGTGTACCTGCACGCGATCGCGCGCGTGCTCGAGCAGGGCGGGCGCGCGATCGTGCTGGTCCCCGAGATCGCCCTCACGCCGCAGACCGCGGCGCGCTTCGAGGCGGCGTTCGGCGACCGCGTCGCGGTGCTGCACTCCGCGCTCTCCGAGCGCGAGCGGTTCGACGCCTGGCAGGCCGCGGCGCGCGGCGAGATCGACGTCGTCGTCGGGGCGCGCAGCGCCGTCTTCGCCCCGCTCGCGGACGTCCGCCTGATCGTGGTCGACGAAGCGCACGAGACCTCGTACAAGCAGGACAGCATCCCGCGCTACGACGCGGTCGCGGTCGCGCGCGAGCGGATGCGCCGCGCGAACGGCGTGGTCGTCCTCGGCAGCGCGACGCCCTCGCTCGGCGACTACGCGCGCGCGAAACACGGACGCTTCCCGCTCGTGCATTTGCGCCGGCGCGCGACCGCCCAGCCGCTCCCGGCGGTGCGCATCGTCGACATGGCCGCGGAGTTCGCGTCCGGCAACCGGCGCGTCTTCTCGACCGCGCTGGCGGAAGCGGTCGCCGACCGCCTCGCGCGCGGCGAGAAAACCGTCTTGTTCATCAACCGCCGCGGCAGCGCGCGCTTCGTGCTGTGCAGGGTCTGCGGCCACGTCCCCGAGTGCCCGCGCTGCTCGACCGCGCTCACCGTCCATCGCAGCGAATCGCTGTTGCGCTGTCATTGGTGCGATTACCAGACCGCATCGCCCGAGCTGTGCAGCGCGTGCGGCGCCGGTCCGGTGCGCGAGTTCGGCGCGGGGACGCAAGCCGTCGCCGCCGAGGTGCAGCGGCTCTTCCCCGCGGCGCTCGTCGTGCGCATGGACTCGGACACGACCACGCGCGTCGGCGACCACGCGCGGCTCCTCGAGCGGTTTTCCGGTGAAGGCGACGTCCTGGTCGGGACGCAGATGGTCGCCAAAGGGCTCGACTTCCCCACCGTCACGCTGGTCGGCGCGGTCGCCGCGGACCTCGACCTGCACCTCGCCGACTACCGCGCCGCCGAACGGACCTTCGCGCTCCTCACGCAAGTCTGCGGGCGCAGCGGCCGCGCGCGCGCCGGCGAAGCCATCGTGCAGACGTACTCGCCCGACCACTTCGCGATCGGCTTTGCCGCCCAGCACGACTACGAGGCTTTCGCGGGCGAAGAGCTGCGCGAGCGAAGGGCGCTGCGCTGGCCCCCGTACACCCGGCTCGTGCTGATCGGCGCGATTGGCCGCTCGCGCGCAAGCGTCGAGAACGCGATCGCGGTCTGGGCCGGCGCGCTGCGCGGCGACCCGCGCTTCGACGTCCTCGGCCCAGCGCCGTACCCGGTCGCCCGCGTCAACGAGGAGTGGCGCTACCGCATCGCCGTCCGAACGAAGGCGCTCGACGCGCTGCGCGACGCGATCCGCGCCCGCGTGCTGCCGCTGGCCGCGCGGTCCGAGGACGTCCGCATCGCGATCACGATCGACGCCTGAGGTCGCGGCAGCCGGCGAAAAATCTTTACTGTGAGCTCACGCATAGTCCTAGGACGTCCGGGGTAGTCCTAGAGCGGGCGGACACGAAGTCACGAGGACTGGACCCAACGTGCGAAGCTATGGATGGCCGGCAGTCGCGATGGCGGCTGCGCTCTCCGCCTGTTCGGGAGGCCACGGCGCGGGCGGCGCCGTTCTTCCCGCTTGGAGCGGTCCGAACGCCCCGCCGGTGCAGAGCACCGTTCGCGTCGTCGAATGTCACGTCGGCGGCCCCACCCCGACGCCCAAGCCGGGCGGCGGCGGAGGCAGCGGCGGCGCTTCGTCGGATCTCGACCTGTGCCGGGGGTACAGCGCCGTCATCGACGGCATCGCGGACGGCGACCTGATCGTCTCGGCGGTCTCCGCGAACCCCGCGATCGTCTCGGTCGTGCCCGATCTGGCCCGCGACAAGAGCCAGCCCACCGAGAACGGCCAGCCGGCGTCGTGGTTCGACGTCGCCGCGCTCACGGCCGGCAAGACCACCGTCACGCTGCGCGACGCGCAAGGCCGCACCGGGACGGTCACGATCACGGTCGTGAACTGTGGCCCGGCCCCGACGCCGACGCCGACGCCGGCGCCCACCGCGACCCCCACGCCGACGCCGGCCCCGACCGCCACGCCGCGGCCGACAGCAACCCCGACCCCGACGCCGGCTCCGACCGCCACCCCGACGCCGGCTCCCACGGCTACGCCGACGCCGGCTCCCACGGCTACGCCGACGCCGCCTCCCACGGCCACGCCGACCCCGGTTCCGACGGCCACGCCGACCCCGGCTCCGACAGCCACGCCGACCCCGACGCCGTCACCGGGACCGTGTCTCGCTTCCAGCCGCCGGCACACCAACGGCAAGGGGCGGAGCCCGCATACCGGCGTGGTCGGCTGCTGAGCTTTCCCCTTCCCCCGGGGAAAAACGAAGAGGCCGCCTAGCCAGAGGCGGCCTCTTCGTGTCTCTGAACGACTCGCTTAGGCTCGAGCCTGCTTGGCGACGGCGCGCGCGAGGCGCGACTTCTTGCGGGCCGCCTTGTTGGGGTGGATGATCCCCTTGTGCGCCGCCTTGTCGTACTGCGCTTCGACGCTCGCGACGACCGCCGGGTCGTTGGAGCTCTTCGCCTTCTTGAAGAGCGTCTTCAGGCGGGTCTTCGTGTCGAGGTTCCGCTGGGTGCGCTTGTCGGTCTGGCGCACCCACTTCTCGGCGGCTTTGATGTTGGGCACGAAGCGTAGCCTACCACAGCGGCACCTTTCGGGACAAGCGCTTACGGTGGTGCGCCGCCGGCGATCTCGGCGTACGAGGCGTACCGGCTGCGCGCGATCCGGCCCTCGGCGACGGCTTGCCGCACGGCGCAGTCCGGCTCGGTCAGGTGCCGGCAGTCGGCGAAGCGGCAGCGGGTCGCCGGCTCGCGCATCTCCGGGAAGAGCCAGGCCAGCTCGCCGGCAGGCAGCGGGTCGAGCGCGAACTCGCCGATCCCCGGGCTGTCGATGAGAAACCCGTCACCGAGCCGCACGAGGCGCGCCGAGGTGGTCGTCTGACGGCCGCGGCCGAACCGTGAGAGGTCGCCGACGATCCCGATCCCGCCCAGCGCGCGGAAGATGCTCGACTTGCCCACGCCGGAGTTCCCGACCAGCAGCGCGTGCCGGGAGCCGAGCAGCTCCCGCAGGCCGTCGATCCCCCGTCCGGCCTTGGGCTGCAGAATCAGCACCGGCACGCCGACCGCGCGATAGATCGCCGCGACCCGTTCGGCGGCTTCCTCGCCGGCCAGGTCGGCCTTGGTGAGGAGCAGCAGCGGCTCGAGCTCGTGCTGAGCCGCGAACGCGATCAGCCGGTCGACGATCGCGTGGTGCAGCGGCGGATCGACCAGCGCGGCGACGACCGCCAGCGTGTCGACGTTCGCCGCCATCGTCTTGGTGCGCCCGCCGGCGGTCCGCCGCCTCAGCGCGAACCGGCGCGGGTGGACCCCGTCCACGACGACCCGGCCTTCGCCCATCACGCGGGCCTCCACCAGATCGCCCGGAACCGGCATTTCGTAGCGCGCCGCCTTGCGCAACGAAGCCGGCCGCGGCTCGCTCTCGTCTTCGGCCACGATCCACGCCGCGTTGCGCCCGACCGCGATGACGCGCGCGCGGCGGAGTCCGTCTGCGCTCACGCGAACGTCATCGCGACCGTGATCGTCAGCCGCACCGTTGAACTTGCCGACCCGCTCGCCCGCGCGAACGTGATCGACGCCTTGTGCGGCCCCGGCGCGCCGGCCGGCGTCACCGAGGTCGCCGAGTCCGGCACGGCCGTGACCGTGCGCTTCGACGACGCCGTGAGCGCCGCCGAGCTCGTCGACGACCTGATCGCGATCGAGTCGCTCTTCGTGCCGGCGAAGTTCATGCGCGACCTGGCGGTCGACGAAGCGGCGGCGATCGCGGCCGCCGGCCTGGGCGACCCGGAGCTCAACGCGACGCGCGTCATCGAAACGTATCTCAACGAGCCGCACCCATGACGTGGCCGCACATCGCGCTTCATTTCACGCCGGTCGACGCGATCGACATCCTCGCGACGTCGGTTCTCACGTACTATTTGCTGCTCCTCATTCGCGGCACGCGCGCGGTGCAGATCATGCTCGGGCTGTTCGTGCTGATCGTCATCCTCGCCGTCTCGAACTTGCTGCACCTGCTCGTGCTCGCCACGCTGATGCAGTACCTCCTGCTCGGAACCGCGGTCGGTCTGCCGATCGTGTTTCAGCCGGAGCTCCGCCGCGGCCTGGAACAGCTCGGCCGCGGGCGGCTCTTCGTGCGCGACCGCCGCGCCGAGGACGAGATCGCCGCCGAGCAGATTCGCATCGTCTCGCGCGCCGGGTTCGTTCTCGCGCGGCAAAAAGTCGGCGCGCTGATCGTCATCGAGCAGCAGACCGGGATGCGCGAGTACGTCGAGAGCGGCACGGCGCTCGACGCGCGGCTCTCGCTCGACCTGCTGCTCGCGATCTTCAACAAGACCTCGCCGCTGCACGACGGCGCGGTGATCGTGCGCGACCTGCTCATCGAGGGCGCAGCGTGCTTTCTCCCGCTCAGCGACAACACGATCGCCGTCGACCGCCACGTCGGAACGCGCCATCGCGCCGCGGTCGGGCTCACCGAACAGGCCGACGCGGTGGTCGTCGTCGTCAGCGAAGAGAGCGGCTTGATCTCGGTCGCGCGGGCCGGCCGGCTCTCCGTGCCGATCGACGACGAAGAGCGGCTGCGCCGCGTGCTGGCGGCGTGTCTGCGCCCGACGCGCCGCCGCGCCCAGGCCGAGGGCGGCATCCTGGCCAATCTGCTGCCTCGGATTCCGCGTGCTGCTCAACCTCCTCAGGAACAACTTCGGACTTAAGGTCCTGGCCGTGTGCCTCGCGCTCGCAGCGTGGGGCTATTTCCATTTGGCCGCCGCGCCCGGGACGCTGGCGCGGTTCGACCAGACGCTCGAGGTGCCGATCGTGGTGACCGGCCTGAAGACCGGCTATCAAGCGCGCTACGCCGAGAAGGTCGCTACGGTCGTGATCGAGGTGCCGCGCAGCGGGCAGACCGTCAAGCCCGATCAGGTGCAGGCGGTGCTCGACGTGAGCGATCTCGTCGAGCCCGGCTTTCACAACGTGCCGGTGAAGATCGTCTCGCCGGAGCTCGCGATCAAGTCGCTCTCGCCCGCCTCGGTGACGCTCTCGCTCGACCGCTTGGAGTCGCACATCGTCCCGGTCAGCGTCGACTACGCCGGCGAACGGCGCGGGATCGTCGTCGACTCGGCGCAAGTGACGCCCGCGAACACGACGATCCGCGGCGTCGCCGCCGACCTTGCGCGCGTCAGCGGCGTGCGCGTCGAGATCCCGATTCCCGACAAACCGCAGCAGTTCGACAACATGCTCCGCCCGACGCCGACCGGCGCGCGCGGCGAAGAGATCGGCAACGTGCAAGTCTCCCCGAACCTCGTCCGCGTCCGGGCAAGGTTCATCTCCACTACCGGGCAGCGGACGAAATAGCGCGATGGGCAAGTACTTCGGCACCGACGGTGTGCGCGGCGTGGCGAACGCGGACTTGACGCCGGAGCTCGCGTACGCGATCGGGCGCGCGGGCGCGGCACTGATCGCGCGCGACCAGTCACTCGAGCGGCCGATCGTGGTCGGCCGCGACACGCGGCTTTCTGGGCCGATGCTCGAGGGCGCGATCGTCGCGGGGATCACCTCGACCGGCCGCAACGTCGTGCAGCTCGGGATCGTGCCGACGCCGGCCGTCGCCGCGATCACCGCGAGCATCGAAGCCGCCGCCGGCGTGATGATCTCCGCCTCGCACAACCCGATCGAGGACAACGGGATCAAGTTCTTCGGCGCCGACGGTTTCAAGCTGAGCGACGCGGTGGAGACCGAGATCGAGTCGCTGATCGAGACGCACGCCGAGCTGCCGCGCCCGACCGGGCTCGACGTCGGGATCGTCATCCAGACGCGCGGCCTGATCGACAACTACTTCGCCAAGCTGGTGGACGCGGGCGCCGACCTGCGCGGCTGGACGATCGTCGTCGACGGCGCGTTCGGCGCCGCGTATCTGGTCGGCCCGAAGATCTTCGAGCGCCTCGGCGCGCGCGTGATCGCGCTGCACTGCGAGGACGACGGAAGCCGCATCAACGTGGACTGCGGAGCGACGAACCTGCGCGCGCTGCAGGAGCGCGTGCGCGAGGAGATCGCGCGCACGACCGGCCCGGTCGCCGGCGTCGCGTTCGACGGCGACGCCGACCGCGCGCTGTTCGTCGACGAGACCGGCGAGGTCCTGAACGGCGACCACGCGATGCTGATCGTCGCGCGCGATCTCGACGCGCGCGGCGAGCTGCCGGGCGACACGGTCGTCGGCACGGTGATGGCCAACATGGGCTTCGAAAAAGCGCTCGAGCGCGAAGGGATCCGTTTGGTGCGCGCGGCGGTCGGCGACCGCTACGTGCTGGAAGCGATGCGCGCGGGCGGCTACCGCTTCGGCGGCGAGCAGTCGGGACACCTCATCGACTTGCAGCGCGGCACGACGGGCGACGGGCCGATGAGCGCGGTCGCATTGTTTTCGATCGCCGCGCGCGCGCAGCGCTCGCTGCACGAGCTCGCCGCGGGGCTCGCGGTCTATCCGCAAGTTCTGCTGAACGTGCGCGTCGCCGACAAGTCGATCGCCGATCATCCGACCGTGCGCGACGCCGTCGCAAGCGCGGAGCGCGAGCTCGCAAACGACGGGCGCATCCTGGTGCGCCCGTCGGGAACCGAGCCGCTCGTGCGCGTGATGGTCGAAGCCGGCGACGCGGCGCGCACGCGGGCGCTCGCCGAGTCGGTCGCCGCCGCGATCCGGGGAGCCGCCCGCGGCGTATAAAGGTCCGGGGCCTCCCAGCCGATCTTTACGATACGGCCGTGGGGCGGGAAGGAGATGGCGGCTCAAAACGCCTATCCCCCACGCCGTGGCCCCCAGGAATGGGGGCGCCGGCCTGGTGCAGTGCTTATCGCTCCATCGGGATTCGAATTTACCTGCTAGCGATCACGGAGTCCGGTGCCGCAGGCGCCGGAGCGGGGGACCAACCAAGGCAGGGGTGAACGCGCCGGTCGGCGCGCGGGCGATTTCTTCCGCCCGAACCCGTCAACTAACCCCGTACGTGTGGAAGAAGGAGCAGTTCTTGCATCGTTCCATCCTCACCGGGTTGTTCGTGTGCATTCTCTCGGCGGCTCTGCCCGCCGTGGCGAGCGCGGACACGACCAGTGAACAGGGTGCTCCGGCCGTCGTGACGACGCCCGTGACGAGCGCCGCGCCCGCGCCGGGCGCCTCCGAGGTAGCGGCCCCCACCGAAGGCGCCGACCTCGTCATGTGGAACGCGTCATCCGCAAAGGCCGACGAGAGCACGACCGAGACGGTCGCCCCGGCCAAGCTGACGCGCTTCGCCCACCTGCGCAAGTTCGCCGGCGGGATCGCCGCCCGCGGCGCCGCCATGGCGTCGAGCCTGACCCGGAACGCCATGAAATTTCTGGGCGTCCGCTACGCGTTCGGAGGCTCGTCGGCCTACGGGTTCGACTGCTCCGGCTACACGCAGCACGTCTTCGCGATGATGGGGATCCACCTGCCCCGGATGGCGGACGAGCAGTACTACGCCGGCAAGCGCATCACCGGCGCGCCGCAGCCCGGCGACCTCGTGTTCTTCCACACCTACGCGCCAGGCGTCTCGCACGTCGGGATCTCGCTCGGCGGCGACAAGTTCGTCCACGCCTCGTCGAGCCACGGCGTGATGGTCTCGACCCTCCACGACTCGTACTGGGGGCCGCGCTACCTCGGCGCCAAGCGCGTCGTCGAGTAACATCGAAGCGATTTCGCTTCGCGAAATCGACGGGGCGGGCGCGACGCGTCGCGCCTGCGCAGCCGGCACGATAACGGAGAAACCCGTTACCTGACGGCGAAGATTCAGCTATGGACGCCGGCGACAACCGAGATCTGCAGCAGCGAGCGGCCAACGCCTATGTGGTGTGGCCGCTCGCCGTGCTCGATCTCTTCCGCGAGCCGGCCGACGCGACCGCGTGGTCGCGGCTTCACACGCGACAGGCGTTCGTCTACGGCGTTTTGGCGACGTTCGCGTATCTCGTGCTGCTCGCACTCCCGCTGCTGCTGCTGATCGTGATCCCGCCGCTCGCCGCCTCGACGACGGCGGTGGTCGTTCTCTACGCGCTCGGCATGCTGGCCGACTTGGTCGGCGCGTTCGTGCTCATCGGTCTCTCGCTCTCGTACCGCGAGCGAGCGCTCCGCGGCGAGCTGTTCGCGGTCCCGTACGTCACGCCGCTCGCCGACCGCGTCTTTCGTTTGGAGCGCTGAGCGCGGCGAGGGAACCCGAACGGCCCAGCGAAGCCGTCGCGTCGCGCGCAAAGGCGCACCCGAGCCGATGGGGCGTAGCCAAGCGGTAAGGCAGCGGACTTTGACTCCGCCATGCGTTGGTTCGAATCCAGCCGCCCCAGCACTCTGTTCGCTCGGCTCGATGTGGCGGAGTCGAAGGCCGCTGCCTTACCGCAGCGCAGGCGCTTGCGCCGGAGCGGCATTCAACTACCGGGGTCCCCGGCGTGCTTGCACGACGGGGTTTTCAGCGGACTTTGACTCCGCCATGCGTTGGTTCGAATCCAGCCGCCCCAGCACTTCGCTCCGTCACCGTCGCGCGAGCGAGCGGCCGCCGCAGGAACTGCGCCGCGCTCGCGCAAGGTGGTTCCATGTCGACGTCGTTCGGCGGCCGTCTGCGCCGCATCGTGGTCGCCTTCGCGTGCGCGGCGCTGTGCGCCGGGGCGCTCGCCGTCGCAACTCCGCTCGCCGCCTCGGCGGACGACGCCGTCGACGGGTTCAGCCGCGCGCAGTCGCTTTTCCACGAGCGGAAGTTTCGCGAAGCGATCACCGCGCTCGACACGTACATCACCGCGCACCCGCGCGACGCGCGCGCGATCGTGCTGCGCGGCGACTGCAAGGCCGACCTCGGCGACAACGACGCCGCGCTGAAAGACTACAACGCCGCGATCGGGATCGATCCGGAGTATCAGTACGCCTACACGACCCGCTGCGAGACGCGGCTCCAGCTCGACGATCTTGCCGGCGCGCTCGCCGACTGCAACACGGCCCTGCGCCTCGACGCGACCGACCCGCTCTCGTACGAGGACCGCGGCGACGTCTACTTCCAGCGCCAGTCGTACGCGCTGGCGTTGCAGGACTACGACAAGGCGATCGAGCTCGGACGCACGGGCGCGTACGTGTTCGCGGCGCGCTGCGACACCGAACGGCTCGTCGGCAAGCGCAGCTTGGCGAAGCCCGATTGCGAGAAGGCGCTCGCGATCGATCCGAAGAGCCGGCGCGGGCTGTGGGCGCGCAGCCGCCTGGCAATGGTCGAGTCGCGGTACACCGACAGCATCGCCGACCTGAACGCGTACATCGCCTTGAACCCCGAGTCCTCGGACACCGCGTACTACTATCGCGGCTTGGCCTACAACCGGATCCACAGTTATCAGAACGCGCTCGACGATCTGCGCACCTACCTCGGACGCCAGTCGAAGGACCCCGACGGCTACAAGGAGCGCGCGATCGCGCGCTACGGGGTCGGGGACAAAGCCGGCGCGCTGGCCGACCTCGACCTCGCGCTCAGCGGCTATCGCAGAGACGGCAACACCGCCGAAGCCGACCGCGTCGCGGCGATGGTGAAGGCGATCGGCGCGGGGCAGCCGCCGCAGCCGTGACCGCGAGCGCGGACGCGCTTGCGACGCTCCTCGACGCGTTCGGACGGCGCGACCTCGCCACGGCCGCCGATTGCTTCGCCGACGACGCCGAATATCGTGAGCCGCGCCGGCCGCCGCTGCTGGGCCGTGCCGCGATCGCTGCGCATTTCGCGCGCTTTTCCGCCGCCGGCGGGGACTGGCGCTTTGCAGTCGACGAGGTGATCTCCGACGGCCGGCGCGCGTGCGTGATCTACCGCTATGCGGCCGAAGGCGGCGGCGAGGCGGGGCGCGAACGCGCGGGGTGCGCGACCGTGCGCTTCAACGAGCACGGCCGGATTGCGGAATGGCGGGAGTACCAGGGATGAACGTCAACGGCAGCACGTCTCAGCAGCATCACGAGGATCTCTCGATCCACGTGCACTTGATCGACGACACGCAAGTCTTCGAGCTCGTCGGCTCGCTCGACATCGCGACCTCGCCGACGGTGCGCGCCGCGCTGACGAGCGCCTCGGAACGCGGCAACCACCGGTTGATCGTCGACCTCACCCGCGTCGACTTCCTCGACTCGACGGGTCTCGGCGCGCTCATCGGCGGTCAGCGCCGCGCGAAGGAGTTCGACGGCGAGGTGCGGCTCGTCGCGAAAGAAGGCCAGATCCTGCGCCTGCTGCGCATCACCGGCCTGCTCAAAGTCTTCGCAGTCTATCCGACGCTCGATCAAGCCGTCGCGGACGGGCAGCGCGTAGGCGACCTCTAGTGGCTTCAGCCTCCGGCTGAAGCCTTCGCATTCGGGGCTGCGCCCCGATCCGCCCTCGAGCGCAGACTCTCGTCCAGCAGCTCGACGACGTGCTTCACGGCGACGTGCGGCGCGCCGGCGCGGTCGAGCCCGTTGCGGATCTGCAGCGCGCAGCCCGGATTCGCGGTCGCGACGATCTCCGGCGCGACTTCCAAGATGCGATCGGTCTTGCGGCGCTGCAGGCGCTGCGCCATCCCGGGCTGCGTGACGTTGTAGATTCCAGCCGAGCCGCAGCACAGCGAGGACTCGTCCATCTCGCGCAGCTCGATCCCGGGGATCATCGCCAGCAAACGGCGCGGCGGGGCGGTGATGCGCTGCGCGTGCGCGAGATGACACGCGTCCTGATAGGTCACGACGCCGCGCAGCGGGCCGAGCTTGCGCTGGGGCAGCCCGATCTCGTCGAGGTACTCGAGCACGTCGCGCACCTTGGCGGAGAACGCGACCGCGCGGCTCTCCCATTCCGGATCGCCGTGGAAGAGATGGCCGTACTCTTTGAGCGCCGAGCCGCAGCCCGCGGCGTTGACGACGTAGACGTCGGCGCCGCTGCGTTCGAAGGCTGCGATGTTGCGCTTGGCGAGCTCGCGCCCGCGCGGCATCTCGCCGGCGTGAACCGCGATCGCGCCGCAGCAGCCTTGGCCGCGCGGGACGATCGCTTCGACGCCGGCCGCGTTCAGCACGCGCACGGTCGCTTCGTTCCACGCCGCGAAGGCGACGTGCGCGATGCAGCCGGCGTGCACGAACGCGGTCGCGCGCGCATACCCGGGTGGAGCGAAACGCTGGTCGCGCGGGACGAAGAAGCGCTCGGAGACGCGCGGCGCGAGCGCTTCCACGTCCTGCAGTCCCAGCGCGCGCAGCAGCCCGGTGCGCCGCACCAGCGCTTGCAAACCGCTGCGCTGGTAGAGCTTCAGCAGCCGCGCGGCGGCGCGCATCGCCGCCATGCTCGCGAACAGCCAGCCGATCAACACGGCGCGGCCCAACCGCGCCCACCACGAGCGCGCCGGCCCTTGCGCGCGCACGATCTGCGTGCGGGCGGGCTCCAGGATCTTGCCGTACTCGACGCCGGAGGGGCAGACCGCCTCGCACGCGCGGCAGTCCAGACATTCCGACATCTGGTGCACGAACCCGGGGCTGAGCAGGTCGAGCCGCTGCTCGGCGACCGACTTGATCAGCGCGATGCGCCCGCGCGGCCCGGACGTCTCGACCAGCGTTTCGACGTACGTCGGACACGTCGGCAGGCACAAGCCGCAGCGCACGCAGCGGTCGAAGACGTCGGACGGCGGAACGTCGGGCGCGACGAAACCGCGGCGCGCGCTCGTGGCGTCATCCTGCGCTTGCGGTGTCATCCTGAGCCTGTCGAAGGATCACGATGACCCGGGCTTCGCGAGCGCGAAGCGCCCCCCATGCAGGTCCGTTCCTCGTCTCCGCTGCGCTCCGCTGCGGTACGGACAGAAGCCGTCGATCCGACTCGCGCGCGCAGCTCCGTCGTCGTCGACGGCCGCGACCGCGCCGCGGCCCGCGCGTTCTACCACGCCGTCGGGTTCAACGACGAGGAGCTCGCGAAGCCGCTGGTCCTGATCGCGAACACGTGGACCGACGCCATGCCGTGCAACTTCGGGCTGCGCGGGCTCGCCGACCACGTCAAAGCCGGTGTGCGCGCGGCCGGCGGAACGCCGATGGAGTTCAACACGATCGCGATCTCCGACGGGATCACGATGGGAACTGAAGGGATGAAAGCCTCGCTCGTCTCGCGCGAGCTGATCGCCGACTCGATCGAGCTCGTCGCACGCGCGTACGGCTTCGACGCGATCGTCGCGCTCGTCGCGTGCGACAAGACGATTCCGGCCGCCGGGATGGCGCTGCTGCGGCTCGACGTCCCCGGGATCGTGCTCTACGGCGGCTCGATCGCGCCCGGTCGTTACAACGGCCGCGACGTCACGATCGGCGACGTGTTCGAGGCGATCGGCGAGCACGCGGCCGGCACGATCGGCGATGCGGAGCTGCGCGCGATCGAGTACGCCGCGTGCCCCGGTGCGGGCGCGTGCGGCGGACAGTTCACCGCCAACACGATGGCGACCGCACTGGAGTTTCTCGGCCTCTCGCTGGTCGGCAGCGCGAGCCCGGGCGCCACCGATCCGCGCAAAGAGAAGGAAGGCTATCGCGCCGGCGTCAGCGTGATGGAGATGCTGCGCAGCGGACTCACGCCGCGTGCGATCGCGACGCGTGCCGCGTTCGAGAACGCGATCGCGGCGGCGACCGGCACCGGCGGCTCGACGAACAGCGTGCTGCACTTGATCGCGCTCGCGCGCGAGGCCGGCGTCCCGCTGACGCTCGAAGACTTCGAGCGCATCTCGGAGCGCACGCCGATCGTCGCCGACTTGCGGCCCGGCGGCAAGTACGTCGCGCTCGACGTCGACAAGGCCGGCGGAATCCAGCTGATCGCGAGGCGGATGGTCGAGGGCGGGTTGGTCGACGGCCGGACGCTCACGCCGAGCGGGCGCACCTTGCGCGAGGAGACTGCGAACGCCGAGGAGACGCCGGGGCAGCAGGTCGTCGCCACCGCCGAGCGCCCGTTCAAGCAGAAGGGCGGGCTGCGAATCCTGCGCGGCAACCTCGCACCCGAGGGCGCGGTGGTCAAGGTCGCCGGCCACGAGCCGTCCCGGCTCACCGGGCGCGCGCGCGTCTTCAACCGCGAAGAAGACGCGATGCACGCGCTCGACGCGCGCGAGATCGTACCCGGCGACGTCGTCGTCATTCGCTACGAAGGCCCGAAAGGCGGTCCGGGGATGCGCGAGATGCTCGGCGTGACGTCGGCGATCGTCGGACAAGGGCTGGGCGATTCGGTCTCGCTCGTCACCGACGGGCGCTTCAGCGGCGCGACGCGCGGTTTGATGGTGGGCCACGTCGCGCCCGAGGCGTTCGCCGGCGGACCGCTCGCAGCGGTCCGCGACGGCGACACGATCACCATCGACGTGGAGCGGGGCCGCCTCGAGATCGCGCTCACCGGCGAGGAGATCGCCGAGCGGCTGCGCACGTGGCGCGCGCCGCAACCGCGCTATGCCGACGGTGTCTTCGCGAAGTATGCGGCGCTCGTCTCGTCCGCCTCGGAAGGCGCGGTGACGCGCGTGGCGGCAACGCGATGATCTCGCTGCGCTGCAGCGGCTGCGGCGAGCAGCCGCCGGACGCCGACGTGCTCGCGTGCCCGTTGTGCGAGGAGCTGCTGGCGTTCGAGCTCCGCACCGACGCGATCAGCGCGTACGCCGTCGAGGACCGGACACGGTTGCGCCGGGCGTCGGTCGATGCGCGCGACCGGAGCGGCGTGTGGCGCTATCGCGAGCTGTTGCCGCCCGTCGCGGACGACGCGATCACGACGCTGCGCGAAGGCGACGTCCCGCTGATCGAAGCGAACCGCGGCGCCTCGTACGCCGGTGTCGACCGGCTCGCCTACCTGCACCTCGGAATGAACCCGACCGCGTCGTTCAAGGACGCCGGGATGACGGTCGCGATCTCGCACGCGCGCGAGCGCGGCGCGCGCGTCGCGATCTGCGCGAGCACCGGGAACACCGCGGCGTCGGCGGCGGCATACGCCGCGCGCGCCGGTATGACCGCCGTGGTGATCGCGCCCGTCGACGCGATCAGCGCCGCGAAGGTCGCGCAGACGCTCGACTACGGCGCGCACGTCGTCGCGGTCGAGGGCGATTTCGACGACGCGCTGCGCGCGGTGCGCCCGCTCGATCCGGCGACGGTCACGGTCGTGAACAGCGTGAACCCGTACCGCATCGAAGGGCAGAAGACCGCGGCGTTCGTGCTGCTCGAGCAGCGCCGCTGGCACGCGCCGGACTGGGTCGTCCTCCCGGGTGGAAACCTGGGCAACGCCAGCGCGCTCGGCAAGGGGTTTCGCGAAGCGCGCGGGATCGGGCTGACGGCGCGGCTTCCGCGGCTGGCCGTCGTGCAGGCGGCGGGCGCGGCACCGTTCGCGCGCGCGTGGCGCGAGGATCGCGAGCTGGTTCCGGTGCGCGCGCAGACCGACGCGACCGCGATCCGGATCGGCGCGCCCGCGTCGTGGAAGAAGGCGCGCGCCGAAGTGCGGTTCTCGGCCGGCACGGTCCTCGACGTGCGCGACGACGAGATCGCCGAAGCTCGCGCGGTGATCGGGCGCGACGGCGTCGGGTGCGAGCCCGCGTCGGCCGCTTCACTCGCCGGTCTGCGGCAACTGGTCTCGAGCGGGACGGTGCCACGCGATGCCGACGTCGTCTGCGTCCTCACCGGACACGTGCTCAAAGACACCGCGTACGCCGAGCGCTATCACGCCTCGAGCGCGCCGCACGCGAACGCGATCGTGCGCGGCACCGATCTCGCCGACTACCTGAACCTGCTGCTGCTGACGCGCGCGTGAGAGGTCGCGTGCGCTTAGCGCCCGTGACGCGGACCGATGATTGAGTTCACGGTCAGCGCCCCCGCGTCGAGCGCGAACCTGGGCGCGGGATTTGACGCGGTCGCGCTCGCGCTCGAGCTGCGGATGACGGCGCGCGTGCGCGAGCGCGCGCCGGGCGCCTCGTCGGAGTGGCGGTACGGCGGACCGCAGGCGCCGACGCACGACGGTGTCCGCGGCGCGGTCGAACGCGGCATCGTGCGAATCGCGCCGGCCGCGCCGCCGCTGCAGGTCGAGCTGACGAACGCGATCCCGCTGGGCGCGGGGCTGGGGAGCAGCGCCGCGGCGCACGCGCTCGGGGTCGCGATCGGCGCGCGGTTGGTCGACCGCCCGCCCGACGACGACCTGCTCGCGCTCGCCGTCGCCGAGCTCGAAGGCCATCCCGACAACGCGCTTGCCGCATGGTACGGCGGCGCGATCGTCGCCGCGCACGGCGAGGACGGCCTCAGCTCGGCGCGCTTTTCACCCCCGCCGGTCTCTGCGGCCGTCGTCGTCCCCGAGATCGCGCTGCCGACCGAAGCGGCCCGCGCGCTGATCCCGCAGACCTACGCGCGCGCCGACGCCGTCCACAACGTCCAGCGGGCGGCGCTGCTCGGCGCTGCGCTCGCAAGCGGCCGGGTCGAGCTGCTGCGGGCCGCGGTCCGCGACCGGCTTCACCAGCCGTACCGGGCGGGGTCGGTTCCGGGCCTGAAGGAGATGCTGGCGCTCGACGATCCCGCACTCGTCGCGGTCGCGCTCTCCGGGGCCGGGCCTTCGGTGCTTGCACTGGCGCGCTCCGGGCCGGAGCGGATCGGGCGCGCGCTAGCAGCGATCTTCGCGCGCCACGGCGTGCGCAGCGCGGTCCTGACGCCGGCGCTCGCGGCGACCGGCATCACCATAACGACATCTGAACGCGCGTAGCGAGCAAGCTGGAGGGGGAGCCTCCGGCCGCGAGAACGTGGGACGTACATGATCAGCGTCAGCGTCGGTTCGCCGGCCGGGATGTGCACCGTCGCAAACCCCGCGTTCTACCGCTACGTGCTTCGACTCGCCGAGGCGCCGCTGCGCACCACCGCCCTCGACCGCGCCCAGCTCGACGTCCTGGCGAACGTCCCGCACGCGTACGCTGACGAGGAAGAGTGCTCGGGCGACGGTTGGCGGATCGTCCCCGCGATGTCGTACGAAGACTGGCCGGTCCTCGAAGCGACCCCGCAGCGCCTGCGCGCCGCCTTTCAAACCGCACGGCGCCTGCTATGGAAGAACGCCGGCCCGGTCGGCATCAGCGCCGGCGACATGATCGCGATCGACACCGAGATCGAATCCGTTTTGGCCGTCCTGCGCCAAGCGGAAGCCGGCGGCTTCAGCGTCAACGTCAGCTACGTCAGCTGAGTGGCTTCGGCTTCGCCGGATCGACTTCGCGAGCGGCGCGTAGCCGCGGTCGATTACTGGCGGGGGTTGAACAAGCTCCCCAGCACGTTGCCGACGTTGCTCGTGCCGCCGGCTTGCGTCGCGCCTTCGTATTGGGGCTCGTGATAGGTCATCGACTGGAGGCCGAGCCGCCCCGGCCCCGTGAAACGGTTGATGATGAACGACGCGCCGCCGACCAGCGCGCCGAGCGCGCCCATGATCCCGCCGCCGCCGCCCGACTGCAGCACCGTGACGGTGTCCATCCGGACCGAGGAGTCTTTCCAGAGCCACGCGCCGGGCTCGACGTCGATCTGCTCGCCGGGGCCGAGCTGTTTCTCGAAGACGTTGCCGTAGCCGTGCAAGAGCAGCAGGCCTTCGGCGTTCGTGGCGCTGAAGCGGTCGATGAACAGCCCGCTGCGGGAGAAGAAGACGTTCGCCAAGCCTTGCTGCCAGTAGAAATCGTACGCGACGGTGTTCGTCGCGAGCAAGAACTGATGCTCGCGCACGTCGACGATCTGTCCTGGGCGCAGCTTCAGCGCGACGATCTGTCCGGGCGCTTCGCGCGACATCGCGATGTTGCCGGGACCTTGCGCGGTCGAGATGAAGATCTGCAAGCCCGCGAAGACGCGCCGCGCGGCGTTCTTCAAGCCCATGAAGCCGAGTCTCACCTGCGGCTGCTTCCACAATAAGATGTGGTGCTCGAAGTAGATGCTGGTGCTCGGGCCGAGCTCGACGTCCGCGACCGGAACCAGCTCGCCCTCGACGCGCACCGTCGTGTCGCCGACGGTGATCGGCTCTTTCGGGTTGTCGCGTTCGGCGATCGGCTCGGTGTACGTGCCGACGCCGATCGGCTGCGGGGCCGGCGCGCCGCAGCTGGGACAGAACTTCGCTCCGTCGGGGATCGCGCTTTGACAGCTCGGACAGGTCATGCGCGCGAGCGTTCGCCGCGGCGCGGTTCGGGCCTACTCGCTTGAGCGAGGTTCCGCCGCGCCGCGACCGGCCGCGATGAGGCCGACCCCGCCGCCGACCGACGCGAACGCGAGGACGAAGAGCAGGCTCAGCTCCGGCCGGGAGCCTTCCGGGACCGCGGCGGACGCCGCGCGCTGATCGGCTGCGGGCTGCACCGCCGCCGCGGTAGGCGCGGGTGCGGAACGGGACGGCGCCTCGGCCGCGAGCGCGCTCGCCGTACCTGCCAAGGTGAGAAGCGCCAGGAGCGGCGCGAAGCGGAGGCCGAACATCCCGACCCGTGTACCCGCTTTTCGCCGGGTACGTGAGTGACATGGAACGCGAATCGGTGCAGCGCGAGTCGATCGAAGCCGACGAGATCGGAACCGACGACCAAGAGTTCTCCTCGGTCGAAGACGTCGGCTCCGAGCCCGGCGAAAACCCCGCCGTCGACGACGTGTAGCGATTGGAGCAGCGTCCGCCGGGCCGCCAGCGGTTCTCGGTCTTTCATCGCTCCGCCGACGAGGAGGCCGGCCGCCGCGCCTGGCATCACGCGTATGCCGAGGTGTTTCGCGGCTTCGGCTCGGTGCTTGACGTCGGCTGCGGGACCGGGGTGTTCCTCGACCTGCTGCGCGAGCGCGGCGTGGAGCGCGTGCTCGGCGTCGACCGCGATCCGGAGATGGTCGCCGACACGCGCGCGCGCGGACACGAGGCGCGCGTGCTGGACGCGCGCACGCAGCTAGACGCGCTCGGCGAGCGCTTCGACGGCATTCATCTCGCGTTCGTGATCGAGACGATGGACGGTGACGAAGGGCTCGCCATGCTGCGCGCGTGCGCAGCGCTGCTGAAGCCGGACGGGCTGCTCGTCGTGCGCACGCTGAACCCGCGCAACGCCGCGATTCGCGACGGCAGCTTCTGGCTGGAGCCCTGGGCGAAGCGCCCGTGGCCGCTCGAGACATTGCACGTCGTGTTGACCGATCTCGGCCTGCGCATCGTCGGCGCGGGCAATGAACCGGAGGGCTGGCAGCACGTCTACATCCTCGGCCGCGCGCCGGCGGCACCGCGCGCGCACGACGACCGTGTGGCAGTCGCGTTTCAAGGCGAGTTCTTCGCGTACAATTCGATGGCCACCGTGAACCGCGAGCTCGCGAGCGCGCTGCGCGCGCACGCCGACGTCGCGCCGCTGATCGTCCCCGACGAGCCCGCGCCCGAGCCGTCGGTCGCCGGGGATCCGCGCTTCGGTGCGTTGCGCGCCGCGATGCGGCGCGGCGTTCCCGCTTGCGACGTGCTGATCCGGCAGTCGAACGGCGCGGCGGACTTTCGCCGGCCCGACGGCGTGGGCGCGCTGGTGCAGATCCTGCCGTGGGAGTACGGCACGCTGCCGCGCGCGTGGGTGGACGGGTTGCGCGAAGGCGGCGCGGACGAAGTGTGGACGCCGACCGAATACTGCCGCACCATGTTTCTCGACGCCGGGATCGCGCCCGACCGGGTCGCGGTCGTGCCGAACGGAATCGATCCGGAGCGTTTCTCGCCCGAGCGCGCGCTCGAGCCGTATCCGCTCGCCACGCGCGCGTCGTTCAGGTTCCTGTTCATCGGCGGCGCGCTCCCGCGCAAGGGCGTCGACGTGCTGCTCGCCGCGTACCGCCGCGCCTTCACGCGCGGCGACGACGTCGCGCTCGTGCTGAAGCTGTTCGGAACGCAGACCTTCTACCAGCTGGACGACGGGGGCGCCGCGCTGCGCGCGTTCGCGAACGAAGAAGACGCGCCCGAGCTGCTGGTTATCGACGAAGAGCTCAGCGACGAGGACGTGGTGCGGCTCTACCGCA
>Ga0213878_10000105_pt1 | contig 42953 bp, 37 predicted proteins | sample VelepicoBEBS_R02_FD_161053 | JGI IMG/M metagenome (GOLD analysis project Ga0213878, IMG submission 161053) | Vellozia epidendroides bulk soil microbial communities from rupestrian grasslands, the National Park of Serra do Cipo, Brazil - BS_R02 | ecosystem: Environmental > Terrestrial > Soil >... | reverse complement strand
ACAAAATAACGCCGACGGCGGAAACCGGTAACTTCTGGGCGCGCCTTGAACACGAGCGTTTTCTGTCCGGACAGACGACTATCAGCGGGTGCAGCAATGATGCCCTGCTTTCTCCGGCCCAGGTGCTGACCATCAGTGAACGTGTCGTACCACCGACACTGCCATCAGAAACGGACAACGGCATCATCATTACCCGCACGGGCTATATGGCCAGTCGTAAAGATGCCCTGATAGTGATGTGGGAGGGGATGCCGTACTACGAGAACCGTTGCTGGCGTCCTGCCGCTAAAAAGCGCCCGGTGGTCAGCGGTACCCTGATGGCCCGCGTCACCAGCGCCAAGGATAACGACATCTACGCCTGGCAGGATGCGTCCGGCATGTACCGGGTTAAATTTGATGCCGACCGCGACGACAAACGTCAGGGCATGGAAAGTATGCCGGTGCGCTTCGCCAAGCCTTACGGTGGTGACAAATACGGCTTCCACTTCCCGCTGATACAGGGTACTGAAGTTGCCATTGCGTTCCATGAAGGCGATCCTGATCGTCCGTATATAGCTCACGCCCTCCACGACTCTCGTCACGTTGATCACGTCACTGAAGCCAACAGCACGCGCAACGTCATTCGCACAGCTGGCCTGAACAAGCTGCGGATGGAGGACAAGCGCGGCGAAGAGCACATTAAGCTCAGTACAGAGTACGGGGGCAAGACGCAGCTTAATCTTGGACATAATGTCAATGCATCCAGAATGTTACGTGGGGAAGGGGCAGAACTGCGAACGAATGACTGGATAAGTGTTCGCGGTGGAAAAGGCGTTCTGCTTACTGCGGATGCCCAGCCTGACGTTGGCAGTAAAATGCTTGAAATGGACAGGGCAGTGGAGCAACTCACGCAAGCACTGACACTGGCAAGAAGCCTGCAGGCGGCGGTGAAAGGCGCGAAGGCTACGGTATCCGATATCGATAGCCAAAAAACACTTAACGACTCACTGAAGTATCTGAACATGCCAGGAATGCTGGCCAGTGCACCTGCCGGTATAGGCATTCTCAGTCCTGAAACTGTTCGTATGGCTTCAGGCGGATCGAGCATTGGTCTGATGTCCGGGAAAAACACGGATATCAGCACCGGGCAATCGTTCACTGTAGCGGCAAGCGAGGCTGTAAGTTTGTTTGCTCAGGCTGCAGGAATGAAAATGTATGCCGGGGCAGGGAAGGTTGATATTCAGGCGCAGGCGGATGCCATGAATGTCTCGGCGCTACAGGACATCACCATCACCAGTGGTCAGGGAAGTGTAAAGGTGAATGCCAGCCAGGAGCTGGTTTTAAGTTGCGGGGGCGCTTATATAAAGCTTAGCGGCGGGAATATTGAACTGGGATGCCCGGGGAATATTTTACTGAAAGCCGCGAATGTCAATCAGACCGGACCTGCCAGTTTAGATACACCACCTGTGACTTTTCCTAAAGGGTACAGCGAAGGGTTTACCACAACGTCATCAGCCAGTGGGGCAGTCAAGCCCTTCACCACATATAAAATTACGACTGCTGAAGGGGACGTTTATGAGGGCATTTCTGGTGCAGATGGAAAGACATCTCCAATATTTACGTCTATGCCATCGCAGTTAAAAATTGAATATCCGCGAAACATTGCCGATAGCCAGGAGGGCGAATAAATGACTACAGCTGTATCCTCACTCTGCCGTAAAAATCCCCATGCTCCATGTGACGAACAAATGCCTTACTGGGTCGAGTTTCAATTGGTTGATGAGCAGGGCGATCCGGTGGCAAATATGCCATGGACTGTGGAAAGTGCTCATCCTGACTCCGGCCCTGTTGATAACTTTACGCATTCTGGCCAAAGCGATGCGAATGGGCTTATTCGTATTGATATGCCGCATGGACTTGAACTGAGGTTGACGTTAGATGGTAATCAACTGACAAAGGAAATGGAAAAGCGCTCTCTTCGCGTTGGTAGGGATGCTATAAAAGATTCGATTGTTCGCCCAAAAGCAGAGGGAAATGGTTATGTATGGCACTACGCTGTCGTAGGTGAGTTATGCCATGGAAAACCTGATTTGCAGTTAAGAGATGGGGAGGAGTTGCCCTTATTTCATTTTCCAATCAGTAGTTCATTTCAGGGTGTTAAGGTCAGAACAAATGAGCTTGAAAAACGCCATGTGATCGAAATTTGCCCATTTAGAGCCTGGGAGTTAGTGCTCCATCACCAAAATAATTACTCTATGGCAAATGCCATTAATTTAGGATTGGCCTCAGATTTAGCCTATGATGATATAGATATCATCACGAAGTATTTTATTAATAAATGCCAGGACCTATCGACGATACCATCCCGGAAAATAGGCAAATCGGCTATTAATGCTTTAGTTGTCGATGTTCCTTATAGCGATAGATATGTTTTTCCTGTCGGTTTTGATTCAGCCAAAGCAGAACAACCTGAAGGTGATACACAGTTTTACTATGTGTACAATAAAACTAAGGTCATAGTGGCTTGGCGTGGAACAGCTAGTATGACCGATGGTATAACTGATGCTTCATTTAGACCAGTTGATGCAGAGAGTTGTAATGAAAAAGTTGAATGCACCTCACTGGTTCCAGCAGGCAAAGTTCACACAGGTTTTTGGGAGGGGTATCGTGTCATGGATAAACTTTTCCATGAAAAACTGGAATTACTTAATGACTTGGCTGAAAATTTAGATTTGTATATTTGTGGACATAGCCTAGGTGGCTCTTTGGCTCTAATTCATTCGGCAAAACTAAAGAATAGTAATCCACTGCTTTATACATATGGTATGCCAAGAACGTTCACTAAAAATGCTGTAGATGCATTATCAAGTATTATTCATTACCGGCATGTAAACGATCAAGATCCAGTACCATCAGTTCCACCTGAGGCCGATCTGGATAATCAGTTATATAAATTATGGGGGCCGTTGGGGACAACACTTGGTTTTTTATGGTCTGTCGTTGAGCTTACCGCCTGGCAAATCGTTGAGTGGGGCGACTGCTTTTGGCATCATGGAAACACGGTCGCATTTTTAACCACTACTCAAAGCAGAAAGTGGCAACAATGTAGCATAGAGCTTCCTTACCCAAGAAATTGCATGACCATTCAGGCAAGACTTCCTGAAAAAGTTAAACTCTATCTTGTACCTTCCTTGGCACTTCAGGAAGCTAAACAATCCGGGCAAGATCAAAAAGCTTTTAAAGCTACGCTTACCAAGGAAGATCTTAAAGAGTTTTTCCCTGAAGGTATGAACCCAAATAGAGGTCTGCCTGCTAATGTTGGAAATCATCTCCTGACATCATATATGCCCTATATAAATAATAAATTACTAGGGTTAGCTTATGAAAAAGGGTTGAGCGATGGAAAGACCTTCACTGAACATACGGATAAAGTAGCCTCCTTTGAATTACAAATGGATCACTATTCAGGTGAGATTCCTAAGAATGAGTTTGACAGGAATAAAAAATTTCTTTCACTCGAGGGGTTACTAAAAAACTCGCTTAACTCAACCGTCTCAGCCGCATCCGGACCTGATGCTGTAAGAAGATTTGGCCATTATGGAGAAGAGGACATAGAAAATGTATAAGAGATTTAATTTATTCATCTTACTTCAGGCTGTTTTTTTGCTAAATGGATGTGCTCAGGCAACTGACAGAACATTATCACCGCCATCGGATACTGAATGGGTAGATGTACAGATAAAAAACCCTTCGCCGTATACAAAGCCTTTTCCTCTTGAAGTGTTGTACGTATCAGCAACGTGCAAGCGTGAATTGATGAGTATGCGCGATGGTCAACATTATGAGAAGATGGGATATAACCCAGTAAAAATCCCACTTCAGAAGCACAATGATTCAGATATTTGGGTCGCAAAAATAGCAAAAGATGGCGGCGGTAAGTGTAACTGGAAATTGAGTGAGTTCAATTTGGGTATTGAATATGTTGATGCTACCCACCTTGGGAAGGGTTTAGTTCCAGGAACTGCGGTTGGTGCAACAATTGCGTTTGATGACAATGCAACGAAAAATGGTCTTTTTAAGACAGTACATGGCGATATTACTTTGTCTCCAAAATATTATCCATATATAAGAGTGCGAAAATTAAACTCCACTGAAACTAGCCTATCTTTATTGGGAGAACAGAATTTTATTTCCTTACGAGGAGATGCAACCACTAAAGTGAGTTTTATTCCCTCTCTAGATGAAACGAAAGTAACTCGATATATCGGTGTGGAAAAAAAGGAACCAGGCGCGCATGCTAAGATAATTTATCCAGACGGAAGTGTGGCATCAGAAGGCACGATTATACCTGACTTTAATAAAATTAATGCGAAGTGATTATTGGCTTTTTTTGAACGTGACGCAGGTTAAGGGTATATCACTCTATTCGCGGGGTGTATCGTTTTTGTTCCACTCGGAGTTGATGCTCTTAATAAGTTAGTTCTTTTTGTGAAGAGGACATAGAAAATGTATAAGAGCTTTAATTTATTTATATTACTTCAGATCGCTTTTTTGCTAAATGGATGTGCTCAGGCAACTGACAGAACATTATCACCGCCATCGGATACTGAATGGGTAGATGTGCAGATAAAAAACCCTTCACCGTATACAAAGCCTTTTCCTCTTGAGGTGTTGTACGTATCAACGACGTGCAAGCGTGAATTGATGAGCATGCGAGATGGCCAGCATTATGAGAAAGTGGGACTTAATCCAATAAAAATACCTCTTCAGGAAAAGAACTCATCCGGTGTATGGATTGCAAAAATAGCAAAAGATGGCGGCGGTAAGTGCAACTGGAAACTGAGTGAGTTCAATTTGGGTATTGAATATGTTGATGCTACCCACCTCGGGAAGGGTTTAGTTCCAGGAACAGCCGTTGGTGCTACAATTGCATTTGATGACAATGCAACAAAAAATGGTCGATTTAAGATATTTGACGGATCTGAGCTTACTTTATCTCCTGCATACTATCCTTTAATTGATAGTAATAAAGATATAAATGTGAATGATACTTTGAATTTATTTGGACAGGATGATTTCATGCAAATAAAGATGGTTTCTCCTGCCCAAACTATTCAGGTGATATTTAAACCAACTCTTGATGAATCTAAGCTTGTTAAAATGATTGCTCCAAAAGAGCATAAAGTTGGAGCGTTTTATAAAATTATCTATCCGGATGGCTCGGTTGTGTCCGACGGAACAACTCACCCTGATGTAAATAAGTTAAAGGATTAATTTATGTGTAAGGGACTAAATCAATTATCCCTCTATACTTTAATATTCTTTATTGTTAGTTGTGTCAGTGCAGATGAACGAATATTATCGCCATCATCCGAGATTCCTGGTTTTAATAAAATCAATGCAAAGTAACTACTAATAAATATAGGTGTTTATTATGTCCAATGGCATCGTTTTGCTCGGTGATAAAACTTCTCACGGCGGAAAGGTGATCTCCGCCTCTTCCAGTATTACTGTCGACGGAAAAAAAGCCGCATTAGTTGGTGATATGGTTAGTTGCCCGGTAGAAGGGCATGGAACTAATCCTATCGTGGAAGGATCACCGCACCGGACATTTAATGGTCGCGCTGTTGTCGTCGATGGCTGCAAATGTCAGTGTGGTTGTACTGTAATTTCAAGTGCTCAGAACAGCACAGTAGGATAATCAATGGGCTGGGAAAGGACGAAAGCAACAACAATGGAGTTGCCTCGTGAGCCATCTTTTACGGGATGGCTGTTGGCAGGCGGTGTTGCCGCGGTTGTGGGTATTTTGCTGTTTATTCTGCATGCGTCAGACATGGTTAAGGCACTAGCTGCATTCAATATCTGGTGGCTGGCATCCAGCCCGGTTCTTGGTTGGTTTTTCCTGTTTTGTCTACGGGGGTGGCTGTGGGGCAGAACAGTCAATGAACATCAGTTTTTGCAGAAGGAAGCTGAATACGGACAGCAACAGTGGGAAGCCTGGGCTGGACGCTATCTGGCCGTACTTGGAAGCAGCATACTGCTACCTTCTGGGGTGACCTCTGATGCCATTGCTAAATCAGATGCTGCAGATGCACCGCAATTTCTTTCACTGACCAGCCATTTTGATGCTCAATCGGCGGCTTCCACTTCCTTGCTCGAACTGGGTCTGGCTGGTGTACAAAACGCGATCGCGATGTTGCCTGCGACAGTGCCGTTCAACGTTACCATTGTGAGCGACTTAACTTCGCCGGACTTCGAAACTCAGTTTCGTGAATCATGGGGAAGAATTTACCCTGGTCGTGCGCTAACAGGTTCGGTTTCGTTTTGTAAAACCCTTTCTTTTGCCTGGTTCGAAGAGCGCCTTACAAATCCCGTTTTCGATATTGATTTGATCCTGATATTGCAGAATCAGGGTGCTGAACAGTATTCCGATGCACTCGCGACCATGATACTTACCAGCGATGATGTTGCTGAAAAATATCAACTTCCCCATTCTGCCCGTATTCTGCGACCGATGCCGCTGGACATGCCAAATTTCAAGGCTGATATGGGTTTGTTCCTCGAAACACAAACGATCGCCTGTCAGACGTCAAACGTGTTTTGTGATTACGGGCACTGGAATGACTGGTTTGCTGATCTAATGACAGCGTCTCAATCACATCTGACACCGTGGGTGCCCCAGGAAATTGATGTACTGGAAAAATATAACGGTATTCCTGGAGCCGGGAGTGCGTGGCTTTTAGCCACATTACTGTCTGACATCGTGTACGTCAGCAGCAAACCTGTTTTAGGGCTGTTTACCTCAGGTACTGATCGTTTTGTCAGTACTGTTACCTCAGGGAGTGGAAATAATGATGCCGGGTAGTACATGGAGCAGAGGGGGGCTTGCCGGCATAATAGCCTGCATCTCAGCGATTATAGTGGCCTTGATCCTTCATTTTGGTCCCTCGTATGGCCTTGATACCCGACTGAAGCAAGTGCTTGCATTTGCTTCCGTATGGATAGTCTTGCTGATTGTTTTCTATACCCCGTTTATGTCCCGATTTATGCGGGAAAAGTATCACCGCTGGCGAGAACAGAAGAACAATGCGTTGCCTTCTGATGAATCAAGAGTTGCCCGGACTCCGCCACGCAACGTCACCGTTGATACCATCCGCCTCGCCATGTGCAACCTCTACGGTCGGCGCTGGGGCCGTAAAACGCGCATTTTGCTGATAACTGGCACCGCTGCTGAAGTGGAGCAACTGACCCCGGGTCTGACGGGCCAGCTCTGGCAGGAAGACCGTGGCACACTGTTGTTGTGGGGCGGTGATCTCAATACCCCAGCCGACAGTGCCTGGCTGACCGCGCTGCGCAAACTGCGCCGCCGTCCGGTGGATGGGCTGGTGTGGGTTACCTCGGCCTTTGATCAGCTCTCAGCACCTGGGCTGGAGCCGGCGATGCCGGTACCGTCTGAAAGCACTATGGATTCCCTGTCTCATGCCATCAGCGCGCGTATGGAAACGCTTGGCTGGCAGCTCCCGCTGTATGTCTGGTCCCTGCACCCGCGCGCCGGTAAGCCGGAAGGTCGCATTACGCAGGCGACCGGCTGTCTGCTGCCTGCCGGTTGTCGTACCGAAGGGCTGGCAGAACAACTCACCGCCCTGGCACCAGATTTGACCTCACAGGGCCTGCAGCAGACCTGCGGTGAAGTAAAACATAACTTCCTGCTGACGCTTGCCGACCAGCTCATCCGAGAACCGGAGAGCGTGACCGTGCCATTGTCGGTGATGCTCAATCCGTACCGCCCGCTGCCGCTGGCGGGTGTGGTGTTCAGCCAGCCTTCTGCTGGTGCTGAACGTGCCGTAGCGCATCACTGGGGCATGGACAAGCGCTGGGATGTCTTGCCTGAATCAGTGCGCGCGCTTCCTGCCGGACTGCGTCCGCGCAAACCGGGCATTCCATGGCGTAAGGTGACAGCGTCTGTTGTCGCCCTGGCGATGGTGGGCTGGGCGGTGTGGATGAGCATCGCGTATGTCACCAACCGCAGCCAGATTGCTGGCGCGAATACGCAGGCATCTCTTGCCGCCCGACAGAATCAGCCGCTGGAGCAGCGTCTGCATGCGCTGTCTGAACTTCAGAAAACGCTGGCCCGTCTGCAGTACCGCGCTGAGCATGGTGTGCCATGGTATGAGCAGGCCGGGCTGAGTCAGAACAACGCCCTGCTGGCCGCGCTCTGGCCTCGCTATCAGGACAGTGCACAGCCGTTGTTGCGGGATGCCGCCGCAGACCATCTGCAGAAGCAGGTCAGCGCCTTTAACGCGCTGCCACCGGGTAGCCCGCTGCGTGAACAGATGGCAAAAAACACTTATGACCAACTCAAAGTCTACCTGATGCTGGCCCGCCCGGAACACATGGACGCGGCCTGGTTCAGTTCTGCGCTGCTGCACGACTGGCCAAAGCGTGATGGCGTGAAAGACGGCGTCTGGCAAGGGATTGCTCCGTCACTGCTGTCGTTCTATGGCGCTCAGCTGGTTGTGCACCCTGAGTGGAAGTTACGTGCCGATGAGAGCATGGTCAGCCAGGCGCGCTCTTTGCTGGTCCGCCTGATGGGCGTGCGCAACAGTGAATCGACCCTCTACCAGAAAATACTTTCTCAGGTGGCCCATCTGTATGCGGATATGCGTCTGGAAGACATGACCGGCGATACCGACGCTTCCCGCCTGTTCAGTACCACCGAAATCGTACCGGGGATGTTTACCCGACAGGCCTGGGAGCAGGCGGTCCAGCCCGCGATTGAGAAAGTGGTGAAAGCGCGCCGGGACGAACTCGACTGGGTGCTCACGGACAGTAAGCGTCAGGTGAATAAACAGGATGAAACCTCCCCTGAGGCCCTGGAAAAGCGCCTGACGGAGCGTTACTTTGCTGACTTTGGCGGGGCCTGGCTGGAGTTTTTGAACAGCCTGCGGCTTCGCCGGGCCGCGACGCTGTCGGATTCCATTGACCAGTTGACCCTGATGGCCGACGTGCGTCAGTCACCTCTGGTGGCGCTGATGAATACCCTGAATGTGCAGGGGCGCACTGGACAGACTGGTGAAGCGATTTCCGACTCCCTGGTGAAATCGGCCAAAAACCTGCTCGGTGGTGACAACAAGGATGCCATTGACCAGAGCGCCGGTGTTCACGGCCCGCTGGATGCGACCTTTGGTCCGGTGCTGGCGCTGATGGACAAAAACCGCACGGGAGCACAGGAGCAAAGTCTGCAGTCGTTCCTGACCCGTGTGACGCAGGTGCGTTTGCGCCTGCAGCAGGTGACCAATGCTGCCGACCCGCAGGCCATGACCCAGACCATCGCTCAGACCGTATTCCAGGGCAAAGCCGTGGACCTGACCGAAACCCGTGACTACGGCAGCCTGATTGCCGCCGGTCTGGGCCAGGAGTGGAGCGGCTTTGGGCGGACGGTGTTTGTGAATCCGATGGAGCAGGCCTGGCAGCAGGTGCTGACCCCGGCGGCCGACAGCCTCAATGCCCAGTGGCAGCAGGCAGTCGTTGCCGAGTGGAACAGTGCCTTTGGGGGGCGCTATCCGTTTAACAATGCCAGCAGTGATGTTTCTCTGCCTCTGCTGGCGAAGTACCTTAACGCAGACTCCGGGCGTATTGCGCAGTTCCTGCAAAACCGCCTCAAAGGCGTGCTGCACAAAGAAGGCAACCACTGGGTGCCGGACAGCATCAACTCGCAGGGGCTGGCGTTTAACCCGGCATTCCTCAATGCCATCAACACCCTGAGCCATATCTCGGATGTGGCCTTCACGGAAGGCAATGCCGGGATGAACTTCGAGCTGCGACCGGGCACCGCCGATGGTGTGATGCAGACCGATATGATTATCGACAGCCAGAAGCTGACTTATATGAACCAGCTGCCGGTGTGGAAGCGCTTCACCTGGCCTGCAGATACCGAAGCACCCGGCGCGAACCTGAGCTGGATTAGCACGCAGGCGGGCACCCGTCAGTACGCGGATATTCCTGGTAGCTGGGGTCTGATACGCCTGCTCGATAAAGCCAGCGTGAAAGCGTATCCGGGCGTGGGAAGCAGTTACAGCCTGAGCTGGAAGGCCCCGGATGGCCGCATGCTCAATTATACCCTGCGTACCGAAGCGGGTGAGGGGCCGCTGGCGCTGCTGAAGTTGCGCAATTTCCGCCTGCCGGAGACCATCTTCAGCACGACCGGTGTTACAGCATCAGGTCAGGTCACCAGCGCGACCAGTGATGCAGAGGAGGTCTACTGATGAGCACGCTGAACACGTTACTGAGTACCTGTCAGACTGAGCCGGTGCCACTGCTTGCGGCTACCCGTGAGCGCGTGGCGCAGTGGGATAACTGGCTGCAGCCGCTGTCCGGCCCCTCGCCCGCTGGCGAAGACCCGGGCTATGACGATGATTTCCAGCAGATACGCGAGGAAATTAATAAGCTCTCTGGTGCAAACACAGAGCTTATTTGCCAGCATGCAGAAAAGATTTTAACCACCGTTGCCAAAGATATCCGTGTGGCAACCTGGTACTGCTGGGCCAAACTGCATCGCGAAGGTGAGCAGGGGCTGGCTGAAGGTCTGGAACTGCTGGCCGGTCTGCTGGAGCGCTTTGGTACACAGCTACACCCACAACGAGACCGCAGCCGCAAGGCGGCGCTGGAATGGCTGGCCGGTTCGCGTATGACTGACTCCCTTTCCCTGTACCCTGAGGTGGTCAGGATCGATGCGATGCGAACCACCGGGGCGTTGTTGCTGATAGCGCAGCTTATCGAATATGAGCCGGATGAAACCCGTCCTGAGCTGAATGCGCTGTATGGTGCGCTGGAAAGCCGTCTGCAGAAAGCGGGTGGCGTGGATGCGGTCGTACCGCAGAATGCCAGCACCAGCGAAGCACGTTCCACAGCTGGCCACAGTGATGCTCCCTCAATCGGGCGTATCACCTCTGGCCAGGATTTGCTGTCACAGGCCCGTACGCTCAGTGAATACCTGCGTGAGCAGCCAGATGGCTGGCTGTCAGCCCACCATCTGATGAAAAGCCTGCGTCATGACACCCTGCGGGCCATTCCGGCACCGGATGCGCAGGGGCGTACACGCATCGAGCCGCCGAGGGCGGATCAACGCGCGTTACTCAAACGCCTGTACCTGCAGCAGAACTGGGCTGAGATGCTGGAAACAGCGGACAGCACCTTCTCCCGTGGCGCTAATCATTTGTGGCTGGATTTGCAGTGGTATATCCACCAGGCCCTGACGAAATCAGGCCAGGACACCCTGGCTGGCATCATTGCTGCCGACCTGAAAGGACTGCTGACCCGTCTGTCCGGCCTTGAAACGCTGGCGTTCAGTGATGGCACCCCCTTTGCGGATGAAGTGACGCTGAACTGGATCCAGCAGAGCGTACTGGATACGGTTGGCGGGTGGGGCAACGACACGCCATCCGCTCCGGTAACCGTCGGTAACGATGACATTCTGGCGCTGGAGTCGGAAGCCGTGGCGTTTGCCGACAGTGAAGGCCCGGATGCCGCGCTGGGCTGGTTACAGACCCGACCGGGTATGACCACCGATCGTCAGAAGTGGCTCTTGCGCCTGTTGATGGGCCGCATTGCTGAGCAGTACGGTAAAAATGACCTGGCGGTGCACCTGTTTGCAGAGCTGGGTGAGCGTGCTCGTGAGGTGACCCTCAGTGACTGGGAGCCTGAGCTGTTGTTCGAGGTACAGGCCCGCCATCTGAAACTCCTGCGCCTGAAAGCCGGCCGCAGTGAGGCTGATAGGACCCGCCTTACACCGGTAATGGACCAGTTACTTGCCGGGTTGATCGCCGTCGATCCAGCTCGTGCCGCCGTGCTTTGCGGTTAAATCCACAGGAACAGAAATAAATGGAAGATTTGACCCTGCGTTATTACGACGCGGAAATGCGCTACCTCCGTGAGGCGGCTAAAGAATTTGCCCAGACCCACCCGGACCGGGCCGCGATGCTGGATCTGGATAAGGCCGGCACGCCCGATCCGTATGTTGAACGTCTGTTTGAAGGCTTTGCTTTTTCGATGGGGCGACTGCGGGAGAAGATTGACGACGACCTGCCGGAGCTGACCGAAGGGCTGGTCAGTATGCTCTGGCCACACTACCTGCGTACCATTCCGTCACTCTCTGTGGTGGCGTTCACACCTGCACTTCAGGCCGTGAAGATGGCGGAAGTGATGCCCGCAGGTCTGGAGGTGTACTCCCGTCCGGTGGGACCTAAAAATACAGTCTGTCGCTACCGCACTACCCGCGATGTGATGCTCAACCCGCTGAACATCTCAGGGGTGACCATGACCACCGAGCCTGACGGTCGCTCGCTGCTGCGAATGCGTTTTGCCTGCAGCACCCAGGCGGACTGGTCCCATGCTGATCTCAGCCACCTGAGTCTCTATCTCGGCGCAGATGCGCCCGTCAGCAGCCAGTTGCACCTGATGCTGACTAAGCGGCAGGCCGCCCTATATATGCGGCTGCCCGGACAGACCGATCGTATTCGCCTTGACGGGTACTTCTCGCCGGGAGGATTTGCGGAGGAAGACGGACTGTGGCCGAAAGGTGATACTGCCTTCAGTGGTTACCAACTGCTGCTGGAGTACTTCACCTTCCGCGACAAGTTTATGTTTGTCCACCTCAACGGCCTGGACGGCATTACACCGCCTGCCGGGGCAGAGTACTTCGACATTGAAGTTGTGTTCAGCACGCAGTGGCCATCTGACCTGCCGGTCACCGATGATGCCGTTCGCCTCCACTGTGTACCTGTGATTAATCTGTTCACCCTGGAGGCGGACCCGCTCATCATTACGGGACTTGAAAGTGAGTACCTGCTACGCCCTAAGCGTCTGCAGGACGGGCATACTGAAATTTATTCGGTGGATTCGGTTACCGGCTCAAACCGGACCAGTGATGCAGAGTACGTACCGTTCAGCAGCTTTCGTCACAAGGGCGGGATGATGCGCCGTCATGCGCCGTCCCGGTACTACCACACCCGTGTAAAGCGCGGCGTCACCGGGCTCTATGACACATGGCTTATCCTTGGCGGGCACCAGTGGGAAGATGACCGCCTGTTTGAGCGCGAAGCTGTCTCGCTGCAAATCACAGGCACCAACGGTCAGCTACCACGCCGGGCATTACAGAGCACGCTGCTGGACCGCTGTGAGCAGGTGGTACAGACGCCGCTGTCGGTGACAAACCTCTGTAAACCCACGCTGCCAGTCTATCCGCCTGCCGAGGACCGTTTCCACTGGCGGGTGCTGAGCCACCTGGGCTCCGGGTTCCTGAACATGATGAGCACCGCCGAAGTGCTGCGCGGCACGCTGGAGCTCTATAACTGGCAGGAAGATGAACTGAACACCCGGCGTCTGGAGTCGATTCAGCATGTGGAGCACCACCGTCTTCAACGTTTTGAACAGGGCTACCTGCTGCGGGGGCTGGATATCGAAGTGACCCTCGACAGCAACGGCTTCACCGGTGAGGGCGATATTCACCTGTTCGGTGAAATGCTCAACCGGTTCTTTGCGCTGTATGCCGATATGAACCAGTTCAACCAGCTCACCCTCATCGTACAGCCAGAAGGAAAATGCATTCGGTGGAAAGAGAATCACAGTCCACGCCTGCCCGGCTGATGGAACAGCTGCGGCAGTACCTGCCGTACATGAACTTTTATCGCTTCTGCCGGATACTGGAACAGAGCCAGCCGGATAAACCGGTCATTGGCAGCAGCTGGCAGGTTCGTCAAGAGCCGGTACGCTTCCGGCCCCATCCGGGCATGGGCTTCCCGGCATCTGAAATCAAAGGGATTGAGCAGTCTGAGCATTCGCATCTGCCGCCGACGGTGCGCATCACCTTTATGGGACTCTACGGCGTGGAGTCCCCGCTGCCGACGCACTATATCGATGACATTACCCAGCGGCGGGAAGGGTATGAGGCCACTGCGGATTTCCTCGATATCTTCAACCACCGGCTGATTGCCCAGTACTACCGCATCTGGCGTAAATACTCGTACCCGGCGGCCTTTGAAGAAGGAGGGAAGGACAAAACCTCGCAGTACCTGCTGGGACTGGCGGGGCTCGGCATTGACGGCTGTGCACAAAACATTGCCACCCCGGCCTCACGCTTTCTGGCGCTGCTGCCGGTCATGTTGCTGCCAGGTCGGACTTCAGAGGGAATGGCTTCGCTGGTGCGCCTGCTGGCACCCAACACGAAGGCGAAAATCTGGCACCACGACAAACGCCGTGTGCCGCTGAAGAAGCCCCTGACCATGAGTGTGCGCCAGCCTGTCACCCTGACAAACCGTCCGGTGATGGGCAACTATGCCACCGACGTAAACAGCCAGGTGCTGATGCGCCTGACGACCACAGACCCGGCTGAAGTACAGGGCTGGTTGCTGGGCGGCGACCTTCACGCCGACCTGATGGCGCTGCTGCATGTGTATCTTGGGGCACGGCTGGATGTCCGTCTGCAGTTGTGCGTCGACCGCAGTCTACTACCGGACGCGAGAATGAGCACGAAACCTGAAGTGGGCGCAGTGCAACTGGGCCGTACCGCCGTGATGCGGCCGCTGAATGCGGCCAAGACCGCATCACACCCAAAAACAATCACCATTAATCTGGGCCGCTATGAGCGGGTACAGGAAAATATTCACCGCAGGGAGACCGATGAAGATGGCGATTACCGCTGGTAAATTTTCTCTGGCTGCACTGGCCGCTGGTATCACCTTGATGCTGGCGGGGTGCGGGCTGACTCAAAAAGTGACGGACGGCACCGTTGCTGTGACCAAATCGATATTTTATAAGCAGATAAAGACCCTGCATCTGGATATTCGGGCCCGCGAGGCCGTGAACAGCAATGCCGGTGGTGTGCCGCTGTCGACGGTGGTGCGTATTTATCAGCTAAAGGACCGCAAGACCTTCGACAGCACGGACTACCCGTCCCTGTTTAAAGCCGACAGCCAGGCCATTAAAGCAGACCTGGTGGCAGAGAAAGATATCCGCCTGCAGCCAGGTGGCGCGGTGATGGTCAATATGCCGATGGAGGAGAGCGCCCAATATGTGGCAGTGGCCGGGATGTTTATGTCACCGGACCAGGTGAACAACACCTGGCGTGTGGTACTGAGCCGTGATGACCTTGATCCGGATAAGGCACGCGTCATCGAAGCAGGCAACAACCGCCTGAATCTCCAGGCGCTGAAAGATGAGTGAGTTATCCCGTCCTTCACTATATGAAATGCTTTACGGCAACGTCACTGGTGGCCTCGACCTGCATCAGGTCAGTGAGCAGAACCAGGTCATATTGTCAGTGCTTGACAATATGCAGCGTATCCTCAACTGCCGTGCCGGTACGCTGGCGCATCTGCCTGACTACGGCCTGCCGGATATGACCAAAATCCTCCAGGGCATGCCGGGAACGGCCCATGAGCTGATGGGCACATTGTCTGCCGTCCTGCTCAAATATGAGCCACGCCTGAAAAAAATAACGGTTGTCCTGCGGGAGCAGAACGTTCCAGGTGAACTGCGTTACGCCATTGATGCTGAACTCAGGGGCATTGGCCTCGTACGCTATGGCACGGAGTTTATGCCCGAAGGGCGGGTTCTCCTGCGACATCTTAAGCAACAACAGTATCTCGACACGACAACCCGTCTGTAAGGGCAGATAGCTTAGCCTCGAAATAACGCAATAACTTACGGATGCAACGATGAAAATAATAAATCTCTTTCTGGTGTTTGGTGTATTTATCACCCTGCAGGCTGAGGCTGCACGTGGAAGGCAGCCCTGTTCAGGCTCAAAAGGTGGCATTGCACACTGCACATCGGATGGCCGTTTTGTTTGTAACGACGGGAGCCTGAGTCAGTCGAAGCGATTCTGTTCCGGGTATGGTGACACCGAAACTCGCCAGCAGGAAAAGTCTTCCGCCCTCGTCCGCAACGCGCAGACAAAAAAGGTGAATACCTCGAGAAAACCGATGCAGCAACGCGTTACAGAAAACAATGAACCGGTCAATACACAACCCCGACAACCCACATGTGCTCCCCTCTATATGGCCAACAAACCCGGGTTCACCCATTTACCGATTTGTTCGGGAAATCAGTATTAATCCGGTGTGGCGAAGGTCCCATGACCGTTATTCAGATTAAATAATCAGGATTGTAAGAAGAAAGGAATGAAATAAAACATGGCACGAAGAAAGAAAGATGACAATGCTGCAGGTATTATCCTGGTTATTCTTGGCGTAATTGCTTGGGGTGTTTATGTTGCGGTAAGAGCATTAATTAACCTTAATGAGCGATTTATTGAATCCGTATCGAATCCGGCAGGCGTCATTGCTCTGTTCTTTGGTTTATTGATTGTCGTTGCGCTGATAATACGGGTTTTCATTTATCGGGGCTTCAGGAAGAAAACAGCGGAGCATGAACAGGCTGTGTCGGACCTCGTTCAGAAAGAGAAAGCTTTTGAAGAGACGGTCAGTACTGAAGTGTCCCGTGGGCTGCACAAGGAAAAGAAACAGCTTTCTGGTCAGTGGGATGAATTTCACAATGCCAGAAATAAAGCCTCCAGGGCACTGCAGCGTATTGTGGACTCTGCGTATAAATTCAAAATTAAAACACTGCTTTCCGGTACCACGGTAAATAACTGGCAAAGTAAGTACGACCAGCTCAGAAAAGAGAGAGACGCTTATGCTGCTATAAGCGAGAAAATCACCTTTCTGGAACTGGAAGATAATGCCGACTGGGAAGGCGTAAAACAGCAGTTTCTGGATAAGGTCGCCCTACTGGAAAAAGCGCAGGAAGAAAAAGAATACCAGGCTGAGCTCAAGCGTCAGATGCGGGAAGAAAAACAGCGTCAGGATGAGCTGGAGCAGCAGCAGCGCGAAGCGGAAGAAGAGGAGCAACGCCTTGCTGAGCAGCAGCGTTTGCTGGAAGAGGCCCTGCTCGCTGCTGAAGGTGTTCACAGGGAAGAGCTGGAACGACAGCGTCTGGAGCTGGAGCAAAAAATTCAGGACGTACATCAACAGTATGAACGCGCCAAATCTATGGCACAGCTCACGAAACAGGGACATGTGTATGTGATTTCGAATATTGGCTCTTTCGGTGAAAATGTTTTCAAAATTGGTATGACCCGACGACTGGAGCCCATGGAGCGTGTGAAAGAGCTAAGTGGGGCAGCCGTGCCTTTCGATTTTGACGTCCACGCCATGATTTCCTGCGATGACGCCCCTGCGCTTGAAAAGACGCTTCACGACCATCTGGAAAGCTACCGGATTAACAGGATTAACCTGCGTAAGGAATTTTTCCGGGTCGAGCTCAGCAGAATTATCGATGAAGTGGAACGTCACCACGGGCAGGTTGAATATATTGCTGACCCGGTGGCGCTACAGTACCTACAGAGTCTCGAATGTGCAGAAAGCGAAGCTGCATAAACGATAACTTTCAATAGCTCCTGGTACGCCAAATGGACGACTGGTCATGAATGACATCACCTCATGTAAAATTAAAACTGGCGGCGACCCGCGCACGCTACCAGATTATACCGCTCTGCGCGATGAACTGAGTAAGCTGACACATCCGGCTCGTCCGGATGTGAACTGGCGATATGTCGAAAAACTCTGTCTCTCACTGTTTGAGCAGAACGGTGTGGAGCTACAGACTGCCGCCTGGTACACGCTGGCACGTACGCAATTGGCCGGCTTATTCGGCCTCAATGAAGGTCTGGCGATACTGGAGGCGCTGATAAGCCATCAGTGGGGCGTGCTCTGGCCGCAGCCTGTCCATGCCCGCATGGAAATCCTCAGCAGTCTGAGTCAGCGTCTGCAGCAACTGATGCGTATGCTTCCGCTGAATTATAGTGATCTCAGCCAGCTGTATCGGGCAGAGCAACTGCTTACCAGTCTGGGGGAGGTTTTGCAGCGTCTGGAACTTAAACATCTCAGCCAGTTCGATACGTTGCGTACCCTGATGCACAACAGTGCTGTCCGGCTGGAAAACAGCGATGGCATAACCAGCACAGGGCCGAACATTCAGCCAGGTATTGTGTTACCTGCCACCGTGATGAATGGTGCGACAGCATCCACGAGAGACCTTGCTGGTGGTCCTGCTGAAGATACGCCAGACAGTGCAGTGAAGTGGGTGTACGTTGCGCAGCCCGAACACCAGGCAAATGTTGAAGTACTGGCGGCAATGCCCGCTCCGGTAAAGTGGAAACCCTTCGCTGCCGGGATGTGCACCATGCTGGTGATAAGCACTGTCGCTGTGTGGGGCTGGCAGCATCTTTACCGTCCTGATCCACTACAGACCCGGCTTGCAGCCTCAATGGCACCATTACCTGCACCTCTTACACCTGAACAACTGGAGATGTTGCGCCAGCAGACTCCGTTACCGAAGGACCTTATCACCCAGACACAGCAGCAGCTTGCCCGGCTGGATAAATTACCACCTGACTGGAATATCACATACGCCAGAAAACTTACAGAACAGGCTCAGGTGCTGTGGCCGGAACAGGCTAAGCCCCTGGTACAACAGTGGCAGCAACAACTTAATGCTGCGGCATTACCAACAGAACAACTGAATGGCTGGTATCAGGGAATGACAACGTTACAAAAACTGAGTGACCGCCTGAACGGGCTTGATGAGCAGAAGGGCAAATACATGACGGTCAGTGAGCTGAAATCTGTGGTATTTTCCACCATGCAGTCATTTAACAAATCGATACCGGCTGAAGAGCAACTGCGGGCATTGTCACAAAATCCTGAGAGAGAACCTTTACCTGCCGTTGCCCGGGCTCAACTGGAGATGCATCTGAAACAATTGACAGCTCGCTATGCTGAAATACAACAGAATGCATCAGAGTAGAAATGGTGCTAAAAACTATGAGTGATTCAGTTCGTTATCGTAATCACGGATTCGCGATGCCTCCCTGTCAGGCTCGGTGCGGCTGATGTGTGCTTTGTAATGCTCGAACAGACCCGCGAAGGTCAGGCTATGCTTTTTCTGTGTAGCAGTGATGGCGGTGTACACAGGAAGTTCATCGATGATGTACATTTCCGCCGCACTGAGCCTGTGCTCTGCCAGACGCCATGCGAGCTTTTGCCGCCATGCTGCAGTCAGTACTGCTGGCGTCCACCGAAGGGCTGCTTCGAGTTCTGACTGCATAAGTTGAGTGACAAGCTGGAAATCTGCCTCGTCTGCCTGTCCACCTTTACGCAGACATTCACTTAACTGCTCGTTATCAGCGGTCAGGCCATAGCCATAATCGTATTGCCGTACATAACGTGCTTTGATGATTTCCGGTTGTTGGAGAATTCTGGTCATCCATACCGAAGCGATCACCTCTGTGTCATCCGGTGTTACTGAGCGTTCAGCTCGGGCGTTCTGGATGATTGCGTTAATTTCAACCAGAGCGGCAGGGGCTTTGAGTGTGGCTTGTTCAAGATCTTTCGTTGCAAGAGAACGTTTTAGTTCACCTTTGCCGATAGCTGGACATAGTTCCTGAGGAACCGCTTTGCGGATGTAGTAGGTGCCGTTTCGGTCTTTGGTAGGTTTTGTCATAATGCCCATTTTGTACCACCGGGAAGCGGAGCCGGAGGAGAGATAAGGGCGGTAAACTACCAATAAACCAACAAGTTGTTGACTCAGAAAGCAAAAACCCCCGCCGAAGCGAGGGTTATAAATGAGTGGTGCCCGGACTCGGAATCGAACCAAGGACACGGGGATTTTCAATCCCCTGCTCTACCGACTGAGCTATCCGGGCAACGGGGCGCATTAAACCCGATTCAGCGCCCCCCGTCAACGAAATTTGTCATTTTCGTCGCGGACTGCACAAACTCTCGCCATTTCAGGCAAAAAAACGCGTTCAGGTGGGGGCGAGGGGCATCATCGGCATCGCGTCAGTGAGAATGACGCCATTCTGCTATCTACCCGGTTTTATTGCATTACTATTGCTGTGAGTTGCCATCTTTAGCGGAGTTTTCGTGTGGAATGTGCATATGTATTTCACCTTGCGCCCTGTGGGGAAAGGTGCCATGATTGCGCGAATTTTCTCCTTTCCATCCATGCCCGGGGCCGTCAGTATGTTTGATTCAACAAAACATCCGCTGCACGCTTTCGCAACCTTGCGAAGGTTCCCTTGCATCACCACCCCCTCGTCCGCGATGCGTATCGTTCGGTGAGGGGCGCGTACGCTCACTGCCGGACAGCACTAAAACCAGACGCACTCTGTTTTTACTGATGTCTCGCGGTCGGAGCTGGTCACCAGTCGGACCCTGACAGTTTGTGGGCAAGGTAGCTACCTGGCCCGGGCCTTTTACTCTCCCGAATCGGGTATTCGCGCTTATGAAATCAATGCACATTGCCGCCAGTCTTGAGCTGGTTTCCCGTCTGTCCACACACCGCCAGATTGTGGCGCTGGACGGTACCGATTTTACCGACATCGCGGCAGTCGTCATTACCGTAGCGGACAGCCGCAGCGGCATTCTTGCTTTACTGAAACGTACCGGTTTTAATCTGCCGGTTTTCGTCATGTCGCAAGAGGAAATCGAAACGCCGGACGGTGTCGAAGCGGTTATCAGCGGCAGCGTCCAGCAGTGGCTGGAGGTAGAAGCGGCGGCATGTCGTTATGAAGAACACCTGCTGCCGCCGTTTTTCGACACGTTGACCCGGTACGTCGAGATGGGTAACAGCACGTTTGCCTGTCCGGGTCATCAGCATGGCGCATTCTTTAAAAAGCATCCGGCGGGGCGCCAGTTTTTTGATTTTTTCGGTGAGAATATTTTTCGCGCCGATATGTGTAACGCCGACGTCAAGCTCGGCGATCTGCTGATCCACGAGGGCGCAGCCAGGGATGCGCAGAAATATGCCGCCAAAGTATTCAATGCCGATAAAACCTGGTTTGTGCTGAACGGCACCTCGGCGGCGAATAAGGTGGTGACCAACGCGCTGCTGACGCGCGGCGACCTGGTGCTGTTCGATCGCAACAACCATAAATCCAACCACCACGGGGCGCTGATTCAGGCCGGGGCGACACCGGTGTATCTGGAGGCGGCGCGTAACCCGTTTGGCTTTATTGGCGGGATTGACGAGCACTGCTTCGACGAAAAATACCTGCGGGAGCTTATTCTCGAGGTGGCGCCGCAGCGGGCGAATGAACCCCGACCATTTCGCCTGGCGGTGATCCAGCTTGGCACCTATGACGGCACGGTGTACAACGCGCGTCAGGTCGTCGATAAAATCGGCCACCTGTGCGATTACATCCTGTTTGACTCGGCGTGGGTGGGCTACGAGCAGTTTATTCCGATGATGGCGGACTGCTCGCCGTTGCTGCTCGATCTTAACGAAAACGATCCGGGGATCTTCGTCACCCAGTCGGTGCATAAGCAGCAGGCGGGTTTCTCACAGACTTCGCAGATCCACAAAAAAGATAACCACATCCGCGGCCAGGCGCGATTTTGTCCCTATAAGCGGCTGAACAACGCCTACATGCTGCACGCCTCGACCAGCCCGTTCTATCCGCTGTTTGCCGCGCTGGACGTCAACGCCAGGATCCACGAAGGGGAGAGCGGACGCCGCCTGTGGGCCGAGTGCGTGGCGCTGGGCATTGAGGCGCGTAAGGCGATCGTCGCTAACTGTAAGATGATCACACCGTTTATCCCGCCAATGGTTGACGGGCGGCCGTGGCAGGAGCATCCAACGGAAACCATCGCCCGCGAGCGCCGTTTCTTCAGCTTTGGCCCGGGCGAGCGTTGGCACGGCTTTGAGGGATACGCGCAGGATCAGTATTTTGTCGATCCGTGCAAGCTGCTGCTCACCACGCCTGGGATCGACGGGCAAACGGGGGAGTATACCGACTTCGGTATTCCGGCGACCATTCTCGCGCACTACCTGCGTGAGAACGGCATCGTCCCGGAAAAGTGCGACCTGAACTCCATTCTCTTTCTGCTGACTCCGGCTGAAAGCGCGGAGAAGATGGCGCAACTGGTGGCGATGCTCGGACAGTTCGAACAGCATATCGAAGACGACACGCCGCTTGCCGACGTGCTGCCGACGGTCTACCACAAGTATCCGGTGCGCTATCGTGACTACACGCTGCGTCAGCTGTGCCAGGAAATGCACGATCTCTACGTCAGCTTTGACGTGAAGAGCCTGCAAAAGGCGATGTTCCGCAAGGCCAGCTTGCCGCCGGTGGTGATGAACCCACAGGATGCCAATACGGCGTTTATTCGCGGCAATGTCGAGCTGGTGCGCCTGAGCGATGCTGAAGGCCGTATCGCCGCGGAAGGCGCGCTGCCGTATCCACCTGGCGTGCTGTGCGTGGTGCCGGGCGAGGTCTGGGGCGGCGCGGTGCAGCGTTATTTTCTGGCGCTGGAAGAGGGCGTCAACCTGCTGCCTGGCTTCTCTCCGGAGCTACAGGGCGTCTACAGCGAGAAGGATACCGACGGCATCAAGCGGCTGTACGGCTACGTGCTGAAGTAATCGCTTTCTCTGCGACCCTCTCTTGTCAGAGAGGGTCAGGCTCGCTTATACAGCCGTCGCGGATGGCCAATCTTGCCGTACAGCATCTCCACCTGTAAAAAACCGCTCTCCACGCAGTGCTCCAGATAGCGGCGGGCGGTGGTTTTACTCAGACCCGTTTCGCTGACCACCTCATCGACCGAAAAGCAGTAGTCGCCGCGTTCCTGAAATAGCGTCTGTACCCGCGTCAGGGTTTTTTCCTCAATCCCTTTGCTGCCGTTGTCCTGACGGTAATTTTTGGCCTGTAGCTGGTAGAGCGAATCCACGTTTTGCTGGTCAACAATCTTCCAGACCCGCTGCTGGTCGTGAAACTGCACGAAGCGCTCCAGCGACTGACTCAACCGCTTCCAGGAGACGGGTTTGAGGATATAGTCGAACGCGCCGTTGCGGATAGCCTGGCTGCAGGTATCCATATCGCTTGCCGCAGTGATAAAAATCACTGAGCAGTTGGCGCGGCTCAGTAGCGGGGTGCTGAGCATGGTGATGCCTTTGCCGTCGGGCAGATAGTTATCCAGCAACACCAGCTGCGGCTGCTTGTCGTTGAGCAGCGTCTGGGCCTGGGCAAGCGAGGAGGCAATGCCAACCAGCCGCAGGCGCGGGTGTTTCTGGATAAGTTCCGCATGGAGCGCCGCCAGCTCGCTCTCATCTTCAACGATGGCGACATCAATTAATGCTGGTTGCATAGTTCGTCTCTCGCCGGAGCATTTACCGGTATAAATACGGAAAAAATAGCGCCGCGCGGGGGATTATCGGCCACCTCGATGGTGCCGCCCACCCGCGTGACATAACTGTCGATAAGATACAGCCCAATGCCGTGATCGCCATCGGTTTTTGTCGTGAGGCCGCGTTCAAAGATATGCTCGCGAAGCTCGGGCGAGATGCCGATGCCGTGGTCGGCCACTTCAATAATCAGCTCGCGATCGTTAAGCAGGATCAGCACCTCGACCGGTTCGTGCGGCAGCGGTGCGCGCTGGGTCGCCTCAATGGCGTTATCCAGCAGGTTGCCGATAATGGAGATGACGTCGGACTCCGTCAGGTTCGGCACCGGTTTATCGATGCCGCAGGCCGGGTCGAACACCAGCTCAACGCCTTTTTCCCGCGCCCGCGCTGTTTTGCCGAGCAGCAGGCCGCACAGCGTCGGCGAGTTAAAGCGCGCGGAGAGGAAATCGAGCAGCTCCTGCGCGTGTTCGGACTGCGCCTGAATGTAGCGAATGGCCTCATCATAGCGCCCCATATGCAGCAGGCCGGAGAGGGTGGCCATGCGGTTTAGCTGCTCGTGGCGCATGATGCGCAGATTATCGACATAGCGTTTAACCTGGCTTAACTGGGCGCTCAGCGAATCAATTTCGTTGCGATCGCGGAAGGTGATCACCCATCCCTGCAGCGACGCCTCGAGCATGATCCGCACCCGGCTGGCGAGCACCGTACGCTGGTTGAAGTGGCACACTTCATCGTGGGTGTCTTTGGCCAGCATCAGTTGCGGGTCGAAGAACGGCACCGGGGCGATAAGCTCATTGATGGGCAGCCCGCGCAGCCGCCGTGTCGACTGGCTTACCCCTAACAGCTTGCGCGCCGCCTGGTTTATAACCTCGATATTCAGGTTTTTATCGATGGCGATAACCCCTTCGTAAATCGACTCCATCATCGCCTTTTGCTGACGCACCAGCAGGCCGATTTCGCGCGGCTCCAGCGAGAAGATCTGTTTTTTAATGCTGCGGGTAAAAAACCACGAGAACACGAACAGAGCGATCAGCAGCAGTACGGCGGCGATCAAAATATTGACCATCTTGTTGACGGTGATGGTGTCCAGGTAACTGGTCAGGTAGCCCACTGACACGATGCCGATGACCTTTCCATCATCGCTGAAAATAGGAACTTTGCTGCGCAGCGAAATACCGAGCCCGCCTTTGCGGATGGTGATGATGCTTTTTCCCGCCAGCACTTCGGCGTTATCGCCGCCGACAAGCCGGGTGCCGACGCGGTTGGCAAAGGCTGAATGGTACAGGTGCATGGCGTGATCATCGCCAATGACAATAAAACTGGCGTCGCTGTGCTTTACCAGTTTTTGCATAAATGTATTGATCGCATTAATATCTTTATCCTGAACGTCCTGGCGTAACGTCGGAATAAGCGCAATCTGTTCCGACTGTATTTTTGCCCGGGCGCTCATTTCCTGGTAAAGCTGGCGGCCGACGTCGACATAATAATAGCTTCCCAGCAACGCAAACAGGATCGAGAAAAAAGCAACCAGCGATATAAACAGTTTTATCTGAAAAGAGAGCTTCATCATCAGCACGCGCGTAGCCAGGACCAACGCGCACTGTACCATCGTTTCCAGCCCTGACGCGGGTTTTGACAAAAACTTGTGATCTTTTGCACACCCGCTTGCGGTGTGGTGTCGCACGGAATAAAAACCATAAAAACCACGCTAATAAATAAGGCGTTTATCACAATTAATAATACAAACCATAAAAACCATAGGGACCATTAAAACTTCGGTTCTAATATGGATTTCCTCACATAACGTACACCGGTGGTCCTTTACGCTTACCATGCAAAATAACGAAGGGGCTTACTCAATGAGCACGACTGATGATTCTTTCTCTGTTACCCACGATCCGATAAATATCCAGAAAACATCGCTAAAGGAAAAGTGGTGGCACATTATGGATACCTGGAAAGTCGGGATTATTCCTCTGCCGTTGTTCTTACTGGCTGGGGCGCTCATTGCGATTGATTGTCTGGGCGGCAAACTGCCGAGCGATATCGTGGTGATGGTCGCGACGCTGGCGTTTTTTGGCTTTGCCTGCGGCGAATTCGGTAAGCGTCTGCCGGTGGTTGGCAAGTTTGGCGCGGCGGCGATTTGCGCCACCTTTATCCCGTCGGCGCTGGTGTACTACGGACTGCTGCCGGACGTGGTGGTGAAGTCCACCACAACGTTCTATAAATCCACCAACATTCTTTATCTCTACATTTGCTGCATCATCGTCGGCAGCATCATGAGCATGAACCGCGCCACGCTGATTCAGGGCTTTTTGCGCATTTTCTTCCCGATGCTGTGCGGCGAAATCGTCGGCATGCTGGTGGGGATGGGCGTCGGCATAGCGCTGGGGCTGGAACCGTTCCAGATCTTCTTCTTTATCATTCTGCCGATCATGGCGGGGGGCGTCGGCGAAGGCGCTATTCCGTTGTCCATTGGCTACGCCGCGCTGCTGCATATGGACCAGGGCGTAGCGCTGGGCCGCGTGCTGCCGATGGTGATGTTGGGTAGCCTGACGGCGATCGTCATCTCCGGCTGTCTGAACCAACTCGGCAAGCGTTACCCGCACCTGACCGGCGAAGGGCAACTGATGCCGGATCGCGGCAACGGTGCCGAAAGTGCCACGCTGAACGCGCCAGCCTCCGGCAAAGCGGACGTTACCACCATCGCCTCCGGGGCGCTGCTGGCGGTGCTGCTGTATATGCTCGGTATGCTCGGCTACAAGCTGATTGGTCTGCCAGCGCCGGTAGGCATGCTGTTTATCGCGGTGTTTATCAAGCTGGCGCACGGCGTTTCTCCGCGCCTGCTGGAAGGCTCTCAGGTGGTGTACAAATTCTTCCAGACGTCAGTGACCTATCCGATCCTCTTCGCCGTTGGCGTGGCTATCACGCCGTGGAATGAGCTGGTCGCCGCCTTCACGGTGAGCAACCTGCTGGTGATCGTCAGCACGGTCTCTGCGCTGGTCGCGACCGGCTTTTTCGTCGGTAAAAAGATTGGTATGCACCCGATTGATGTCGCCATCGTCTCCTGCTGTCAGAGCGGGCAGGGCGGGACTGGCGATGTGGCGATTTTGACCGCGGGCAACCGTATGAGCCTGATGCCGTTCGCGCAAATTGCGACCCGTATCGGCGGGGCCATTAACGTGTCGCTCGCGCTGCTGTTTCTTGGCAATTTCCTTGTTTGATTGATGTATTCAGGAACGATTATGCAACCGGCCATCGATTTTCACATCAGGCGTGAGACGACGGCTTAACACCAGGACACGTTTATGAAGATTGTAAAGGAAGCGCTGGCGGGCACCATGGAGTCCAGCGACTTGATGGTTAAGATTGCCCCCGCCGACGGCGAGCTTGAAATAACCCTCCACAGTGAAGTGATTAAGCAGTTTGGCGACCAAATTCGCCGGGTGGTAGAGGAGACGTTACGCGCCATGGACGTACATGAAGGATTCATCCTGATTGAGGACAAAGGGGCGCTGGACTGCGTTATTCGCGCCCGATTACAGAGCGCGATTTTGCGCGCCGCCGACGTCCGCGACATCGACTGGGGGAAACTGCAATGAAAAAACTCCGTCGCAGTATGCTGTTCCTGCCAGGCGCCAATGCCGCCATGCTCTCTACCGCGTTTATCTACCGTCCTGACTCCATCATGTTTGACCTCGAAGACGCCGTGGCGCTGCGCGAGAAAGACACCGCGCGCCTGCTGGTCTTCCATGCCCTTCAGCATCCGATGTACCAGGATATCGAAACCGTCGTACGTATTAACCCGCTGAATACACCGTTTGGCCTGGCCGATCTTGAGGCGGTGGTGCGCGCCGGAGTGGACGTCGTGCGTCTGCCGAAAACCGATACCCCGGACGATATTTACGAGCTGGAAAGCCATCTGGCGAGAATTGAGGCCGAGTGTGGACGTGAGCCAGGCTCCACCAAAGTGATGGCGGCGATTGAGTCCGCGATTGGCGTTATCAATGCGGTGGCGATTGCCCGCAGTTCGCCGCGGTTGATCGGCATCGCGCTGGCGGCTTTTGACTACGTGATGGACATGCAAACCGAGCGCGGCGACGGCACCGAGCTGTTCTACGCCCGCTGCGCCGTATTACACGCCGCCCGCGCCGCCGGAATCGACGCTTTTGACGTGGTGTGGTCGGACGTCAACGACGAAGCCGGGTTTCTCAAAGAGGTCGCGCTGATCCGCAAAATGGGCTTCAACGGCAAGTCGCTTATCAACCCAAGGCAGATCGATCTGCTGCACAACGCCTATGCGCCGACGCAGCAGGAGGTGGATCACGCGCGCCGGGTGATTGAAGCCGCCGAAGAGGGCGAGCGTAACGGGTTGGGCGTGGTGTCGCTCAACGGCAAGATGGTCGATGCGCCGATCATTAATCACGCGCAGATGGTGCTGGAACGTGCGGCCGCGTCCGGCGTACGTCGATAAGGACAGAACAATGAACCAGACAGAACGTCTTCACCGCCAGTTTTCCCATTTGCGCGACCTCAAACCGTTTGAGACCGCGCACAGCGCCACCCCGTGGCTGAGCGAACCGGACAGCAAGCTGCACCGTAAAATGTGCCCGTCGTTGCAGGAGGCCATTGAGCGCTGCGGGTTGCAGGACGGCATGACCATCTCGTTTCATCATGCGTTTCGCGAAGGCGACCGGGTGATCAACCGCGTGGTGGCGCAACTGGCCGGGATGGGCTTTAAAAACCTGACGCTGGCCTCCAGCTCGCTGATGACCTGTAACGATGCGCTGATTGAGCATATCCGCAACGGCGTGATCCGCCGTATTTATACCTCCGGCATGCGTGGCAAACTCGCGGATGCCATTTCCCACGGGCTGATGGACGAGCCGGTGCAAATTCACTCCCACGGGGGGCGCGTCAGGCTGCTGCAGGACGGCGAGCTGAACATCGATGTGGCGTTCCTCGGCGTGCCGTGCAGCGATGAGTTCGGCAACGCCAATGGCACCGGCGGCCACGCCAGCTGCGGTTCGCTTGGCTACGCGATGGTCGATGCCCAGTTTGCCCGCAAAGTGGTGCTGCTTACTGAAACGCTGGTGCCTTATCCCAATATGCCCGCAAGCCTGGTGCAGGATCAGGTAGATTATGTGGTGCAGGTGGAGAGCGTCGGCGACCCGGCGAAAATCAGCGTCGGCGCCGCGCGCGTCACCAGCAACCCGCGCGAGCTGATGATTGCCCGCGACGCCGCTGAGGTCATTGAGCATTCCGGCTATTTCCGCAACGGTTTTTCGATGCAGACTGGTTCCGGCGCGGCGGCCACCGCCTGTACGCGCTTTATGGAAGAGAAAATGGAACGCAACGGCGTGAAGGCGGGCTTTGCGCTCGGCGGCATCACCGGAAGCCTCGTCTCCCTCCATGAGAAAGGGTTGATTGAAAAGTTGCTCGATACCCAGTGCTTTGACGGCGAGGCGGCGGCATCGCTGGCGCGCAACCCGAATCACGTTGAGATCTCCACCAACGTGTACGCTAACCCCGGCAGTAAGGCGGCCTGCTGCGACCGCCTCGATGTGGTTATTCTCAGCGCGCTGGAGATAGACGTGGATTTCAACGTTAACGTCATCACCGGCTCCGACGGCGTGATGCGCGGCGCGTCCGGCGGGCACTGCGACGTCGCCGCTGCCGCTAACCTGACTATCGTGGTGGCACCGCTGCTGCGCAGCCGTATCCCAACGGTGGTCAAACGGGTCACTACCCGTCTGACGCCGGGGGAAAGTATCGACGTGCTGGTCACCGACCACGGCATCGCCGTTAATCCTGCGCGCCCCGAAATTCGTGAGCGCCTGGAAAACGCCGGGCTGAACGTGGTGGACATCAACGCGCTGTACGAGCGCGCCATTTCTCTCACCGGCGTGCCTAAGCCCATTGAGTTTACTGACAAAATCGTCGGCGTGATCCGCTATCGCGACGGTAGCGTTATCGATGTTGTTCATCAGGTAAAGGAATAGACATCATGGCAACACAGACACCCGCCCGGCCGGGTGTCAGTCTTGACGCGCTGCTGGCGGCGAAAGACCGTCGCGCGCAGCGTCAGGCTGACTGGCTCAAACATTACCAGCAACCGGTGATTTCGCTGACGCTGGTCACCCCCGGCGAAATGAAAGACAGCATCCGCTATCGCAATACCATGGGCGTGGCGCTGCAGGCCTGCGATCAGCTGCTGTGGCAACACCGCTGGCAGGTGCTGGACCGTCAGGTGCTCTGGCTGCCGACCGGCCCGGAGGCGATGTGGTGCGTGGCGCACCCGGCGGCGGAAATTAAAGCCCATAGCGCGGCGCTGGAGCAGACCCATCCGCTCGGGCGGCTGTGGGATATCGATGTGATTTGTCCGCAGGACGGCCCCGTCGGCCGCCAGTCGCTTGGCAACCGGCAGCGCCGCTGCCTGCTGTGCGATGAACCCGCGCACGCCTGTTCCCGCTCGCGCCGCCATCCGCAGGCGCAGGTGATCGCCCGCGTGGAGAAGCTGGTCGATGACTGGTTTGCTCGCGACTAAACCGCGCCGGGTTGATATTTCCGCGCTGGCGCAGGAGGCGCTATGGCAGGAGCTGGAACTGACGCCGAAACCGGGGCTTGTGGATAAGCTGAATAACGGTGCCCATCGCGATATGGACCACGCGCTCTTTGCCCGCAGCATTGCGGCGATTACGCCGTGGTTCTCACGCTTCGCTGAACTGGGCGCTGAACATGCGGCAAAAGACGCCAGCGAACAGCTGCGGCTGCTGCGCCCAATGGGGATTGCCTGCGAACAGGCGATGTATGCCGCAACGGGCGGGGTGAATACCCACAAAGGCGGGATATTCGCGCTGGGGCTGCTCTGCTTTGCCGCCGGGCGCGTGCGCGACGTGACCGCGCATAACCTCTGCCAGGCGGTGAGCGCGATGTGTCAGGGGCTGGTGACGCGCGAGCTTGCGGCGCGTGCCGGTGCGGCAACAGCGGGGGAACGTCAGTTCCGGCAGTTCGGCCTGACCGGCGCCCGCGGCGAAGCCGAGAGCGGGTTTGCCACGGTGCGGCACGTACTGCCGTACTGGAACCGTCGTCAACTGCATGAGACGCTGCTGCGGCTGATGGCGGCGAATCCGGACAGCAATCTGGTTTCACGCGGCGGAATGGACGGGTTGCGCTATGTGCAGCGGTATGCACATCAACTGCTGGCTACCGGCTGGGACAACGCGGCGCTGGAGGTGATGGACCGCGCGCTTATCGCACGTAATTTGAGCCCCGGCGGCAGCGCGGATTTACTGTCGGTCGCGTGGGTGTTGGGAGAGTGCTGACAGCACTCTCTCCCGGGCGGAAGAGAGTGGGGAGAAAACCTTAGTGCGCGACGGTTTGCGCGCCGGTCGCCGTTGGGACATGTTTGTACTTGAACAGCGGGATGAAGGCGACGGCCAGCGCCAGCGAGTAGCCTGCAAAAATCAGCCACACAGAGTGCCAGTCGGTGATGCCGTTAGTGGTGTAGATCTCAACCACTTTACCGCTCACGATACCGCCGAGGATACAGCCGAAGCCGTTGGTCATCATCAGGAACATCCCCTGGGCGCTGGCGCGGATTTCAGGTTTCACCTCTTTTTCCACAAACACCGAACCGGAAATGTTGAAGAAGTCGAAGGCGCAGCCGTAGACGATCATCGACAGAACCAGCAGCACGGTGCCGAACGGCGTCGGGTCGCCAAAGGCGAACAGGCCGAAGCGCAGCATCCACGCGAAGATACTAATCAGCATCACGTTCTTGATGCCGTAGCGGCTTAAGAAGAACGGGATGGTGAGGATGAACAGGGTTTCGGAAATCTGCGAAATCGACATCATCACCGAGGCGTGCTGCACGATAAAGCTGCTGGCGAACAGCGGGTCTTTATCGAAACTGTGCAGGAAGGTGTTGCCGAACATGTTGGTGATTTGCAGCTCGGCGCCCAGCATCATGGAGAAAATGAAGAAGATAGCCATGCGTTTGTTTTTGAACAGCGCGAAGGCGTCCAGACCAAGCATCTCGCTCCAGCTCTGTTTTTCTCTTTGGTTAGAGACCGGCACGTGCGGCAGCGTCAATGTGAACAGCGCCAGCACCAGGGAGAGCACTGCGCCGATGTAGAGTTGCATGTGGCTCAGTTCGAAACCGGCAAAGCTGACGGTCCACATCGCGATGATAAAACCGATGGTGCCCCAGATACGGATGGGCGGGAAGTCCGTCACGATATCCATTCCGGCGGATTTCAGGCGATAGTAGGAGATGGTGTTCACCAGGCCGAGCGTTGGCATATAGGCCAGCGAGTTCAGCAGGATTATCATGAACATCGCCCCGGTCGTGGTGACTTCCGCCGCCATAAACAACGTACCGGCACCCACCAGGTGACAGAAAGCGTACACCCATTTCGCGCTGATCCATTTATCGGCGACAATCCCGAGCAGCGTCGGCATGAAAACGGCGGCGATACCCAGAGAGCTGTACACGGCGCCAATCGAGGCGCCGTCGAATTTGAGCGTCACAAACATATAGGAGCCCAGCGTGGTCAGCCAGCTCCCCCACAAGCAGAACTGCAGGAACGACAATATTTTAAGCTGCAGTTTAAGGTTCATGTTATTTTCCTCACAAAGGATGGGGTGGTATGTTGCTATAAGCACATTTATGGTTGTTATTTGATGCGATTCTATCGGCGAGTCGCGTGACGTTTTGTTACCTTCCGCAAAAAAATGCAATCTATGTTTTTTTGCAGAGCTAATTAGTGACGCACTTAACGTTTTCTTGTGAGGTAAGGCGGGATTGCGTCTTTCCCCTCACTCCCGGACGGCAGAGCAAGGGGAAAGCGAAGGGCTACTTACGGCGATAGCCTTTCTGCGCGGTGTTGACCTTGTACAGATAACGCCGGGATTCCGACGACGGGTGGCGGGTGGTCAGCGTCTGGTAGACATCGCCTGGCGCCATGTTGTTGATGATGTTCGCCGCCTGGACTTTATCATCGGCAAAGACGCGTAGCACGCTGCCTGCGCCGCCGTTATAGGCGGTGATCACCGCATAGCGGCGTGAAGTCGGGTTATCAATACCGGACAGATAGACGTTGTTGAGCATCGCCAGGTAAGCGGTGCCGGTGTCGATGTTGCTCGCAGGATCAAACAGGAAGCTACGGCTTGGCGTCCCGGATTTACCCTGTGAACGGTATACGTCGCGACCGGCGCTGTGCTGGACCACCTGCATCAGGCCGAGCGCATCAGCGTTACTGACCGCATACGGGTTGAACGACGATTCGGTCTGCATAATCGCCAGGATCAGCGACTCGTCGACGCCGTACTTGTGCGATGCCTGACGCACCATGCCGATGTATTTATGCGCACGCTTATCGAGGTGGTTCGGCACCAGATTAATGGTGACGCTATAGATGATATGCAGGCCGTTGTTACGGCTTTGCAGGCGGTTTTTCAGCAGCCAGTCGGCAAAATTTGACGCCCGGCCCTGCCAGCGGATGGGCTGTCCGGTGTTATCCACCACCTGCCCATACAGGAAAGGCTCTTTGGATATCTGAATGTCGTCGGCGTCGGAGTAGAGGTCGACAGAGCCCGGGTCGTCGCCCATCAGCAGCGTTTTGATGATGGTCTGACGCAGGCGGCCCGTCGGGTCCGTCCCGGCGATGGTTTCAACGGTGATGGTGCCCTCATCAAAGTTGATGTGGCTGCGCGTCTGGTACTGGTCGGTATATTTCACATAGTCTTTCGGTCCGGCGACCAGAACTTCCTTGTACCCCCAAATGTTTTCAATGTTATGGGCAAATTGCCCCATCAAAATATCAAAACCGTTGGTGTCCTTGTCCCACTCTTCGTTGTAGGCAGCGCCTTTTTTATTCGAGCTGGAACACGAAATGAGCAACGGCGCAATCAGAGCGAGCGCTAATAATTTTTTCATCATTCCGGGAGTGCGTGTTGTGTTGTTATAAAGGGTCCGTGGACCCTTACTGTTTTTCTGGCGGCGTATAGCCTTCGATGTGAACGTCTTTACCTTCAAACAGGAAGCTGACCATCTCCTGCTCCAGCAGCTTACGGTGCTCAACGTTCATCATGTTGAGTTTTTTCTCGTTGATCAGCATGGTTTGCTTATGTTGCCACTGCGCCCAGGCTTCTTTGGATATTTCGTTATAGATGCGTTTGCCGAGCTCGCCCGGGTAAAGCTGGAAATCCTGGCCCTCAGCGTCGCGCTGCAGGAAAGTACAAAAAATAGTTCTGCTCATGATAAATCCTCTTCTTTGGCCGGAACGTTTACGCCAGCGCTCCGGCGCGTAACTGCTGCAACAGGCGCTCCACGGGTGCCGCCAACCCGACAGACGGCGGCTGGGCTAAGTTATACCAGAGAGCGCTGCCTTCATCCATGCATGTGGCGCTGGAATGCACGGTAAGCCACATTGGCACGATATCCAGATGGAAGTGGCTGAATGTATGGCGAAAGGCGGTGAGCTGGGTCAGATTATCGGCCTTTATCTGACGCTGCGCCAACCACTCGCGCAGCGCCGCTTCATCGGCAAACTGCGGGAAGCAAAAGAGCCCGCCCCACAGACCGCTGGGCGGACGCTGGAGGAGCAGCACCTCGTTTTCCTGCTGCATGATCAGGAAATAGCCGCTGCGTTCCGGCAGGGTCTGCTTCGGTTTTTTTCCGGGATACTGCGCCCAGATGTTGTTGGCTTTGGCTTCGCAGCCCTTGCCGAGCGGGCAGAGCTCGCACTTGGGTTTTGAACGGGTGCAGACTATCGCGCCGAGATCCATCATCGCCTGGTTAAAGCGTTCAACGCCTTTCGCCGGGGTGACCGCTTCGCTTATCTGCCACAGGCGGTTTTCCACCTCTTTTTTTCCCGGCCAACCGTCGACGGCATAGCAGCGTGCCAGTACGCGTTTCACGTTGCCGTCGAGAATGGGGAAATGTTTACCGAGCGATAACGAAAGAATGGCGCCCGCGGTCGAGCGTCCGACGCCCGGCAGCGCGGCGACTTCATCAAACGTTTCCGGGAACTGACCGTGGTGCTGCGTGGCGACCTGTTGCGCCGCCTTATGCAGATTCCGCGCCCGCGCGTAGTAGCCAAGGCCGGTCCACAGGTGCAACACCTCGTCAAGGGGCGCGTTGGCGAGGTCGGTCACTGTCGGGAATCGCGCCATAAAGCGTTCAAAATAGGGGATAACTGTGGCGACCTGTGTCTGTTGCAACATCACCTCAGAGAGCCATACTTTGTAAGGTGTCTTCTCTATTTGCCAGGGGAGGGTCTTACGCCCATATTTGTCGTACCAGTCCAGCACCTGGGCTGAAAATTCTGAGGCTTGCATGGTCACCGCTTCGCATTGACTAAGGACGCAGATTGCAGCACAGCGACCCCATCGTGTAAACAGGATCTTTCCCATGCTTGCATAGTATCCTTAACTTTGGATAATGCCCGTTTCCCGAACAATCACACAAGCAGACTGAATTTTTATGATTAACGACGTCATCTCACCGGAATTTGATGAAAACGGCCGCCCGCTGCGCCGTATTCGTAGCTTCGTCCGCCGCCAGGGCCGCCTGACCAAAGGGCAGCAGCACGCGCTGGACCATTACTGGCCGGTGATGGGCGTTGAGTTCAGCGAGCAGCCGGTGGATTTCGCGGCGCTGTTCGGCCGTGATGCGCCTGTCACCCTGGAGATCGGGTTTGGGATGGGCGCTTCGCTGGTCACGATGGCGAAAGCGAACCCGGAACAGAATTTCCTCGGTATTGAAGTGCATTCGCCGGGTGTCGGCGCATGTCTTTCTTCCGCTCATGAAGAGGGCGTGGAAAACCTGCGCGTGATGTGCCATGACGCGGTAGAAGTGCTGCACACGATGATCCCGGAGAATTCCCTTAACATGGTGCAACTCTTTTTCCCTGACCCCTGGCACAAAGCGCGTCATAATAAACGCCGTATCGTTCAGGCGCCGTTTGCCGAACTGGTAAGAAGCAAGCTCAAGCTGGGTGGCGTATTCCACATGGCGACTGACTGGGAAGCGTATGCGGAGCATATGCTGGACGTGATGTCCACTCTGGACGGTTATAAAAACCGCTCTGAGAGCAACGACTATGTACCGCGTCCGGACTCACGCCCGGTCACCAAATTTGAACAGCGTGGCCATCGTCTTGGCCACGGCGTATGGGACTTAATGTTCGAGAGGGTAAAATAATGGCGAAGAACCGTAGCCGTCGTCTGCGTAAGAAAATGCATATCGACGAATTCCAGGAATTAGGATTTTCGGTCGCGTGGCGTTTCCCGGAAGGTAGCAACGAAGAGCAAATCGATAAAATCGTTGATGAGTTTATCAATGAGGTGATTGAGCCGAACAAGTTGGCGTTTGACGGCAGCGGCTATCTGGCATGGGAAGGTCTTATCTGCATGCAGGAAATCGGCAAATGCACCGAAGAGCATCAGGCCGTCGTGCGCAAGTGGCTCGAAGACCGCCAATTCGACGATGTTCGCCTGAGCGAACTTTTTGACGTCTGGTGGGACTAAGTACGCACAAGGGGCCAGCAATTGCTGGCCCGTTTTGTCTTTACAGGAGTAACTATGATGCGCAAAACGCTGCTGGCGGCGGCTCTTTCCGTAACGGCATTCGCGGCACAGGCGGACTATCAGTGCAGCGTCACCCCGCGTGACGATGTGATCCTCAAGCCGCAAACCGTGCAGGTCAAAGGGGAGAACGGCGACCTGGTTATCACGCCGGATGGCAACGTGACCTATAACGGTAAACCGTACACACTCAGCGCGGCCCAGCGCGAGCAGGCGAAAGATTATCAGACCGAGCTGCGAAGCGCGCTGCCGTGGATTGACGAAGGCGCACGTTCCCGCGTCGAAAAAGGGCGCGTGGCGCTGGATAAGATAATCACCGAACAGGTGGGCGCCAGCAGCAATATGCACGGCCGCCTGACTAAGCTCGACGCTCAGCTTAAAGAGCAGATGAACCGCATTATTGAACACCGTTCCGACGGCCTGACGTTCCACTACAAGGGCGTCGACCAGGTCCGCGCAGACGGGCAACAGCTGGTGAACCAGGCGATGGGCGGCATCCTGCAGGACAGCATCAACGAGATGGGGGCGAAAACCGTGCTGAAAGGCGGCGGTAACCCGTTGCAGGGAATTTTAGGCAGCCTCGGCGGCCTGCAGACGGCCATTCAGGACGAGTGGAAAAACCAGCAAGCGGATTTCCAGAAGTTTGGTAAAGACGTGTGCGGGCGCGTGACAACCCTCGAAGCAAGCCGCAAGGCGCTGGTGAGCGGGTTGAAATAAGCGGCAATTACACGCACCGTGGGGCGGGTAAAGGTGAGTCATTACATCAGACCCAGCGCCTGCGGGATAAACAGCGAAATCTGCGGGACATAGGTAATCAGCATCAGCGCAACCAGCAGAGCGGCGTAGAACGGCAACAGCGGTTTAATCAGTTGCTGGATTTTCACCCCCGAGATAGAACATCCCACAAACAGCGCGCTTCCCACCGGCGGCGTCAGCAGGCCAATACACAGGTTGGCGACCATCATGATGCCGAAGTGAACCGGGTCCATGCCCAAATCCTGTGCAATAGGCAGGAAGATAGGCGTGAAGATAAGCACCGCGGGCGTCATATCCATGAAGATCCCGACAATCAACAGCACAATGTTGATAAGCAGCAGGATCACGAGCGGGTTTTCCGAAATCCCCATCAGCGTATCGCTAATCATGTAAGGGATGTCCGCATTGGTCATCGCCCACGACATGCCGACGGAGAAGCCAATCAGCAGCAGGACAATCGAGGTGGTTACGACAGACTCGAGGATAAGTTTCGGTAGGTCGCGCCATTTCACTTCGCGGTAAATGAGCACCGACAGAATGAAGGTATAGACCACCGCAATGGCAGAGGCTTCCGTCGCGGTAAACACGCCGCCAAGAATCCCCCCCATCACAATCACCACCAGCAGCAGGCTGGGCAGCGCATCGAAAAACGCTTTGGCGGCCTGGGCGCAGGTCGGGCGCTCGGACAGCGGGTAGTTACGGCGTTTGGCGATGATGGCGCACACCACCATAATGGCAAGCCCCATCAGGATGCCAGGCAGGTAGCCCGCCATAAACAGCGAGGCAACGGAGACGCCGCCCGCGGTGAGCGAAAAGACAATCAGCACATTCGACGGCGGTATCAGCAACCCGGTGATGCATGAGGAAACGTTGACCGCTGTGGAAAATGCCGGATCGTAGCCTTGTCTGGTCTGAATAGGGTTCAGAGTACCGCCAACGGCGGCGGCGGCGGCAACGGCAGAACCGGAAATCGAGCCGAACATCATGTTCGCCAGAACGTTGACGTGACCCAGCGAACCCGGAACGCGACCTACCATAACCTGCGCCAGGTTAATGAGGCGGATGGCGATGCCGCCGCTGTTCATTAATGTCCCCGCGAAAATAAAGAAGGGGATCGCCAGAAGCGCGAAGCTATCGAGGCCGTTCGCCAGACGTTGTGAGACGGTGATAACGGCGATGTCCCAGGGGAACATCAGCAGCATTGAGGCGAATGTCGCGATGCCGATGGAAAATGAGATAGGCACACCGATAAACACCAGCACAAAGAAACAACCGAACAGCGTTAAAGCAATATATGCGTCCATCAGCGTGATGCCTCCTGTGGGTGTTTCAGGCGTTGAATTCCGGCATTAACAAAAAAGAGCGCGTAGAACATCATGATCACGCCGCACAACGGCAGAATGAGGTAGACATAGCCCATCGGAATTTGCATCGCGGCGGAAACCTGGCTGGTCGCCAGCGTTTTCTCGATAAGTTTCATCCCGCCGGTGACGATAACCAGCCCGGCGAACAGGAAAATCAACAGGTTGATAGCAATGCTCAACGCGGCTTGTTTACGGGCGTTGAGCGCCATCGCGAGCAGGTCGATGGCCAGATGGCGCTGCGCGCCGACGGTATAGGCTGCGCCGAGCAGTCCGACCCAGATCATCAGGAAGCGGGCCAGCTCATCGGTCATTGTACTGGGCGTGTTGAGAACATACCGGCTGAAAACCTGCCAGACGACGCAGACCACCAGCGCCACCATGACCGCAACGGAAAATGCCGCGATGGTGCGATCCACCACCTGCTTCATGCGGTTAAGAATCATCATTAATTACCCCGGTGAAAAGGGCCTGCGAGCAGGCCCGGGAACCATGTTATTGCGCAGCTTCTTCGAACCTGGACAGCAGTGCGGCTTGCTTGGGATCTTTTTTGAAGTCGTCGTACAGCGGTTGTACGGCTTCACGGAATGGCGCTTTATCGACGGCAACAAACTGCCCGCCCATGGCTTTCGCCTGCGCACGCGTTTCCGCTTCAACCTTATCCCACGCCTTTTGTTGCCAGGTTTCGGAATCTTTTGCCGCTTTAGCCAGAATCTGTTGTTGCTCAGGTGTCAGCTTGTTCCAGGTTTTGGTCGAGATAACGAGGAAGTCAGGAATAGAAGCATGCTCGTCCTCAGAGAAAACTTTCGCGATTTCAATATGCCGGGTCTGAACCCAGGACGGGACATTATTTTCGGCGCCGTCAACCACGCCCTGCTGCATGGCGGTGTAGACTTCGCCAAAGGAAATCGGTGTTGGGGACCCGCCCATCAGCTCAATCATTTTCAGTGTGGTTGGACTTGCCTGAACGCGAATTTTCAATCCTTTTAAATCTTCAGGCCTGGTAATGGGTTTTTTGGCATAAAAACTACGGGTGCCAGCAACATAGGCGGAAAGAGCAAAGAAACCTTTGTCTTTGCTCGCCGCCATAATATCTTTACCCACATCGCCAAAGACGACTTTATTAAAGTGCGCCTGGTCTTTAAATAAATACGGCAAATTATAAATGGCATAAGTATTATCAAATGACTCGAGGTCGCTGGCGGAGCCTTTGGTCATATCCAGCGCGCCATTTTGCAATAACTCCATGGTTTCGCGTGCGCTGCCCATCTGGCTGCTGGGATAAATACGAATCGTCATTTTGCCGTCAGAAAGTTGTTTGACTTCTTTGGCCATTTCTTCAAAGGCCTGATGAACCACATGACTGCGCTCAAGGTTATGTGCCAGTTTTAACGTCACTTTTTCAGCGGCGCAGGCGCCAGTGGAAAACAACGCTAACAGCGATACGCCCAGCAATGTGCGGGTAAAAGAGGTCTTAGTCATTGAATAGCTCCATGCTGCTGAATGTAAAAAATTGGTTTATATCTGATTGCGAGTAACATAATTCTGTATGACATCTTATCCTGGTTGTCAGACAACTATGCATTATCTATGTCACACTTTTACCGCTATCGGTAAAACGTCGGTTTGTTTTGTGCGCCAGGTTAAATTTATGCGGGTGAAAATAGCGCGAGTTGCGGGTGCTGAAAATAAAGGGGAGTCAATGGGTCATTTATTTCGATGATTATGATCGGGTTTTTCGAATTATTTCCATATTATACGGATAATATGCAATGGCGAATAAAATGTTCCAGGAATGATTTCAGGAATATTTTGCGGTGGACGGTCATTTTGGTATCCATCTCTAAAAATAATAAATCTAAAAAGATATTTGTCTGGTTAATTGGTCGCCGTCACGTTATTCATCTTCGACGCTGGGATAATGCGAGGAATTCACATAACTGGAGAAATAACATGGAGTTTTTTGGGAAAATGGCGCTTCTCACGGTAGTTATGGGGTTCAGCGGTGCGGCCCTCGCTTTGCCTCACGTTACCATTCTGGCCACTGGCGGAACCATTGCCGGGGGAGGCGATTCGGCAACGAAATCCAACTATACCGCCGGTAAAGTCGGCGTAGAGAATTTGGTCAATGCGGTGCCGCAGCTAAAAGATCTGGCGGTGGTGAAAGGCGAACAGGTCGTCAATATTGGCTCGCAGGATATGAATGACCAGGTCTGGCTGACCCTGGCGAAGAAAATTAATGCCGACTGCGATAAGACCGATGGGTTTGTGATTACCCACGGTACGGACACCATGGAGGAAACCGCTTATTTCCTCGACCTGACGGTAAAATGTAATAAGCCGGTGGTGCTGGTCGGCGCCATGCGCCCGTCAACGTCGATGAGCGCCGATGGTCCGTTTAACCTCTATAACGCGGTGGTCACTGCGGTTGACCCGCAGTCGGCCAACCGTGGGGTGATGGTCGTGATGAACGATACCGTGCTGGACGGACGTGACGTCACCAAAACCAATACTACCGACGTGGCGACGTTCAAAGCCGTCAACTTTGGCCCGCTGGGGTATATCCATAACGGCAAAATTGACTATCAGCGCACCCCGGCGCGTAAGCACACAACCTCTACGCCGTTTGACGTATCTAAGCTTAGCGAGCTGCCGAAGGTGGGGATCATTTATAACTATGCCAATGCTTCCGACCTGCCGGCAAAAGCGCTGGTGGATGCCGGTTATGCAGGTATCGTGAGCGCAGGTGTTGGCAACGGCAACCTGTATAAGACCGTGTTCGATACCCTCGCGACCGCTGCGCATAAGGGCACCGTCGTCGTTCGCTCCTCACGCGTGCCGACCGGTTACACCACCCGCGATGCGGAAGTGGATGATGCGAAGTATGGCTTTGTCGCCTCCGGTTCGCTGAACCCGCAAAAAGCGCGCGTGCTGCTGCAGCTGGCGCTGACCAAAACCAAAGATCCGCAGCAAATTCAGGAAATGTTTAATCAGTACTAATACGTACGCTCGCCCTGGCCGTCCGGCCAGGGCATCACGGGAAAGGGTTACTCCGCAAGGAACAGTTCCAGGAGGGAATTCAGGAACAGCTTACCGTGCTCGGTAATTTGCCAGTACTGCGCGTTCTCCGTCAGATAGCCCTGTGCAATGGCTTCATCAAGCTGCCCGCGAATCACGCTTTCTGAAAGCCCGGTATAGTGCGCAAATTCGGCGCGCGGCGCGGGTTCCAGCAAACGAAAGCGGTTCATAAAGAATTCGAAAGGCTTGTCGGCATCGTCGACGTCGCGCTGATTTTCCAGATACCGCCCCTGCATATAGCCGCGCGGATGGCGCGTTTTGGTGGTGCGCAGGATTCGCCCGTCTGGGAAGGTGATTTTGCCATGCGCGCCGCAGCCAATGCCGAGGTAGTCGCCGAAGCGCCAGTAGTTCAGGTTATGCTGGCACTGAAAACCCGGTTTCGCATAGGCCGAGGTTTCATACTGCTGGTAGCCTGCCGCCGTCAGCAACTGGTGGCCCTGCTCGAAGATGTCCCAAAGCGCGTCGTCATCCGGTAGCGCGGGCGGACGCGAGCCAAACAGCGTGTTCGGTTCGATGGTCAACTGATACCACGACAGGTGCGGCGGGTTAAGCGCAATGGCCTGACGTAAATCATCCAGCGCCTCTTCCAGCGACTGGTCCGGCAGACCGTGCATTAAATCCAGGTTAAAACTGCGAAGCCCAAGACCGCTTGCCAGATTCGCCGCACGTTCGGCTTCCTGCGGCCCGTGAATGCGCCCCAGGCGCTGTAGCTTAAGTTCGCTGAAGCTTTGCACGCCAATCGAAATACGGTTCACGCCAGCGCGCTGGTAGTCGACAAAGCGATCGGCCTCCACAGTGCCCGGGTTGGCCTCCATGGTGATTTCAGCATCCGCCGCCAGGTTCAGGCGCGCACGCACGCCGTCGAGCAGCGACTGCATAGCAGCGCCCGACAGCAGGCTTGGCGTTCCTCCGCCGATGAAAATGCTCTTCACGTCACGTCCCTGCGCGTACGCCGTCTCGCCATCCAGATCGGCAAGCAGATGCTGGACGTAGTCGTCGTGCGGCACTTCGCCTTTCAGCGCGTGCGAGTTGAAGTCGCAGTACGGGCATTTCTGCACGCACCAGGGTATATGAATGTAGAGACTCAGAGGCGGTATACACGTCATCCTTCAATCTGCCTCTGCGTTGGCCGCACTCGCTCACCCCAGTCACTTACTTGAGTAAGCTCCCGGGGATTCACTCCCTTGCCGCCTTGATGCAACTTGAATGATTTTGTGTCTAAATCAGCCATTACGTAATGCTTCCAGTAACTGTTTCAGCGCCTGCCCGCGATGGGAGATAGCGACCTTTTCTTCACGGGTTAACTCGGCGGCGGTTTTACCTTCGCCCGGTACGTAGAAAATGGGGTCGTAACCAAAGCCGCCGCTGCCGGAAGGCGCGTGGGTGATAACGCCCGGCCAGCGTCCGAGGCAGACGATCGGCGTCGGATCTTCCGCGTGACGCAGGTAGACCAGCGCACAGTGGAACTGCGCCTGGCGCTGCGCGTCAGGAACGTCTTTCAGCGCGACCAGCAGCTTCTCAAGGTTCTGCTGGTCGGTGGCGTCAACGCCGGAGTAACGCGCGGAGTAGATCCCCGGCGCGCCGCCCAGCGCATCGACCGCCAGTCCCGAGTCGTCGGCAATAGCGGGCAAGCCGGTAATCTGCGCGGCATGACGTGCTTTCAGAATGGCGTTTTCGATAAATGTCAGGCCGGTTTCTTCAGCGGATTCAACGTTAAGCTCGGTCTGGGCAACGACGTCCAGACCAAAATCGCTCAGCAGCGAGGCGAGCTCACGCACTTTACCGGCGTTACCGGTGGCGAGGACAACTTTTTGCATGGGATACCCTAATTCGTTAGCGCCGCGACGTTCGTCGGGATCTGTTGCGGATGAATAATTCTGACCTGCTTATGGCGACCGAGCTCGCCTTTCTCGATTATCACCTGGCTTTTCGCCACGCGAAACTGTTTCG
>Ga0213878_10000104_pt1 | contig 43235 bp, 61 predicted proteins | sample VelepicoBEBS_R02_FD_161053 | JGI IMG/M metagenome (GOLD analysis project Ga0213878, IMG submission 161053) | Vellozia epidendroides bulk soil microbial communities from rupestrian grasslands, the National Park of Serra do Cipo, Brazil - BS_R02 | ecosystem: Environmental > Terrestrial > Soil >... | reverse complement strand
CACCCTGGACGCCAAGCGCGTCAAACCACTTTTGATATGGCTGAAACGCTTTATTGAAGCGGTTCGCCCAATCGACTATAACTGCGTTTTGTTCGCCGGCGCTGAGTTCGTCCCAGGCTTTCTCGGGTCGCCCAGCCAATCGCTCGACTTCTGCCGCACGAACCGTACTCGGTCTTTTGGTGACTTCCGATGGAGTTCGAGGCGTCTCCGGCTCATCAGTTTGTCGAACTGTCTCTGGCTTTTCATCGGGTGCAGGTAAAAGCTTTTGAGGTGCAGGTAAGGCTGGACGTTCATTAGGGTCAACCACCCTGGCTTTTGCCGGTTTCGCTGCGAAGAAGTTGCCTTCTGCTTCGAGATCTTCTATCGGTTCCCCGTTCTCGTCAACCATGGTAACTCGAGCACTGGAGTCAGGCTCAACCGGTCGACTTTGCTCATCCTCTTCGATCTTGTTCGCTGCGGCTACCCGGTCCTGAATGGGTTTATAGGACGGTTTGCCAATCTCGCCTAGCCCGTGTACGCTTCCGAGAATACCTCCGAACGCAAGGTTGTTCAGGTGAAAATCCAGGTCGCGCAGACCTTCGAGCATGTCCTGTTTCTTATCGACGAACTTGCTGAAAGCGGCGTTGCGATCTACTTGCGCAGCAGTGTTGGCGACCTCCATGGTTGCGGCGCCGATTCCTATTCGTCCCGCAATTCGCCCAAGCAAAGGTCCGGCTAACGGGATCTCGGGCAAATAGCCCAGAGCTAACATGGTCCCGCCGCTCGCCCGCGCTGCTTCACTTGCAGCAGCAACCGCGTGGGTCATCACTTCTTCGTCACTCGCGTTCGGATTAAGCTTTTTGTATTGCTTCGCGCCTATATCGAGTTGCTCGCCGTAAGTTTCGGCACTTGCGGTTTGCGCGAGTTGAAGCGGAGTCAGCGGACCAACCGCTAAACTTGGCGAATAAGCCAATAACCCTCCGAGCGTCTTTTGCCACCAATCAGGATTAGCTTTTTGCGCAGTCGCTAAAGCGTCTTTTGCGTCTTGCAGCGCTTTAGGTAAATCAGCTTTCGCTTGAGTAATCTGCTGCTGTTGCCCTTGGCGCAGTGCCGCGATGTTCGCGTCTTTTTGTTCTTGGCTATAATAGGGACTAGCGTTGATGGCCGCTATCTGATTCTCAACCAAGGCATCCGGAACCTGTTGAGTAATCTGGGATTGAATATCGCCAACCTTTACCGCCGCAAGATGGGCTTTAATCTGATCCCAAAGACCTGATAGCCATGCGCCAACCGGTACACCATTAGTCTTTTTCCCGGTCACAGTTACCATGTCGCGCCAAGTACCTGTAACCGGCTGATCCGGCTCGGTGCGCTGTGATGCTTGCATCCAAGTCGGTTCCGCTTCCTTATACGGTTCGACGGTTCTGGTAACATGTTCACTCCAAGCTTCATTGCCGTAGAACTGTTTCCGGATCCGATCTTGCTCGGCGTTCCAAGAATCGCGTTCACTCAGATAATCAGGACCGGCATTAGCAAGTAGCGAGACATCGGCTGGATCATAGCCATCGCTCTTAAGCGCACGCGATAAGGTGTTGGTGAGATCAGCAACTACTCCACGAGCCTGTGGTCCTTCACCCGGTCCTTCGTCAACGATAGGCGCAATGACGTTTTGCCCGCCCATATTGACGACCGCTCGTGCCCTACGCCAAGCAGCCGGGTCATTACCGAAATAGCGTTCTAAGACTGAACGCGGCACTGCCACCCCGTAAGCTTTTGTCGTGTCGATTGTGCCCAAGTCTTTGGAACCAATCCCATTATCCCCGATCTTGAGCGCATCTTCTTCACTTAACCCGCTAGCGATTCCTCGCTGATATCTCGCGATATCGGTTGGATCAGCAAACGTGCTAACAATGCCGCTGATCTGATCCAGAGTCGGCGCCGAAGAATCGCGCCAACTAGGCGCCGATGGCGGTTGCGGTTTTGCTGCCGGACTTTGCCCGCTTAGAACTTGAGTAACGCGAGGGTCAGTGTCACCGAGGTTGTATTGAAACTCGACCTTCTCGCGCTTAATGGCTTCCGGCAAATAATCAGAATCGCTCGTTACATCCGAGCTATCTGGAACATCGCCTTCCGGAATTGCCATAGATCAATCATTGCTGTGGTGGAGTCATCCCATCATATTTCTTAGTGTAATCGACTCCATCAATCACGAAATGTTGACCCTTATTCAGTGTTCCAACAAGCTGATTAATCTCATCGGTACTCTTTCCGCTGTAATCGGGCGGACCACTTCCCTCGGTATCCAGGCTCGATTGCGGCTTGGTTTCCTTGTTGAACTCTGAGATCGGATGATTCCTTTCCGCCTGATTCACTTCGTCCTGGTTCAGAGGCGGTTTACCCGCGTGATCTTTCATCCATTTACTGCGGACCCATTTCTCGTAGCTGCTCGTCAGCTTTTGACCTGTCATGTAGTCGAGCGCTTTGGAAGTCTCTTTCATTTCCTTGCGGTACCGGGTCAAGGCTTTCTCATCGTCGTTGATTAACCTCTGAACGTCAGCGATGGTGCCTTTCTCTGCTGCACTGACATATTTCATGTCACCGTTCATCCGGCCAAGCTCTGTTACCAAGCTTAACTTTTCTTGGTGATTCAGTCGCTCGTTCTCTATCGCCATCCGGTACTGCTCGATTCGTTCAGAATTTACCGTATGTTCGTATTCGGCTTGTTCGTGCCACGCTTCCCGCTGTTGCTTCGCTGCTTCAGTACGACCCTCGGCGTAACTCTTTAAGAGACTGCCTACAAACATCTGGCTACCGATCCCTGAATGCCGTTTTCCGAGCATGCCGGCCAAAGCGAACCCGAGCACGCCAACCGTCGATAGCCAACTCGCGCCGATCTGATTTACCGATTTTAAAGTTTGCTGATATTCCAACTGTGGCTGTGGGATAGGATGATCAATCGCCATCTGAGTGGTCCGGTTATAATCCTCCAGAGCCTTTTGATACATCTGCTGGTTACGCTCGATCTCAACATTGTGAACCGCTTGAACCCTTAAGAGTTCCTGTATGTAAGTTTTGTTACGTCCGATCCGTTCTTCTAGTTGCTGTCCTTCATCAGTCTTATCCGGAGGTGTCTGGCTCGCCGGCGGCGCCGTGTTCTGAATGGGCGAATCTTTCGGGGCATCCGGTTGCCCGATAGGCGACACATTGATCTGACTACCGATCCCAGAGCCGGGGTCACCCCACATTTGACTTGAAAGTGAATCACCGTCAGCCATCGGTTACTCCCGCGTAATGTTGACCGAGATAATCAAGCGTGTTCTGGATACTTAAATAAATCAAGCTTTGCTGATCTTCAGGACAATCCTCGATCATCGCAATTAATTCTTCACGATGGATCAAATCTTTTTCAGCGTGCATCCGAATAAAGGTTACTTGCTCTGAACCATAGTACTTTTCAAACACCTCGACTGCTTCAAGTGGGGTCGGGGTCGCTTCTTGTACCGCCATATAACCAAGCAAGCAGACCGGGTGAACATGTTTCAATAAATAGTACTGAGTACCGATCATCGCTATCGCGATTGGATCAGGCAAAGGTTGTATTTCTCTGCCGGCTGCTTTCAAATCGTTCACCAAAAACGGTAGTTCACCTTTTTCTTCTTCCAAATGATTGAGGTAATAGAGGCCGAGTTTTCCGCAATCACCTCTGGCGAGACATTCATCTGAAGCCTCACTGAGTAACCTTTCACTGGCTAAACACGCCCAGTACAAAAATTCGAGTGTCTCGTGGTAGGTCACCCGAACCGGAAACCGCATTTTAGCGGCTTGGATCTTACCGATAAATGCGTCTGAGAATTTAACCATGGACGTTTTAAAATGCTGCGATTAATCCGACTAACCCGCCTATGGCACTTCCAATGCCACTTCCAGCACCACCAATCAGACTACCGAGCCCGCCTAGAAGACCGCCACCTCCAGCCGCCGCTGCGCCACCAGTCCCGCCAAGCACGCTAGCGGCACCTCCCCCTAGCACACTGGAATCAAGAGCGCTTAATCCGCCCACCCCTGCGGTTGTACCGCCAATCCCGCCAAACAAACTGCCTAGCCCGCCTAGAAGTCCGCCACCTCCACCACCACCGGCACCACCACCCGCCCCGCCACCGCCGCTAAGTAATCCGAGGATGCTCCCGAGCCCGCTACCCATCGATGCGGCGCCCTGCGCCTGTAGTCCAGCATCAGCTTCCTGAACCTGCGCTTGCAGTTGAGCCATTTGCAGATGGCTTGAGAGCAGATTCGAATAGCCCTGAATATCGATCCCGTACAAGTTGCCCAAGGTCGACATTAGTGATCCCATGGCGCCATACCCTTGCATGGCTTGGCTCCACATCTGTTGCTGGAACCCGAGCGACAGTTGAGCCATCGCCGTGTTCTCGCCTAGACTTAATTCTTGTCCGCCAAGAGCGAGCTTCTGAGAGGCTTGCGATAAAGCGATCTGATTCTGAGCAGCAGAAATATTTCCCTCGATCAATTGGCCGGCTGTCGCCGCGCCTTGTTGCGCGGCTTCGCCTTTGAGCACACCAGCCGCAGTAGATGAACCTAGTCCTTCACTAGCCAACTGCTGCTGTAAACTGGCTTGTTCAGAGCTGACCCCCTGATTAATCCAAGCAGTCTGCGACGGGTAAGTTCCCAGCCCTGTCGTTGCTTGGCGAAGCATCTTTTGCCCTTCGCCGTAAAGCTGACCAGCCTGAAGTTGCTGTTCGCGTGTCCAAGCTCCCGTCTCAGCTTCCAGGTTACCGATCCCCTCGATCTGATCCCAAGCCGCGTTAAGCTGCGGACCCCAGTTGTTGCCGCCTCCGGCCAGCATCGGGTTAGAGCCGGTATTCGGTCCACCCGGCCCGAAAGGACCAGTGCTAACACCTCCCCCACTCGTGCCGGTGCCCCCGGTCGCTTGCTGCCATTGCTGCGTCCATTGCTGTAGGGTTTGCGGCCCACCACCCTGATTAGCGAACCAAGATTGAAGCTGTGGACTAGTGACGCCTTCCATCATTTGCTCACCCGTCATTGTGTTGGTGAGCGTGACCTGCCCGGTCTGCGGATTGAACTGTGTCGTCCATTGATCGGCTGGCTTATGACTGCCGCCAATATTGATCTGCGGCCCGGTAACAAGCGAATTAGCGCCGTAAGAACCGATCCCCTCAGCAGCGCCGCCAGTCGCGATGCTGGACGCCCAATTGATCATTGAGCTTAGCGGATTGAAAAGCGATTGTCCGTAAGTGCCGAGACCTTCTAACTCCGACAAGCCTTGGTAAAATCCGCTCGGAGTGTACAGTGAAGGAGTCTGGACGTTACCGCCACCACCACCTTTACCGCCCATATTTTATGTTACCTCCATTGGCTTACGATTGGTTAAAGAGTTCAGTTACTGAGCATTTCTTCAAACATTGGCCTGAAACATTCGTACTAAACGAGAAAGAAACCAGTCGCGAAGAAATGACGGATTTATGGCTCCGGTTCATGATCGCACACGATTTCGCGAAAATATTCATTTCATCGGTCAAAGGTCCGGTTCCGAGCAGTGTCGTCCATGATCTTGGACAATTCTTCGGGTCTGCCGTTAAAGATCCCAATGTTACGATAGGTTATCTTCTCGCCAGACCAGTCAGAATGGGGTGGGTCTTTGACACTGACATTGATTACTTCAAGACCTTGTTCAGTTTTGATCCGGCTGGCGAAGTCGTCTGGATCGATTCCCTTTGGGCTAAAGGACTTTATCAGAATGTGCTCGCCTTCCTGCGCTCGGCACAGAAACCATACGTAGCGTGGGCGCACAAGAACCGTCTGTTTTTTAAGGTCATTCGCGAGCTGCGAGAGTTGGTCCCGGCTAGGCATGAGATTGAAGAAGGTTTTGTTAGAAACGTTTAATCGGCTACAAAGTTAAGAATTGGTCCGGCCATCGATTGCCCGAAGATGTAATGCGTAACACCCGCCCCTATGGACCAGCCAGTAAAAGGATTCACTATTCCGCTCGGCGTCGACACTGAAATTGCCGTGTAAGCTGTCACTGGACTCGGCGTGTTCGCGGCCAAGGTCAAAGTTCGGCCTGCACCCGCCGTATTGGTGAGCGTCATGAAGATGACTGCGCCAATCGGCAGATTGTTCAGAGTCACCGTCGGGTTTCCTGAGAACGTTATCCCAATCGCCACGAACAAGGAGCCCTTGCAATTGATGTTACGGGTTGCCCCAATCGCACCGATGTTTGAGGTAAACGGTGTGATCAATGGAATATCCTGTGCCTGAATCCCGCTCACCGTAGAAACAATCTGACCAAGCAATTGCGATAGCTTAAATAAGAACTGCTGTTGCTCTTGCATCGTCCCAATCTTCATCGTTTGGAACGTGATCGGATTGATGCTCGGATTCATTAGTTGTAGATCCCAAAGAACTGCAGATTCGTAACACTGGCTACTGAATCTAGGAGCACCGCTCCGTTGTACTGTAAAAAATTAGGAGCGCTATCACCGGCAGTAGCTAAGTTTGTAAACTGAAAGGTAACAAGGTTACCGCTGGTTGAAGTCACTGGATAATAAGCACGCAGATTGTTAAACGAGTTCCCGGCCTGATCGGTCCCGCCCCATTTGAATACTTGAGCAGCGCCAGCGGTTCTAATCTGTACATCAATATGCGCACCCCAGGCTGCGCCATTAAGGGTAATGGTCCAGGTATGGTTGCCTAAGGAAGCGGCATTGAGCATGATCGCGATCTGGCTATAACCAGCGCAATTAATCTGGACGGCGCCGCCACCAGACGGTAACGCCGAATTGTAAAGAAAGACTCCCGGCACAGTCGTGTAAAGCAACCGGAATGCACCCGAAAGGTAAGTAACCAGAGTAAGTTTACCGGCCTGAATCGCACCCGGTACTACCGGGTTACCGGCCCAATCCACGATTGATTGAGAAGTGAGCGTACCAAAGGTCAGATTGCTCGCCCCGGTATTGGTGTTGGCCGGAAGAAAAGCAATTAACATCCCAGGGTTTGGCGAGCTGGTGACGCCGAACACAGGCGTCAGAACGTAGTTGTTAGCACTTCCAGAATCTACCGCAATCCCGTTGACCCAGCCTAGAGTGGCGTCATTAATCGCCGTAAAGGCCGGACTGATATTGTTATCGAAATAGGTCGAAGCGAGAATGTTGCCCGATAGGGTTTCGATGAAAGTCAGCGGTGTTGCGCGATTAGCCATACTAGGAACCTCTGCTGGCCTCGGTTTTGTGGATGCTAACCGTAACACTCACTAAAACGCATCCGGCGCCGTTTACGGTTGCGTTGATCCCGAAGCGCCGGCATCGGCCAAGACCGTCCGATTGGAACAAAAAATAAGTAGGGTTGCCGTTGCCGATGAAATTGATAGCTGCGCCAGAATTGTTCACGAACTGGATCACTTGCCCAAGGTTATTAGTCCAGATCAAAAGTCCTGGCGTGATACTCTGAGCTGGAGGGGTATACTGCACGATATTAGTCTCATTGACCATCCCAACCGTGATAGTACATGGGCCGTTCGCAATCACTTCGAGGGCAACGTTCAGGATATTGTCGATATCGAGTTGGCTTCCCATGGTCCACAGTTTCGAGTTCCACTGCGAGTTTTGGGCAACGTTCGTAACCGCGAACATCTGAAAGAGGTGTGTCCCGTCACACGCCCAGATCAAGGGATTCTGGTTTGTGTTCGCAACCGACACAGCACCGCTGACCCAAGCAATCGTGCCTTGATTCACGCTGAACCATTGATTGCCCTGAAGCGTATAACCAAAGAGCCGGTAACCAGCCGAGACATTCTGATCACCGTTGTAATAGGCTTGGAAAAATACGCACGGCACGGAATTGATCATCCCATAGGTCGCGCTCAAAGTAGTCTGTGGATAAGCAAAATTAGCGAAAAACTGGTTCAGGAACGGACTCGATATCTGGGCTGGCTGTGACCCGTTCAATTGCCAATAGCCTGCTGTATTCCCGAAAAACATGCTGCCGCCAACAACCAGTACACTCCACTTGCTATAAGGACCGATCTGACCTTCAATCGTGTTTTGCTGGAAAGTGAGAACTGCCGGCGAACCGACATCGTTCAAGTTGGTAATGAACTTAATCCAGTTCGAGCCACTCAAGAAAAGGCCAAACGGACTATCTAGTAAACAATTAATTGGGTTTGAGCATTGCGCATCGGTGATGAGGAAACTGCCCGAATCGCCTGAGAGCGAATTGAAAGTATTGATGTTGGTCCATTGGACCGTCGAGTTAAACCCCATCCAGAGCCGTTGCTGGAAAACGGTGATGTATTGGACCGGTTGCGCATTTAAAGCGATGAAAAGCTGGGTGCCGTTCCAGTTGTAAATGTTCTGAGCCGCACTATCAGAAATCAGGATGTTGGTATTTTGCCAGACGCTAATGTCAACGGTGCCGCTAGTTGTAAACAGCGGGGTCGAAAACGAAAGGGAAGTGGTCGTGCTGCCGGTAGCGGCTAAACTGATCGTAATAGCGGTACCTGAATTGATCTGGGTAACGATCGTTCCAGATTGAATGTCAGTTCCACTAACACTCATCCCAACTGAGATATTCGCGGTGCTGGATATACCGGTCACCGAAGTCGTACCGTTCAACGTGCCGGTTAAACTGAATTGCGCCGTAGCCCAGATATCAGTGATCGTGCCCGAGGTTGTGACCTGATAAAGGTGCCCGTTCGAGCACATGCAAAACATGTACAGGTTGTTATTGAAATAGATCTCAGTCTGCCAAATGAGCGTTGCTATTAGGGTCGCGATGGTTGTTCCAGGGGTGGGGAGTTGCACCTTGGTCCCGATCATCGGTAACCAGTTGTATTCGTCATCGCTATCGGCATCACCACAAGAGTACCGGCTTCCCAGAGAAAACTTATTGATCCCGCCCCAGACCGGCGCACCGGGCAACCCGGTCACCGGCGAGGTGCCGATCATCGGGATTTGCCATTCGCTCGCGTGCTCGCTTTTCTTAGGCGGCTCCTGTTCTCGCGAAACAATCGTGTCTGGTGCGTACTCTGCTAGAGCTCCACTCATGTCTGTACATTGAACCCGGCAAAGCCCGGTAATTGGGCTACGAGTTCATCACGCTCCTTCAGATAATGAGTCCAGAAGACTAAAGCGGTGTCTTGCTCGTCCATGTAATACATCGCCCAACGAGCAGCCATTAGCGGCACAAGATCGCTCAAGGGATCGGCAATCGCCGTTTCGTTATCGGTCAAATTAACCAGCGGATTAGGCAAAAACTGGCAATCGATTTCGGCTGTGAGCGTGCTACCTGGAACACAGGCAATGTAAAAGTTTTGGTTATCGGCGTAGGGCGCCCAAGCTTCAGGAAAACTTCCCGCAGTAGTCGGCCCACCTTGCCGATAGCGCACATTGAGTTCAGTCCAAGCCATGCGCGACAGCGGCGGCTGATACGCGGTTGACTGGATGCAGTTGATACCGATTACGCACCCGATTCCGCGACTGGCCGGCGCCGTGCCGTTAAATTGCCAAGCAAGGTTCAGCACCGCTTGCTGTACATAGGCGTGCGAGTAGCGCTCTTGCAGCGCGTTGAGAGTAATAATGGGTAGCACCCGAGTAGCGGCGGTATCGAGTGCTACCCTATCACGCGCTAAATTGACGTAATTGATTAGGTCAGGCGAGACGGGCCACGTCTGTGCTTGCGCGTCATGCAGCAGACGTTGGGTAAAGAAAATGTACGATTGAAGTGTTGCCGCCACATGCCGTTACGTAGTTACAGGCTCCAAATGACCGCTAGCCGGCAGTTCGTTAAACTGCGCATCACTCAATTCTTTCGGATAAGCGATCAACCGGGCTTCGATATGATTTTCCCACGTGTCTTTAAGCAGCTCGAACATCTCGCGTTTCGACACTTGCTTGTCTTTCGGCGCCCGAGGGTTGAAAGGCTTCTCGTTTTCGGGGGTATCAATTGACCAGCCCCAGGGTAGGAAATTCGCGCGGGCGCTATACCAGCAAGTGTCTTCTCCGGTTTCGTACTTCTCGCGTTCGTTCCGAAAAAGCACTCCTTTCGGACTAAGTTCGAACCCGAAGATATGCAAAGCCACCTCGTAGGAGATGACCGTGATCTTGCCTCCGCGCGGAAACTCGTAGTTCTTCTTGTCGTAAGGCCGGTGCAAGGTAACCGGCCCGGTGTTCTTGATGGCCACCCAACACTGATGAATAGGGATCGTAGTAGGCATGGCTTAGATGCTAGTCGATTTCGAGGATCGTTCCCGGTAAAATGTGAAAGTCACCGCAGCACTTCCGAGGTTGTTCCACCTGACATTGACTCCATCAGCCATGGTGTACGCACTTGACGCTGCTGCCGTGCTTCCTAGCCAAACACTAGTCCAGGTTCCATTGATGTTGTACTGGATACCTCCGGCTGTAGTCGTGAATGTCGACATCGTAACCACGCCTCGTCCTGGTGCCGGTACAAAGGTTGTGCCTGTTGGCACAACCTGAGCATCAGGGATGTTGAATGGGCAGTCAGGTGTGTCTGTAACAATCGCAGACTGAGGAGGTCCACTGAAACCAGAGAAGGCTCCAGCCCATACTGACTGGTTAGCATCATAGGGATAAAAGCTGACAGTTGCTGAACCCGTAGTTCCCGCGAAAGTCTGGTTTAAGCCGACAGATGTACCTGAGATAATCGAAGTGATGTAAGCGGGCTGCGGCAGACCGGCAATTGAGATCGTCACCGATTGGCCGACCGATAACCCAGCCGTAGTCGTCAACGCAGTAATGTTCGGGCTACCGTTTGTCAGCGTACCGGTCTGAGTCGTAACCACGCTCGCCAGCCATTGAGCCGCCGCAGGGATAACCGGGACACCGACCTCAGAAAAGCCGAACGTCCATTTAATCGCGCCTAAGCGCGTTAGAAGCTTAAGAAGTAATTCGAGGATCATGGAGTTGAGATAATGTCATTTGCGCCAGACGAAGGACAAGGCACTACATAGAAAGTATACGACCCAGTTGTGCCGCCAAAAGTTTGGTTCAAGGTTATCGAGTTAGCGCTCGGTATCGAAACGATATAACAAAGACCCACAAGTCCTGCTGCCGAACAAAACACTAACATCCCGGGCGTTAATCCGGCAACGGTTGTACCGCCTATTCCTGAAACAGACGTTATTGTTGCCGAAGTAAGAGTAAATGTTCCGTTATAACTATAATTAAACGGTGTCGGCGTAGGACCATTGACCACTCCCAGATCCAGGTAATTACCAAGTCGGCCAACATCAATATTGCCGTACGGTTGCCCACTGCGAAAAAGTTGATTCCATGCTTCTTCCCAAACCAGAGCCGCTTGTGTCTGACCCCAGGGACTAATGATCTGGAAAGTCTGGAAATTTCCGGGGGCAGCAACAGGGCTACTCGATCCGATAACGCCGCCTTGGACGTTGCCGAAAACGAGGGTCAAAGCTGCGGCTTGGTTATAGGCCATTGGTTAAAGCGAGATCGTTCCAGTGATATTGTAGAGCACACCGTTCGCACGCGGCTTGGTCTGGATGATTTGCATGGCGTGTACGACCGCTGCGATCCAGTTAAGCGAGAAGTTCGGCAACATCGAAACGAAATCGATCATTTCCCAGTCGGCCATCTGGTGAATCCGCGCCGTGATGTAGTTGGTGTTGAACAGCCAGATCGAACCTTCGGGGGCGTAGGGATCAAGATAGATAGGCACACCGCAGACTTCGATGGCGTCGAACCCGCTCATGTAAGTAGGACTAACTCCGGGGGAGGTATAACGCTCTGGCGGGATATAATCTTGAGCTAGCTGCGCCCAAGTTGAAGGGCCAGTAACTCCGAAGTCCGGCTTTTCACCCTGCTGCTTAATGACGCCAACGATGTAAAGCAGGGTGAGAAGACGAGTAATGGAAGAGTTGACATTGTAGCGCTTTGACTGCCACCACACGTTTCCGCTACGGGTGATTGTTCCGAGAGTAGAGAAATTCGTGCCATCATCAATCAAGTTCGAGATCGGCAGAATCGCGTTAGCCGGAAGCGATCCAGGTGTGCTCCAGAGCGAATTGGCCCAAAGGTCACGAGTCGAGTTACCGCAATCGGTCATCCTCAAATCGATGATGTCTTGGATCTTCTGATCGTCCTGAATCAGTTGTTCCGCGAAATAGACCGGAATCGGGCAGACCGTTAAGGCGTAAGGATATGCTACCGGCTGAACCATCTGTAAGCGTTGAGGCGCGGGGAAGTTTCCGGTAAAGGTCGTGTAAGTCGGGACCGTGCCCGCTTGGTACTGGACATTGATCATCATGTTATCCAGCCCGCCCGGTTCGCGGGTCGCAGCCGACAACAAGCCAACTAAGGTTGGTGACGTGTTCCAGATCTGGGCATAGGCATAGCCGAGATACGAACGCCGGGTGACATACGATAGTTCGTTGCCACCAAGAGCGCCGCTAGGCTCAATACCTGTACCAAGAGCCTGTGGCCCTAAAAACAAAATCGCTCCTAACTGTTGAAGCAGCAGGAGCGTTAAATCGCCAAGAGAAGTTTTGAAAGATCGGAAAATCAGAAGTAAACCAACAAGGAACACGTCCATAATTTTTGGGGTCTTATCTACGGGATTCGAGGAACTCTTGATCAGACTTCTGCCACATCTCTTTTGCCCATTCGCGGGCGCCGTCTCTGCTCTGGCGTAAAGCATGTTTCGGATCACTTCCTCGTTTGAATGCCTCTCGCCACGGTTCGCTCCCGATGGTTTGACGGCTGAAAGCACTTTGGCGTTGGGGTGGCACGGTGCCCGTTGGCAGAGTCGGCTGGGACAAAGCTTGCCGATAGCGATAGGCTGCTTCGTACGACTTGTACATATTGCCGTCGCCATCTTTCTCCATCCATTCGGCTAGCTCGTTAATCTGCTTTTCTGTGAGGTGATACTCACGCCGCATGATCTGACGTTGCGACTCGTGATAATCGGCTAACTCTTTCTTTTCGAGTTTCTTCTGGAGTTCAACGTTTTGCTCGCGCAACGGCTTCATCGCCGTTTCAATCGCCCGGTCGAGCATGAGATTGCCGAGCTGATTTTTTGGTACAACCTTTCCGTCTGGGTCTAGACGATCAACCTGCGCCTGGAGAATCCGCGACGCTTCCGGATCAGAGTTGATAAGGTTCAACGCCCGCGCGTGCATCAATGGCACAGGCACGGTATCGGGCATAATCGGATCCGGCATAGTTTACTTCTTTCCAACCTTGAGAATTTTCCCGCCGAACTTACCGGGTCTAAACTTCTCTAAGGACGGTTTTCCCATATCCGGCACCTTAGGCGCCTCGACAAGCGGCCCTGGCTTTAGTTGTTCGAGATCCGCTGGGTGCGGGGGCTTCCCGCGAGAGGGAGGTGAAATGGCCATGGTTAATTTTTCTTTCCGGTTCCCGCTTTTAAGCAGCGGTTTGGTTGATGAGCTTCGAGCCCGTCCGCAAACGGGCGCTGATCTAGGATCGAATTCCAGTGGATTTTGATTCCACGGATAGCTACACCAAATCGATCACAAAGAAGCGACCGACGTTTTTCATCCGACATTAAAGGTTTCTTAGCGCTCATGATTATCCTTGTGGCATTGGAGGTGGACCTGGAGGCGTCATCCCTGCTTGCGGCCCGCCTGACATCTGCGGCATTGGCCCGCCTGGCCCGCCCATAGGTAGCGCACCACCTGGCGCCGCCATCCTTGGTTGTTGAGTCGGTGCCCCCGCTGGTGCCGGTACGTAATGTTTAGCGAGTAAATCAATTGCTCGCGTGATCGATTTGTACTCGTCATCTTGCGGGTTGAGGTCGCTTGAGAGCATCTTCATTAACCCTCTCAGAACCAATCCACCTGTTAATTGGCGAGCTGCGTTTGCGCCACGAGCAGGCACATTCTGGGCGACTGGAGCACCCATGGGAGGCGTAGCGGTGGGAGCACCACCGCCCGCATTGTTCTGGCTCGGAGCCGTAACCGCGCCTAGTGGCCCTGACCCACCAGGGGGAGCAGCAGAAGGTGCAGACGATGTTAAATCGGCAGGCACCATATTGCTACTTATCCGAGGATCAGTTTATCGGTGTTTGCGACCATGGCGCCCGCGCCGACCACGGAACTGAAGTTCCTCAAGAATTCGCAGCATTAGGTTTCCTCCTTTCTGAACGCCACAGTGGCACGCTCGGAAAAGAGGAAAAAGTAAAAAATGCGACTCAGGAGAATCGAGCAAAAGCGAAGAATTTTCGCTTTTAGAGAGATTTCAGAAACTCAAACTCTTGTTGGCCAATATCAACCGTGGCCTCGCTCACATCGTGGTAACGCCGGCTGAACCCCATCTTAACCTTGACTACCGGGTTTTCGCCGCTGCTATCGACCTTGTAGGTCATCGAGATTGCAACCACGTTATCCTTCGAATCGCGCACCCGCACGATATCACCCCAATAACTAGTGAGTAGGTTATGGGTTTCTTTCAGAATGGCTTCAATGATCGGTTTTTCTTTTGCTTCTAGACTTTTCATTTGCTTGGCCCTCGTCTTCTTTAGTAGGAATCACTTGCTTTAAGTGTTCAGCTAACCCTTTGTACCACCAATCGGCAACGAGAGTGATTTGCACTTTGTCGCCGATTCGCTCCCAAGTATAAGCAGCGTAATCACTCCACCAAAGATGTTGGTTCATACTGTGATGTAGGGGGTATCCTGTCCATGGATTGTGTAAGCTTGACCGTCCTTCACAAGCCAGAAAGTCGCTTTAACGTTATCCATCGGGTTGCCCTTTTGCGCCATCATCCAGCAAAGCTTCCAAGTCCGATCAAGTAGGTGCGGCCCATCCTCTGCGCGAATTAATTTGCCGTCTTTTCCCGGTCCAAGATCAGCAATCAATAGATCTCCAAAAACATTGCCGCGCTGATCCTGAATGACGCACGTTGCTCGACCGGACTCGATGTCTGCCCGCGAAAGATCCGGTGTCTCTTCGTAGAACGGAATCGGGATAGATACCGCAACCAAAGTCTTATTGGCTGTCCGGTATAGTTGCCCGGTCTGCTGGTTTTCAAAAGCGCCAATCCCGTTATCGCCAGCATCGCGACTGGCGTTGTAGTTCAGCCCGAAAATGGTCATCACGCAGTTGACGCCTAGTGCTGGATCAAAAATCATTTGATGTCTCTAGTCTCCTTTCATGGGGTAACAAATGCGATCTTGATGTTTTGCCCCTTGACCACGATCTGGGTGGATGTGTCAGTAACGATTGTCAGGTTTAAGCCGGTGATTACTACTCGCTCGCGAGGGACAGGCGTCGACGTTGCCGCGCAAGCCGCTGCGCACAAACTGAAAAGCAATAACATCCTTTTCATGGAGGTGGTCCTCGTCTATTGGAATGGCCCATCGAGTCGTCTTCCGGATCTGCAAACTGTTCGCCGGTATCGGGGCAGGGTGGACCGATAGGAATGTTGATAATCACTAACTTGACAGTGATGCCTTGGTTTCGAATAGCTCCTCCAGCCTGCTCGACGGTCCCATTCACAGTGGCACAACCAGCCAATAACAAAGCCGACACAGCCCCCAAAGACAGAAGTGAGCAAAAGAAACGACCCAAAGATCCAATCGTAATCACTCATTTAGGCTGCTCGACTGGTTTAGCTTTGGGCGCTCCGGCGATGATCTTAGTGATCGTGATATCCTTAGCCAGCACAAGGCCAATGGCTCCAGCTATCAGACTACCGACACTAGACCAATCAACCTGATCGATTCCCTTGCCTTCGAAAAGAGGGATCAGCTTTGGGGCGACCCCGAGAACCGCAACAATGCAACCGCAAACGGTTGTCTTCCAGCCCTGCTCGAAAGCGCCGATCACATGCTGGATAATTACATTGACGATGAAATTCATAAGGAAAAAGAGAATGCCGCCGAACTACCCTTCATCGTAGTCGGCGGCATCTCATTGTGACTCCCCAGTCTATGAAAAATGGTTATGACGTCTTTGGAGGACTAGCCGGAGGTGCTGGCGCGGGAGTAGCGGGTGCAGTCGGCGCCGGAATCCAGCTTTCGAGCAGTTTCACTGCAGCATCACCATCAGTAAGTCCAGCCTGCACAATACCTACAAAAGCCGCGACCACAGGATTAGTAGCAGCAAAAGGAGCGAGCATTGAAACAATGCCTTCCCCTTCTTGCAGCCATGAGTCGAGTTTAGCGGCAGCAGCTTTAGCCGCCGCTACATCTTGAGGTTGTTGATTGGCTTTCTTCCCAAAGCCAAAGATCCCTTCAATTTCTTGGATTAATCCCATAGGTGTTTTATTTTTTCGCTCCTTCGAATTGACCGCTCCGCTTTTGGTTTTGAAGTTCTTGAACCATGAACTTCGAAATGTTTTTCTGGAACTCGATCCCGCGCAATTCGTACAGCGCACGGCTCAGTTGCGGGATATTGGTTAGCCGCAACAGCATCGAATCTTGGATCGCTCCGGCCCGGTGCAACATATAAGCGACCTCAGCCGCGTTCTGCGCAAAGACCGGGCTAGAGGAATGGCCATCGACTCTGACCTTGATATCGGAAGGCATATCAGCCAGCAGATATTTATTTCCCTTGTTATCGATCAGAAAAGAATCATCGTACCGGCGCCCGTAAGCCATAAGGAGTTGACCGGCGTCTTGGGCGTTAAGCTCGATCTCGTAAGCTTTGGCTAACATCTGGCTTCCGGCAACTTTCAAGACCGCTTGCATCGCTTCGCCGCCACGCCCGCCAGCGCCCATCTTGCCCAGCATTGGCGGCTTGTGACCAGCTTGTTCGTCCATCATCTCGCTGATCCCGCCAACGAACTCAAATAGGCTCTGCGGCATATCAGGCTGGAAAGATTTGAAATCAGACCCGGGTGGCAAAGTCAGTTTGCCACTCTTGCGTTTGTACTGAGCGATCTTCTCATCAAATGCTTGGCCGACCCCGACCGCTGCAACCGGAGGATCAGCGACCTTACCGGCCAGCATGTCGAGGTCATCCATCCGATCTTGATACCACATTTGCAGTTTGGCTAAGTCTTCGGCAAGTGACATGCCCCAGAACCATTCCGGGTGTTCATCCGCACACACTTTGACAAACGGCAGCAATCCAGGGCAACAGGCATAACTCATCGGCCGATCAAAGATTACGGTGTCGCCAGTGAGCGTAAACAGCATGTAATCTTCGAGGTCATCGTCCCAGGCGTAAACGTCCTTGATCTCGAATGTCGGCTGACGTTGGACCGGGGTATAATCAAACGCTTGCCAGTACCATTTCCAAAAGCTGGGATCGATGTTGTAGATCGAGGCATTGGGTGGAGTCTGGATCATCCCCTCATACCCAGCCGGCAACCGTTGCCCGGTCATGAGCGAGTTTAGGATATGGCCTGGATTCGGATGATACTCTAGCATCCGCTTGACCTGAGCGTAAGTGATGTAGTTGGTCAGCGAGACCGCTTCTTGCTCGCCCATGTCAGGCTGCATATCGTCCCACACCCCGAAATCGGCTGGGTTGATAAAATCACTTCGGATCTCAACGGATCCATCGGTACGAAGACGGGGGAGGATAGATAAAATAGTCGCGCCGTACACCAAAGACCAGTTTACGCACCAACGAAATTTCTTACCACACTTGGAATCGTGCCAGTTGAGTAACAGGTTATCAGCGGTAGGATCGAGTCGCGAATACGCCTCGGGGTCTTCTTCCTGCGGCGGGATATCCAGCCAGAAATTGATCGATTGCGGCGCGTAAAGAAATGCTCCCTGGGTAAGAATCGTGGGCTTGATCTTGTTCGCCCGGTTAACCTGCAAGGGATCTCCTCCGTAAAGGAACAAGTCACGGCACCGGTGATAATAAGGAACACGTTTCGCCTTGGAAGCTTCGGTCATGAACGCGGCTTCCATGATGTCGTCTTTACGATATCTATTGTGGCGAAATCGCATTTTAATTGTTGGCCTGAATCGTGGCACCGAGCTTACGCACGTCTATTTCGTAAACCTCGATCTCGCTTAAAGCCCAGGTATGCGCCTTAGCCATCATCTTAGTCATGATATTTAAAGCACTATCGGCTTTCCCCCCGTTATCCTTGTACTTAGCATCACCCCATACCCACCAAAGGGCCTGTGCGCCAAGGGTTGCCTTAGGAAAATCAGTCATGATTTCCCAGCTAGTACCGGCAGCCTTGCTAGGATCAGGCGTCACTGCTGACCAACTATTTTTTCCCAGGAAAAAAGTGCCCTGGTTTTTGCTAAGCTCGTAACTAGCTACGCTAGAAGCCACGTAGTTAGGATCGGGATCGAGTTTACCGTTCCTTCCTGCCGCCATATAAACGGACGCCGCGGCGGGCAGATTACTAAAAGCCGAGGTTAGATAACTCTCGCACCCACTAATATTCTTAGCCGAAGTGTAGCCGAGCTTACCCCACTCCTTTCTGTCAAGTAAGGTATGTGGACAGGCCCAATCCCCCGCCCCCTGGCTATCGCACCCACAGCTAACCAAGTTGATTACCCCAGGATAAGAGGCCGCAATTTTTGCAATTTCCTGAAACACGCCCGCCAGTGCGCTTAAAGCGCTACTGTCCCAATACACCCAGATCGTCTCAGCATCCGAGGCACTGAATAAAACGGCACCAGACTTAACCCAAGCCGGAGCATTACTCCCCTGAACTAAGATTCGCAAAAGCACTTTCTTAGAGTTCGCTTTCGCATCAGAAAGAATGCCGGTAAGGAAGCCGGTCACGTAGACGCCGCTTGTCGGCTCAAAATCTTTCCACCTTATCCTAATCGATACCCCATCAACGTAGTCGTCAGTCCATACAGAGAAATCAGGTATTGCTTCAGTATCAGGGAAATCGTAAACAAAGATATGGGACGCGCTCGCTGGTAGAAGAGCGACAAGAGTAAAAAGCAAGAAAGCTAATTTCCTCACAGATGAATAATGGCGGTTTTCTTGGTCAGCTCGGTAAACTCGATATCCGGCTCAATCATCTCGGTTTCTTTAACCGATCCATCGGGGTTGTAATGAAGCCGTTTTTTAGTGTGAATCTCCTTAATCTTTTGACGCGCTTCGGCCTCAGTCTCGGCTTCGACGTTGCCGCCGATCATCCGACCAGGTGCGGCTTTCCCGGCTACTGCCGCCGCTTTATCGCCACCAGCTTTACCGGTCTTCGCGACTGATCCGGCGCCACCGTAGTTGCCGGCCCAACCGTCTTCTCGCAATACTCCGCTATAGGTCCATTCCCAGGTCATAGGTTTATTTCACTCGCACCACTTGGTTCCCAACGACATCAACTCCCCCAACAATTGAGGTTCGTTTTAATAAAGCTTCTGGGCGCCCGCCAATGGGTGTGCCGACTGGGATATACGCTCCGTGCGTATCGCTTGGAATCTCGTAAGCTCCGCCTTCTTTCTTGAGCATACCAGGATTAAACCCCGACTGAATCAAGTTGTTAATTCCGAATCCGGCCATGAGCGGGGCTTGCTCGACTCCGTGATTGGTTGAGCCTTCGTATCCAGTTCGGAAATGTTTCGGGCTCCACTCAACTTTGTTCGCCCGCCCAAACTCCATTGTGTGAAAGTTAGAGATCCCGAGCTTGTTGAACTGGTTTTGAAGAATCGCATCGGTAAGCTTTGCGGAGTGCGGCTTGTGCATTCCTCCATTGATACCGGGTGGGGTGCGGAAGGCTCGTCCAACGTTAGAACTTTCACAACGAGGACACAGGGGATGGATTCGTTCGAATTCATTGCCGCAGGCTTTACAGGTCCATTCTTTAATGATCGGCACGGTTAAGTTTTCCTCCCGCTCGCACGAACTGGTTGGCGAGTCTGCGCGCCTGGCGCGGACGCAAGGTTTCAAGCGGCAAATCGTACAGATCGTTCCCGCCTTTAATCATCTTGCGCATCCGTTTGATGTTGGTCTGTTTTTGCATCGTCTATAAGCGATAAAATTAATGGACTAGAATTATAAATCTGAACAACCATTGCTTTGGCAACATCTCGCCAGATTCTTCGTCGACGCATCCAATAAACCTCGCGCAACCGTTTGTGTACGCCCTTATACCAGAACCAACGCTCACTGTCCCGTAGGTCAACGTGGTCGAACGCGAACAACCAGTATAACGAATCCTTGCGCGCGAACGGCTTTTCCACACGTTCGATTTTATGCCTGCTATAAAGACTCATCGGTTCAACCTTGTCCAACCGCGATCATCGGCCAACCCCTCGCGCGCTTCACGGAGTTCTTGCATTTCTAGTTCTTCTTGATGGACTTGTAAAGTACGGGTATCAGCCCAATTCTGTAGCATGTTACACAAGAACTCTTCTCGGGTCTGGCCTTGTGACTCTCGCAGATGTTTTTCCCAGGCTGCTCGGGTATGGTTCGTCCCTCCGATATCGGTATCAAGACACTGTTTATACGCCATAGTAGCGAACCCTGCCGCCATCACGAGATCGCTCGGACGCGGCACATCGAGATCACCTTGCTTTGTCCATGAGCAAGACGCCATCTGTTTCAGTAACCGTGGGCTGCGCACCAGACACATGTTGCGCTCGAAATAATGCTTGAGCGCTTCCAGCATTACTTCCTTGGATTCTTGGGTTGTTTTGTAATGAAGCGATTGACCGGTCCCTGGATGCTGCCGGTCGAGCGGTGTCCACCGGTAATGCTGTAATCCGCTGAAGGCTTTTTCTAAAACCTTGCTATAGCCGAAAGCTAATCCGTTCTGTAGCCGGCGAATCTCGTTCTGAAGCTCGAACCCACCGCCTTGAAGCTCGGTACACAGAAGCGGATTACCGCCATAGATCGCTGCTAAGTGCAGCACCACCCAAGCAAGCTGGAAAGCAGGGATACCGCTCGAACTAAACTCTGCAGCCTGCACATAACAATCAGTGTAGCAAATGAATACCTGCACTGCCGCCTCATTGGATTGTTCGTCGGCACCATGAATAGGGTCCACTCCGATCACGGTTCGGTAAAGATCATGGTGCGGCTGGGGCGGATCCCACATCACGATATCGTAAAAATTTTCTTTCGGATCAACCCGCACTAAATCCGAGTCATTGAAATGAGTCGTGTCCCTTCCCAACTTGAGTTGGAACCGAAAATAATCTTTGTGGTCATCTCGAGTTTCGACAATGATGGTTTCGCGTTCAATCAACCGATTTGACGCGAAGAAGCTTCTCGCGCCGTATTGCCACGCTTTCTCAGGGATAGGTGGGTATTCCTGATACATCATGTCCAGGTTGCCGCGTTTACGCTGCTTCAGATGCCAGCGCCACCAAGCCATCTGCTCAGGCTCAATCGTGAATCCGTACCGTCGCTTCACCATATCTACCCAGAACAGTTCTTCCCGGCTCAAGACCGGATTAGATTCCCAGTAAATCTGATAGATCTGCTGGTGTTGCTCGAACCGATCTGGATACATCCGGTACCAGGGATGCAGCCACCAGCCGATGAAAATGAACATCTCGGTTGATTCGGTCCCACGAGCCGCGCCCTTGCACATGTCTTGGAAGAACCCAGGCCCGCTGGCTGTTCCTTCCCATAGGAACACCCGGTTCGGGCTCGTCTCGGCCAGGGACGACATCAATGAATCGGCGCCGTCTTCATCTTCCCAGCCACCGACCTCGGTCCCATGCGCGGCTGATGCACCGATAGATCTGCCCAGCCCGCCACCTCTGCGCACGTTAGCCACGTGCCAGTTGAGAATCGAATCATTCGAGAACGACATCAGATCTTCGTTGTCGTCCACGATCTCGTAACGCCACACCGGATGTTTCTGGAGGCTGTGCACAAAGCGCCGGCACAAATTCCGGTTGTAATGCGTGACCTTGGCGGTATCCCCGATAAAGTTGTGAACCAATCCTTTCACCATGAATGACCAATAAAGATCCATGGCGAGGCCCAGGGTGGTCATACCGGATTGCCGGCACTTTAAGACTACGAAAAACCGAATCCCTTTTTTCCAGCCGATCTCGAACCTATCGAGAAAATAACGCTGAGTGGCTATTGGGATCAGCGGTACTAACTGAGTGTGTCCGCCGTCCTCATCTTCCTGACCTTCCTTCGAAGGAATAGTTAACTTACTAGCAAAGGTTAGGAAATGTTCCCGGTCGAATTTCATTAGTAATCGATCCGGCGCCCAAACCTATCAGTAACCGAGCTAACGGTACCAAGATTATGCATAGTAAACCCGCGTTCTTCCTGTTCCTGTTGCTCGCACTTGGCTTTATCGTTCAGCTTTTTCTTGATCCGCGTCTTAGCTTTGTTAGTTAACACCTTTCTCTGATGAACCTTCGGCACCAGATCGGGCGTAGGTAAATTAGAATCGATTAACTTCACTTGGCGAGTCTGACTAAAGTGCGGATTTCTTTCTTCGGTTAGTTGCATGTAACAGAACGCCCAGCGTCGATGATTATCTACCTCGCAGGTCTTTTGATCTATCCCGGCTAAGATCAGACGTTGTTTCCAGGTGCCCCAGTTATCCACATGCCAGTAAGCCATGCCGTCTTGGGGCGCATAACTTCTACCCACCCAGAGAATACGCGCCGCCGCCGATATGGCTTTATTAGGAATCGCCCGCCGCATCGGTACAGGGTCAAGTATCTTACCCGTATGAAGTTTTGGTCGAGCGTAAACGGGTTTTCGAACTAACTTTTCGTGAATGCACAAGTGAACCATGAGCAGGTCCAGGGCTTCAAGGATGTGTTCAGGGAAAAGTTCCCAACCAATCTCAACAATGTCGGATTTAGTCTCAGCGTCGGCGACCGTTGGCACTAGCTCAGGCATGAGCTAACCGGTTAAGTTTAACTACTAAACTTTCGCCCCAGAAATGAACTGTCCGCTGGCCGTTACTGCTCGCTAACTCTTCCTGACGCATCGCGGCCCAATGCGAAGGGTGAACAATCCCGAATTTCGGCAGATCGCCAAACTCTTTCACAAAAGCAACGACCGAGCACAGTGCCATGGCGCGTTCCCCGCTAGTGTGGTTTTCGCACCATTCTTCCCAGGCTGGCGTGTCCGCATCGTACCAGCGCGCCTGGTCCACCTTATCGGGCAGAACGCAAACGCTGTTTGACGGGCAATACGGGTCGCAATAGATCGGGACTCCGCCCACCTCGATTGCGTCGAAAGCAGAGAGATATTCGGCGTACTGGTCAACGATTTCACGCGTAACCGGATCAGGCGTTTTGGAAGGCTTAATCCCGAGCCCGACTGCGCCGGCTACCAACCCGAGTAACCCGAGAAAGTTTCGCCGTTTCATTCGCAGCGCACCTCCGGGTTTCGCTCCCAATGTTTCACCATGGCTTCCTCGGTCGCAAACAACTTCGCATCGGTCTGTACCAGATCGCTGGCAATCAATGCAGTTTGCTCAACGATTCGCTGGGCGTGGATAAAATTTTCCGCCTGGAACTCGAACGAAAGTTCGTAGCGAAATGTCATCGGATTCCTCCGAACGGTTGAGGGTTCTGCACCACCCCGATCCCAGCCTGCACGATGTTGCTCCGGTCTTTGCCGCAGCACTCGACATAGCGCTGGTAAAGGTCTTCCACCGCGTCGACCAAGAGCGCATTTCTAGCCTTGAGATCCGGCGTCTCGAACTCTTTTTGCTGGTACAGATTCGGTAACCCGTTTACCGAAAAATTACAAAGGATCTGGGTGACGAATTGAACCTTGTCCATCGGTGGGGTGTTCACGGGAAAAACGTTTACGGCTTTTTTTTGTTTCCGGCAAGCGCTTTTTTTTCACGATCCGAAAATGCCGCCAAGCATTATCCCAGGCGTCTTTGCACGGGTCAGAGCAAAACATCCATTCCCGGTGATCCCGTTTGAGCAGCACTGCCATCCGCGTCCCGCACCACCGGCAGGCTCGGCCTGAGCAATGGTATTTGCGCCTAAGAATCGGGACTGATTTCGGTTCATTGCTCATTTGCTCCGGTTACGTTGGCACGGTTTACACACATCCACTAACGTTTTCCCATCCTTCCAAATTCTAACCGGCCGCGCCGTCGCTACTCCACAGATCGCACAGGTTACTAACACTTTGGCATACTCAAAGCCAACTGCTACCGGTGATTCTTTGCCCTTGGCTGCGTTCATCGCCCGCAACAATGCATCTAACTCTTGCCTAGTCATATCCTCGCCATGGATATAACCAAAACAGTAGTTGCACTAACCAAGCTAACATTAACACGAACCCGATCCCGCAAATCCCAATCACCGCGTTAATAGCGAAGGCCGCTAATAGTTCTGTCAGTTTCATGCGTCTTTGAAAGGATGTCTCACCACCTTCTCTTTTTCCTCTTTCGGTTTAGGCTGAGGTCGGGCTTCCGCTTGCATCAGATCATCACAGCAAATACAGATCTGCGGAAATAACCAACCCCCTTGCTGGCCCGGTATTGTGGCGATGTCTACCATCCGACCTGCCGGAAACCCTTTTGCTTTCCATTCCACTCCACAACGCCGACATACCACCCATTTCTCAGGCGCCTGCCGTTTAAATGCTCCCATAAACTCAACGTAGCGATGCTCCGCGTCGTTGCGCGGCCATAACTCACCAGTGCGTAAAGCTGACTCTATCGCTAACTCTTCTGTCCGCGTATGGGGTGAGTATTCATCCGGTTCTGGCCCTAACCATACCATTCCGCTTCTGCGGTAGATCTCATGAAACCACCAACGCTTATCCCCTATCGGTTCATCGTTAGGGTTAAACTTTGCATCCGGTAGATAATCTTTCATACAATCTTATTTAACCAGTTAACAAATCGGCGTTCACTGGCCACCTTCTTATTCGTTTCACACCATTGTTTAAACTTCCAGGCTTCTTTATTCACATCAATCCCTTCATAGGCAGGGTTGGTCTTTAGCTCCTCAATTGCCTTCATCGTCATCACAACAGGCTTACGCGATGCGCGGCCTGAATTCGGTTCCTCAGAACCGTTCAGGCGAAAGTCTTCTTCCTTCCCCCCGGCACCCCCTTTCTTCACGTGATGTCTTTCTTCTTTGCTCTGTTCTGTTCTGCTCTGCTCTGCTGTCTTAACATCGCTCACATCGCTTAACGATTCTTCATTTCCATTCACGCCAACATTCACGCTCCCGCCCTTCTTCCGCTTCCGCCACTCCCGCATGTAGGCCGCATGATACGCTCTCACCTCATCCTCGTCCTGGGCATGCTTGTACGCCTCTGCATTGATGATGATCCATCCCCCTTGCACTTTCTCCACCCGCCGCCCGTTCAATATCCCACTCGAATCATCCGGATCTTCATTCTCCAATTTTACCAATGCCCGCTGGCAATCTTCCACGCTTACCCTCGCTTGATGCGCCAATCCCCCAACACTCGCCTCAACCTTGTTCCGATCATTCCTCAACGCCAACATTGTCACCCAGACCAACCGTGTCTTATCGTCCTCATTCCAGATCGACGATGCCAATATCTTCTGAAAAAGCTTGGTGTATCCCATCAGTTTTGTCGTGAATCTTAAGCCTTCACGACACGCTCACGCAATCCCTTTTTGCGAGAGTTTTTTGTTGAGCTTTTAAATGCTTGGCGAGGCGACCAATCTGCCGGGAAAACCGTCGCCCGCTTGTGCCCGATCTTGGTGCCAGGGCTTAGCCCCCATCCGCTTTTAACGCTTTGAAATCACGCGCGAACGAAACACAACGCCCTTCTACTTCGTAGAACGAATTGTCAAATCAAATCTTTAGAGCGTGAGCGGGTGCTATCGTGCTCCCCTGGTTGGTGCCCTGAACACTGTTCAACCTCGTAAGAACCTGCACCCGTGCGTGTTACGACAACAATATATGCGTAACATCACCCAATAAGCGTCATATAAAATAGACTAAAAAAAGATGCCCGGCAGGGAGAACCACCCACCGGGCACCACACACGAAGCAAACGTAATCAAGCGACCGGACAATAACACGGTCTAAAAGGCCCGTCAAATGGATGACAATTAATAATTAGGGCAGGAGGGCGCGGGTTATAGTTTTGCGGCGGAGAAGTTATGGTTTTGCGTCGAATTTCCATAATATGGGTGGTATGAACTTATGGTGATTATAAATCTCTACGTAAATCATATAGATTACATTTCACGATTTGTTTAGGGTGTCAAACAAATATTTCCCCTCGGGGAATTGCAATTTTTGCACAAATAATTTGACAAGGTTTTTTCTACATGCGAAAGGATAGGCCAGCCCGAGAGCGGGTGAAAGCGAGAACGAAACCAAGAACCAGAAAACACACACGAAAGAAAAACGAGATTATGAGAACGTTTCAGATAAAGAATGACGGGTCAGCAGAGTACCGGGCACACAACGAATGGGCAAAGAGGCCTGAGGATGAGAGGTTTCTTTCACTGACCGAGATGCAAGAACATTTTCGGTTGGTTCGGAGCCGGAGCCGGCAAGTGGTTGCGAGTACGCATCAAGTAAAGGTGCAGCCGCAGGATGCGGACCCGGTAAATGCCCTAGAACTTGTCGGGCCTAATGGGCACGGTTACGAGCCTACTAATTGGTCATTCGGTCAGCTAGCCACCCTAGCGGGGGCTCCAGCGGGCTATTTACGGAGTTTGCCAGGTCCAATGGCGGCGGATTGCATTAATTACGGGTTGCGGCATTTGCGGAGCGCGGAAGATATCGGCTGTTTGCTGTACGCGAACGGGAAGAACGAACTTAGGGCGGCGACGGGTCCGAACTATGGGCGGATCTGGAATCATCAGGTTTTAGACGCGCTTGTACACTATGTTGGGGACGGGATCACGGGGACATGGAAAGTACCGGGTGAGTTTGGAAAAGCGATCACGGTGACCAGGGAGAACACGACGTTGTATGCCTCTGACCGCGACATGTTCATTTTTTTGGCGGACGAGGACAACCGGATCACAGTGCCGAACCGCAGGGATGGGAAGGATGGGACGATGGCCAAAGGTATCTATCTGTGGAATAGCGAAGTGGGATCGAAGACTTTCGGTCTGGGACTGTTTGCTTTTGATTTCGCGTGCTGCAACCGGATTGTTTGGGGGATGGAAGGATACCGTGAATTTAAGCTGCGGCATACCATTAGCGCCCCTGACCGTTACTTGGAGGAAATCAGGCCGGCACTGCAATCGTACGCGAATGCGAGCACGCGAGGGATCGAGGATGCTATTCGTGACGCGCAAGCAGACAAGCTAGCGGACGTGCAAGAGTTTCTGGCGAACCGGTTCGGGCCGCGCATTGTCAAGACGATCTCAGACACTCACGAGCTAGAAGAGGGTCGCCCGATAGAGACACGTTGGGATGTCGTAACGGCGGCTACAGCTTACGCAAGGGGTATCCCGCACCAAGACGCCAGGGTAGACTTTGAACGCGAGGCTAGCAAGCTTCTCGTTCGCTAGGAGGCCATAGCCTGCTAGGGCTGGCCTTCTTCTGCGGGGGAGAGGGCCAGCAAAGCAGATTATGAAAACACACACGAACCAAGCAACTCAGATCAGGCGCAACTCGTTTGCGCGAATGTCATTGATGCGGCGGACGGCGCCGCGCGGAACCGCTCGGACTCCCTGTAATTGGTGCGGGGATGAACGGCGAAGCCGGCGAATGTTCTATTACTATTGGGAGTCGGACGGGGGAACCAAGGGTCAAGCCCAAGGACCGTTTTGCTGTATCCACTGTTACCTGCAATACACCGGAGAGCGGCTATGAACACCAAACACATTATTTATTACAAAGGGCGGACAATTCGTTACCAACGCTTAGAGCGAGTTTGGGTATTTAATATCCTTAATTCACAGGGTAAGTGGGAACGTCGCGTGCACAATACTCTTCGGGCAGCTAAAGCCGAGATTAATAAGGATATGGCGAAGGGAGCGCCGGATCCAGAATGAACACCCAACACACGAACCACTATTATGTGCTGGAGTATTACGCGACAAACGAACAGCTAGAGCTCCAGCATGAGGCGCCAGACTTAGACGCAATGATGAAAGCCGGAGAAGCGTATCTCGGGACTAAATTATTTGATGAAGAAACAGATTGGACCGTATGAAAGCGCGTCGACAGACTAAGCATAACCAGGGGAGTGCAGCTACGGCGCGGCTGTACGAGAAACGCTACAAGGACCGAGTAAAAGCGAAGGAGACATATCTGGCCGAAAGCGTCGCTAGGGCATGCGACGAGTTTTTTAGACGGCGAGGGTTGAGCCGGTGATGAATAGCGCGGAGGTGGCCATAATGTTTAGGACATTAGCAAGCGGGATGATTGGATTATCTCACTTGCTTTGGATAAACAAGCGACCGTTTACGGCGGTGCTTTGTTTTATTCAGTCAGTTTTCTGTATGGTTGTATGCACTGCGAAGGCATGGTTCGGATAATGAAGACTCTGTTAATCACGCGCATTATATCCACGCACGCTGGTAATACCGCGATTCTGTTGCACGGTAGTTACACGCGCCCAGATACCGCGTACGAACCACCTGGAAATTGGTCCTGGGAGGTTCCTATTCAGGTAACTTTTCTGGATGAAAAAGCAGGACCGAAAATTGAACAGGCTAGCGATATTGCACGGTGCGAGCACGAGAAATACGTAGAGATGTTTTTGCGATGGAATTCAGAACAACATTAAAGGCAGGTGCGAAAGCGTTGGGCGGCGACAGTGAAGCCGCCCAGCTGCTAGGAATTAGTTTACGCACGTTCCAGTATTGGAAACACGGCGAGATCGTGCCTAAAAAACGTGTACAACAGTTTTATAGCTGGCTGTTAGATAAGGAGATCAGCCGGAGGTTACGAGAAAAACCGGAAGTGATAGAATCGGAGCCGGAACCTCCGGAAGAACCTAAAGAAGTAGAATTGGACAACGATCTAGTTTTTGGATAAAAGGCCAAACGTGAAACATTATCTGATTCTTCTGTGTTTAGCATTCTCCGGCACCGGTTATTGCCAGAATATTTCGGTAATCGGCAATAACGGTGAGCCCCAGACAACGACGGGGCATATTCCGTTGTACATACCGGGCCTCGCCCTTGATGCGGCAGGCAATATTTATTCGGTTCATGATTGGGATGAACCGCATTACGACATTATTCGGCGGAATCCTTCCAACGGATACGACGCTTGGCATAGCGGCCACGTCGCAGGCTATGCGCTTTGGGACGCTATCGCAGTTGAGGCCGATGGAAGCGCCGCATATTGCGCTGGCTATATCGGTAACCCAGCAGATCCTAACCGGCAGAACCTAGAGTTTTCGGTCTGGAAAGCGACACTCACGGGTTCCTCTCAACTGATCCCATTTTCGTCATGGGTAAACCCAACGACCGATCCTAATGGTCACATCATGGTGTACCCCAACGGAACATACACCTACCCGTCCGGCTCCAGCTCGGCCGATCAAGCAATCATGGAGGTGCCGCTGCATGCGCTGGCGGTATCAGGCAGTAATCTTTACGTCACTGACTCCTATGGTGGCAAGGTACTTGCCTATGACAAGACCAGCGGCGTCCAGCAGCTTTCTATAAATGTGTCGCTTGCCATCGGCCTGGCAATCGATTCGTCCGGTAACATCTGGGTAGGAAGCGCGCATTCAACTGTCCAGGTTTACTCCTCGGCTGGTGTTCTGCTCGGCACGCCAATCACTGGACTCTCCGATGTTTACTCCCTGGCGATCACCGGCTCGACTTTGTACGTGGCGGATCGGGGAGCGTCGCACATTGGGCAGTACACAATTTCGGGAACTAGCGCTAGCTACGTGAAGACGATTGGAGTTCCTGAAACTCCTGGGTATAGCAGCGGAAATTCCATCGGCGCTCTCTGGGCGATTGCATCTAATCCGTCCGGAGAAACGGTATTTAGCCACTCCCCCGGCAATGGCGAAGGTTCGCGCATGCTCTTAATGGGCACATGGAACCGGATGTGCACGGAGTTCCAGGGAAACGCGACGCACTCGGCAGCGAATCCGAACCTGTTAATTGGCTCCTATCGCAATACGTACAACGCCACGCGAGGCTCAACCAATGTCGGGAGATGGAGTGGATGCGCGAGAACCGACTACGGGGCTTACTTCGGGAATATTCAAAACTCCCGATTCGGCACTATGCGAGCCTTGACCCTAGGGGGTAATGATTTTGTCTATTTTCCCTGCGAGGGCGGCAATATGTGCGTTTACCGGGTGGTGGCGCAGGGAGCCGGTTATGGACCAGCGCTCCAGATGGCTAGCGTGCTAGCGCAATCCGCACCTGCCGCTAATGGGCAGCTCTATACGACCGCTTCGCCGCCGCAGAATCTGTGGTCATGGAATGACGTTGACGGCCCCGGACTAACCTCGGTAAATGCGCAAACGGTACTTGGTGGCTCCGGATTAACTTTAGACGAGGTTCCTAAATCGCCATACTGGCAATGGGCTATATCGGGGATGAACGTGGACGATAACGGCACGATCTGGGTGTCCACGCTTTACCGTCAGATTCAAGTAAACGGAACTTATCAGCTAGAATATCAATCACTCTGGGCGGTTCCTCTGCATGGACTTAATACTCAAGGCAATCCCATCTATCATTGGGCGGATGCGGTCGAAGTAGTGACTAACACTCAGCTTTGCGACGCGCTCGGGATAACGCCAGGCAACAATAAGATTGACATTCAGGTGGCTAATCTAAACCTCACAGACGGCCAGCTTTATGTGATGGTATATAATCCGGCAGGCGCGAGCAGAGGAGGCTCTTGGACCAGCGGGAATGCCGTGATCGCTTTTGCTGAGACGGGGACCGCTCCCGTAGGATCTCCCTTGTGGACAAAAACATTTACGCCTTATGTTAATTCGCTCGCGCCTGTTCCAACTGGCGGCTTTATCGTTGGACAAAATGTAGGCGTTTACAACGGTGGCGTTATCCAGAGGTTCGATAAGAACGGGAATTCGCTCGCTACCTATGCGCCGTCTTCAAACTTCGGAAGCGGTGGAACTAGCGGAAATAATCCGTGCGGCGCATTCGACGTATACGGCGCTATCGACTGCGAGCTGAGCGGCCAGGCTATCGGTGGGGCTCTAGATATTTTCTGGGAAGACGACTTTAATGGGAGAGTTTTCTGGCTGCAAACAAACTAAACTAAAAATGATAGAAATACTCATGCGAGATGTGGATTGGCAGATCGTCGGCAGTTTAGCCGTTGGTCTGCTTGGTTTTATCAGCTTAGTAGTTTTAAGCTGTATCAAGGCCAGACGGCGCAAGGTCCGCTGCAAAGGAATTTTAAGGATCTACCCTAAATGAACAAAATAAAATATTCGATATTATCGGGCGGACCTTTAGATGGGAGCCAAGGGCCACCGGTTGTCTGGCCTGGAAAATTCTTTCTAGTGCGCGATCCGCTAGAAACGAAACCACTTTTGCGCGATTGGCGCGGACCAGGCCGGCACTTCCGGTATGAGCGTTTGGATGCGAAAACCTTTACTTATTGCGGTACGGTTGAAGTAAGTGCGGAGGAAATCCCATAAATGAACGATTACCAGTACGATGGATTAGCAAAGATGATGGCTGCACTAGAATGCTCGTTAGACGCGATCTCGGTTGAGCTTGAAGCAGTCAACGCCAACCTGAAAAACATTAGCGAGCTATTGATGCGGCAATGACTAAAGATTTAAGAAAGTTAATGCTTGAATTGGCGGCACGCTATAACCCTTGGCATCCAGGGCATCGATGTCGAGGCCGGTTTCATGAAACCAATTGTTTCACTTGCAGCGAGTGGTTTAGAACTCAGGCGAAGTTTAGGACCAAAGAGCAGGTGTGGGCTAATTGGGATTGGAGGACCGACAAACTATGAACTGGATAGACCAAGTTCAAGAAGGCCGTCGCCGTCACGAGGCGATCATGGAGGAGATCCAAGGGAAAGGGGAGAAATGAGATTCGTGTTTCTCTGCCTCTGCCTCTGCCTGTGTATTCCAGGCTGCGCGTTTATCAGCGGCTGGTACGAGTTCGAGAAATACGGTGACAGGATTAATCTGGAGGATCGCAAACGTGAATTAAGTTCCACCCAGGATCACGGCGCGAAACGTGCCGCCACCTCCGGCAACGGTGCCGTTGACCTGCAAGCCTTCGACTGGAGCATTGCCTACGATGTAGGTAGCTGTACCGAAAGCGACCACTAGCGCGCCGAAGTTTTGACCAGCTCCACCACCGTTAAAAAAAGTGCCCGTTACCCATGCTCCACTTAGGGAATCGTACCAGGAAACTGACACGGTGATATTCGAGACGGTTACGCTTGCAGCATCTAAGAGGACACTCCAACGTTTGAGTTGACCACCGGCGCTATAGCCTCCGATCTGGCACACGAACCCGGTAGCATTACCGGCAATCGATCCGGCTGCACCCGTGATCGCCATTGGCCCTGGGAGAACATTAGGCTGGATTATCGGCCACGACATCGGTCTTTAGGTTACCATGTTTCTTGTGCCACGCAATCCAGGCCGCTACCGCAGTGTCGCAAGGTCCGGTATCGATCTCGGTAAACGCTGGATGAGTTTTAAAATCATCCTCACTCTCGGCTTCCATGTGCGCAAAGCCGGTATGACCTTGGTGCGTAACTTTAACGATCCAATGATTCATTCCATCCTTCGTTCTGTTTCTTCTGTGCCCTCGATAAACCCAGCAACGTAACCGGCTCTGTACGCAACCAATTCAGACCAATAACCTGGGGAAAGCATCCTGAATAGGTTTACCCACCACGGTCGCTGAGTAGCGACATAGAGTGTCGCTAGCTCCCTGGCGCGTTCGTCAATAGGGTCAGTTTTCATAGCATTTTCATCATCATTCTGAACTGGATAAAGACCCTGATTTTCCAGTCTGGGATAAAGCAGGCATTTAGTTCGAGTAAAAGACGCTTTTTGAACTCTGGATCGAGCTTAAGTTTGCCCACCGGGATTGACATTTTGCTCCCTTTCCAGGTTTTCGAGTTTCTCACGAATTGTTTTGAGTTGATTACGTTCCCAGATCGCCGCGTTTTTAGCTTCTACCGGCCATGCTGTATGCTCGAATTGAGCGCATCGACTGGATAGTTGGCACTCCTTTTCCCAAAGACACCACCAAAGCATGGTAGCTTGGTTCATATCTATCCAAAGTAGAAAGATCTTGTTTTCGGCTGGGGGTTTAATTCCTTCACTCATATCATCTTTCCCGTAGCATCCGCTAAACGGATGATTTCTTGGCTGCTGGCCATCAGTTTAATCTGTGCGAGCAGGCCCGAGACATTGGTTCGGCTCGCGTAATCTTTCTCTAGGATCTCGTGAACGATCAGGCTGTCATCGGTCCAGATGATGCCGGTAAGCGCATCCTCGACCGCGCGAGCGAGTTTGAGCACATCAGGCCGGGTGGTCGGGTACTCTGGCGCTGACGGAAGCAGTTGCCCTTTAGCATTGTAATGACCTTTCGGCCTGGGCAACCAGAAGGTGAACTCGACCGAGATAGCCGCACTGAACATCGGCAGAATGCCACCATATTCGTGTGCCGCCTCGTACGCGAATTTCACAACCGCAGTGCGCCAGTCCTTGTTTGCTTGGCCCGCTGCGTCCACAACGGTCGTAAACGGTCGACAGTGGCACGCGCCTGGATTGTGTTTCCGGCCAGCCGGACACCCTTTCCGATGCATCATAAAAGCGCGCTTACTTCCACCGGGTACAGGGATACCAGGGACAAAGAAGTTAAGTTGATCGCTCACACGTGTACCTCAAAATAGCCTGCTATCGCCTTGATGACCTGTGCCCTAGACTCGTAGGCGTCTAGTGGTGACAAGGCATCAAGACAAGTGTCAAAGGCATTTCGCTTCTGTTGCGCTCTATCGTCATTTATGAGGTTGGTTATCTCCGTGTACTTCAGACTGCGTTCGTCGGGAGTCATTTTAGTAGGTTCTTAGGGATCCTCTGTAGAGGACCCGCTTTGTGGGTTTTGCCGATTACCGTCCAGAAAAGTTCGTCGAATTTTTTGTCGAACGCTTTCCCGGTCAGTTTCAAAGCTTTTTTGGCTCGTTCTTCCAATTTCCCGATAGGGACAGTCGTTTTAACCAGATCAGTGGTTGCGATATCGTACTCGCCGGCTATCTCGTGGAGCCGTGCAATATCCTTGATGTAACGCACGTCCGAACCTTCGGACACGTGCCAGCCTGGAACGGCGCCTAGTTCTTCCAAGCAAATCGTTTTATACGCCTCCCAGATCGCATCTAAGACCTTATAGCCTGTCTCTATACGGGTAAGAAGTTCAGACGCAGCCTGGCCGCGCGGAAGGGCCTTCACGTCGATTTTAAGCGGGTGCCCCAGAGCCATCTCCTTGGCCTCGGGGCACCACGCTCGCGCAGGACAATGCCCGCACCATTCGCCAGGGGTCCGTTTTTTGCCCCATTCAGCTTTATCGACAATCTCGAGAATCTCAGATTCAGCTTCCTTTAGTGCCGCCTCGTCGTAGATCACGACGTTGGGTTTAAAACTGACCATGGGCTCAACGATTGCCGCAGCGATCTGCTGGATACTGGGGAAAGAGTGCTTAATCAGCACGTTCTCGGTTCTTAATTGCAAGTTCAGGTGGCTTTCAATCGATTCTAGCCGGCCGGTTTTGAAATTGATATTGATGGCATCCAAAGGTTCCGGCCCATCAGAAGGCTCGAAATAGACTCGATCTGGTTTTCCGGTGAAGAATGGCACATCGCTAATCCGGTAGGTAAGACGTTGCTCATAAGCGATCTTAGCGTCAGTACAATTCCAGGTCTGCTGAACAACCAAACTAGCAAGCCTCTCGCACGCTGAAGCGATTTCCTCTTCCGTGACGTGCAAATCTTCCGGTAGCCCCTCAAGGAAAGCGTGAATCCGTGTTCCGATAGTTGCTTCCGGCCCGGCCAATATCTTTCGTAGAATGCCGGCCTCGCGAAGGGACCGAACGTAATTCTTCGATCCCTCGCAATTCGCTAGCCGCCACATTTGGCTAGCGCTCGCTAGGTCTGGCTCTGTCATGTTTGCTGTTGCCGCCGAATCTTCTTCACCCCAAAGATGATCGAGCCGAAATTCTTAACCGCCAGTTCTAGCGTTGTCTCTGGCAGATCGACAACCAGTCCCGTGTTTTCCGCGTCACCTACACTCTGGTCGTGATCGAGTAACACTCGAATCACTTCGTCTTGAGTGACTTTCTCTTTGTTGATTTGCGCAAGGAGTTTTTGGAGTGCTTTGGAAGGTTCTTTGGTGGGTACAGGGTCGTGTTCGGAAAGCTCCGGTAGATCGCTTCCAGATCCTCGATTAGCATCTGGCCCGCTGCTTGTACTGCCTTCCTTGGTGGGTTCTTCTTGGTCGGAAGACTGCTCGTCTCCCGGCCCGTATTGGTAACCGCGTTCGCTAGCTTTTGCTGGCTCTTGCGGCTCGTCTTTAGCCGGTCCAGGCTTAGCAGTCGCCTGTGGCGTTTCCGCTCTAGGCTTACTATCTCGCTTACGAGATTCATCAGGATCCACCACGCTGCGTTGGTCTGTGGCAGGTTCTCGTAATACTTCTTTATTATTGTCGTGTGTGTCTGGCTGAGTTTCACTTCTGAACTCCGGTCGTAAATAGGTTAATACTGGCTGTTTACGCTCGAAAGGATTCTCATACTGGTATTGGTCATCGTCCGCAGTGATCGCTTCCCGCTGTTCGGGTTTAAGCGGCAACCGTTTGCAGAGCTTTCGAATCGCAGTTTTAATCGCCATCTCGCCCCAGAAATCCACCCAAGGTCCAGAGTCTTTTGCCCGCGACATCTGGCGCACCCGCTCAACCTCGTCCACAGTCAGAATTTCAACGTCCCAGTCGCCGTCTTTCCATTTGATAAAGCTGTAGACGAAAACGATAGGATTACTCTTATCCCGCGCCTGAAAAGTCGGGTGATGATAGAACCGACGCTCACTCCCTTCGTCATAGGTAAATTGGTCTTTGGAGTAGACCACATTGCCCTTTAATACAGCAACCATGGGGTCACGCCGGACGACGCTAACCAGACCTTTGTAATCAATAATGAGCTGGGCTTGCAGTTCCCAGCGCTCTTGCCATTTACCCTGGTCGTCTCGCCATTTAATCTTGTTATTGAAAGGGACGAGGTGCGCATGGTAACCGTCCGGTTCGAGATTGATCTGGCTCAGTTTTAAGAGACAATCTAGAACGCTCGCCTGGGTACACTGATTCAGTTTCTCGTTTCTCTTGATGACATTCAAACCGATCTGCACGAAGCGGCGTACCGCTTCCTCGGTCTGCATAATTTCCATCAAGTTGCGTTTAAACTTATCACTTTGTAGCCATTGGCTCAGGGTGTAGTCTTTGGTTGTTAGTTCTTTAGTGTCTCTAGTGCTCATGGATTGTGTACTTGGTATGTTCCGAGGTTAAAAGCGTGTGCTGGAAGATGCTTTTTTTTACTTTTTGGATTCCGTTTTTGTTAGAAGAAGCACCTCCAGCCGCGCCAACCAACCCGATCACGGTGGCGTATAGTTGGGCTCAACTGATCTCGACGCTGACTGACCGGGCTTTGTGGTTATTTTTTTTGGGACTCATTCTAGGAATAGCTTGGTGGATTGATCGCCGTAAAGATAGACAGCTTGACGATTACCGAAAATGGGAACGGGACAACGCCGAGCGTCAGGCGAAACTGATAGAAAGTAACACCGCATGCATGGAAGACTTGAAGGAGGAAATGAGGGAACTGAAAGAGATCATGATTCGAGTCGAGAGGAGATTAGACCGCTAAGTGAGCGGGAAGGCTTTGCTATAGCGGCTCTCAAATTGATCGCCATAGCGATCTTCTTTTCCGCGATATGGGTAAAGATCGACGCATTTCAGCAGGCCTCGATTAGTTTAATCCATACTATCGACGAGATACGCATTAAGAAATCTGAGATGGACCAAGAGCGCAGCGACAAAGTGTTATCTGACATTCTTGACCGGGTGCAAAAGATGGCTGATAAGACCGATGCTATTAGCGAAGCAAATAGGAAGCTCCTTGATCAAACACTTGTCATTAACAAAACCCAAACTGATCTGCTCAACGACCTAAAGGCTATTACTACCTCGCACACCAAAGCGATTACTGAGACTCGCCATCAAGCCATCGCTGCTAAGTCGGCTGCACAAAAAGCAGCGGTGCAAGCTCAAAAGGTGCAAAATCAAGTTGCTTCTCCTTGGTATAAGAAGGTGTTTAAATAAACAGATCGCTGTCGATGCCTTCCGGTAATTGGCCTGGGGCTGGCGTTACTCCACCCTCGTCGAAAGAAAGTCCAGAAGTCTCTCTACTCTCGGGCCGTCGTCTTCCTGGCTCAATAACATCACCAGATCCTTCTGAATATCCACTGGTACTGGCCGGCACATCCTGAGGATCAGATAGCGCAATTCCAGGGCTTTCGTTCTCCTCTGCTGCTGCGCCATTGCTGATAGGGTTGCTAAACTCACCGGACCCCTCAATGATATCTCGCTCATGGACTACTTTTCCGATTCGTTTACGAAAGGTTATTAGTGACTCGTACCCATCGACTCGGAGGGTTGCTGTCCCTTCTTTTACGGAGTCTTGATGGACTTGGCGCAGACTAATTCCGGTATCGGCACTGAGTTTTTCGAGTTCCTCAATATCGGCCTCGCTAAGAACTTTCCTAAGCCAAGACCGGTACGGATCGCGTCTACGCCTTGTCGCCACCACTGGCTTAATCCTTTTCGCTGCTCTGCGTGGTTTCATCACTTGGTGCTGGCTTCTCCTCCCAATCCGCGACCGGAGCCGGTTCTGGCTCTGCCGGTGGAAACGGATCAACCTCAGTAGGCACCTCGTCTTCTGTCGGTGGGGTATCGCTTGGGGAGTCCGATGATTCGCCGTTCTCCTCCGCTGGAGTCGAATCTGTCCCGACTGTCTCTGGATGGCTGGCGTACTTTCCCAGCTTTATGTCTAATGCGCGGCTGGCAATCCGCTCTAAATCAGCGAATGAGCCGCAATCAACCATTACCGGATCACTGTCTAAAAGACTTGTGTCCGGTCCATCAACTACCTGGTACGATGCTTCCCTAACTCCCTCGTAAGAATCGTCCAACTGAATCGTGTAACCTAACCGATTTATTTGTTGCATATAAATTATCTACTCTTTCGGTTACCTCGTTTACCTTTCCGGTACTTGCGCTGATTCGAGTAGCTAGCGGCTACCGCCTGTTTAACCGGGTGGCCGGCACGAACCATCTCGGCAATGTTCTTACTTCTTGCTCGTTTCGAGCCGCTCTTGATTAATGGCATCTTTTTTCTCCTTTGATATCGCTTCGTTGCCTCCGTGTTGCACGTTCTGCAGGACCGATGGCCGCGAAAATAGTAAGTGTGTTTCTCATCAAAAGGATGACCATTCACACAATGAGTCTTTTCCTTGTTAACGGCTGGACTTCCTGAAAATCCGTGAAGTAATCGATGTTCCTTGTCCGTAACTTCGACCAAATGATCTGGATTAATGCACGCGCGATTCTCGCAAATGTGGTGAAGTTCCTTACCTTCTTCAACTGGACCAAACATCCAGCGATGTGCAGCAACCTGCTTCCCACGGAATAGCTGAACAAGTCCGTAACCAGTATTGCTCTTTAACCCAATCCAGTTCCAGCAGCGAATTGGATTGGAAACAACTATGGAGATACGTCCCATCATTTTCCAAATCCAAATCGAAGAATGGTGGTAATTGCGGCAGTAAATGTTCCTAATGCTGCAATTCTAATCCAACTCGGCTTTATCAGAGAGTAGATCAGACCCGTAGCCGTTATCGTCGTCAGAAATAGCTTCAGTGTCGATTGCTGCAAGGCTATCTCGTAAGCGGCTCGCAGCTTTTCGTTCCAGGCTGGCGCGCTTCTTACGGTCGGTGGCTGAGACAGGTCGCGCCAGTGCTCTACCCTCGAGTCCGACGTTTCCGGTGTGTTTTCTGGCATATTGGACGCTCTGTAGAATGAATTGGTTTGAGTTGCTCCAATCCGCCTTCAATAGCTGCTTTTGGAGGTATTCAGTCATTCCGTGCGCTTGTTCTTTGAACTCTCGTTGCACATCTCCGCGTTTCGAGCGCACTGAATTGATATAAGTCCGCAAAATTTTCGCTAATGCAAGCAGTAATTGCTCTCTTTGTACATTTGCGTCATCTTTTTTGCTCTTTAACGCGTCTTTGTACTCATTTTTCGCGCTAGTCCACTGCTTAACGATCCAATCAACAAGGATTGTGTCACGAATTGTACTGTTTTTGCCGACATTCATTGCTTAATTGGTATGTTTGCAGCCTTTGCAGTGTTCACATAGAGCCGTTCAATGCGTAAAATGCGATCTAATTCGTCTTTCGGCAATGCTTCTTTCGCCCATTGCCAGAATTGTGCGCCTGTTTTGCCCGGTGGAATAGGCCTATGGTCAGAAACACTGTCTTTAACTGACTCTAAAAGCTGTTTATCGGTCAAATGTTGTTCAACATGGTACTTGTGTACCTCATCTTTGGCGCGTTGAACGTTTCCGGATAACAAAGCTTCTTCGATGTTCTGCAGGTATGGCGTGTGCGGAGTGCCACCACTGAACCCTCTAGACGGCTTACCTGGCGCCTCGGGGTGCAACTCGTAGAATAGATCGACTCGTGACCTGACAAAGTTAAATTCACGGTGCCCTTCGGCTTCAGCGTGGTCGGGTAACTGAACCCCAACCTTGCCGCCAACGTTCTCGGCGAGATCGTAATAACCTTTGAAAAGCGTAAACCACTGAGACGCGAACCAAGCTTTTTGCCGTTCGGACATAGGAACATGCAAAGGATCAGTCAAAGAATATCCCTGTTTTGCGAGAGTGTTGATCGTCTGAACGATTCCACCAAGGAGAGCAACCGTTGGTGGCATGAAGGGGTTAAAAGTATGCGTGGTATCGATCTCGCCGCGCATGATGCCGTTTACCATTTCTGCAACGTCGCCGTATATCCCGATTACCGGCGCCCCAAAGATGTCTTGGCTGAGCCGTTTGTAGATCATCCAGAAAGCTTCTGGTTGATCCCGATGCATCGCCTTTAGTATCTCGCCAATGCTGGCAACGTGATCCTGTCGGCCAAAAATCCCCTGCAGAGAGCGCACAGCTTCACTGGAGCCGATTACAGAGGCCGCGAATATCCCAAAGGCTTGTCCAAGGTAACGAGCCGCTAGACGCCAATCGCCAGCACGTACCGCGCGAATCGTCGGACGAACAATATACTTTGTGTAAACCCGTGCCGCGTCAGCACTCCAGTGAGCGAACCGGACCATTACCCTGCCAATCGGCGTATTGAACCAACCGGGATAATTCTCGTGCCGGTACGAAGTCACTAGATCATTAACCACCTCTCTGGCGAATCGATCCTTTAGCTTCTGCGGCACATCGGGTTGCGTGAATAAATGTTCGTCAAACCCGACCCCTTGCACAAAATCCCGCATCTGCTTGGTCTTAGCGTTCAGAAAATAAGGATCACGCTGAAACTGTTTTATGATTTCTTCGAGCTTGAGCTTCGCGCCGTGATAGGTCGCGGCACGCCCCATATCAAAAACGAACCCGTGAAGTGCTGCCGTCAGTTCCCAGCTTGTCGCTTTGGTAATCCGCTGATACCAACGCTTTACCGTGTACGGGTCATCGTACATGTTCACCATCGGATCAGATTTAAGTGCGTTATCCCGTAAATCCTGAACAGCGTCCGGATGCTGGAACCAATAGCGAATCAGCCCGCGAAACTCGTTTACAGCGCCGATATAAGGCGCACTCATGAAAGGAAGCGAGACACCGATTTTTCCCGAGGTATACGGGCTGGCGGCTAACCGGCTCGTAATACCGCCAAGAACCCTTGATAGCGTGCGCGATTGCACACGACCATAGATCGCGTCTCTGAATTGATTGATTGCATCGATCTGCCGTCTTGCGACGTGTTCCGGCAAAGACCTGTCCGCGTTGATCCGCGCTTTAACCAGATCGAATTTATCCTTCATCCCCGGCAACTTCTGCCCGAACCATTTAATGCGGGCGACATCGTGAATCTGCTGAAAGATCGTGTCTAGCATCGCCTCTGGACTATGGGTGTAGAAGAAGGTTGGATAAACGGCCTCCCTGGCACGTTCGATAGAACCAATCATTGAACCCTCTGGATCTGTCGTTTGACCTCGGTATGTACTCGCCCAATCGTACAGGTCCATCGGACGACTAAAATAGCCTTCTCTCACGCCTTCATCGTAAATCTTCTGGGCTGCTGGAGTAAAATCATCGCGGCTTATCGGCACCGTATCGGTCTTAGTCATCTTACCGCGAAGCACATCCTGAACATCAGGACGCATCCGGCGCCGTAACGGTACAGCGTCAGGCGGCGCGCCTTTGAATAGCCTGCTGGTGCCCGCACTGCTCTGCCAGACCTTAGCACCGAGTCGCTTCATCTCATCGGCTAGCTCACGGAACAGGCCTTGATTTGCCTTCACTAACCATTGCCTTGCTTCTGGGCTGATCTGTTGCGGAAGGAGTTTATTCTTGTCGTAGTACTGACCTATCTGATCGAGCTCCTTGCTTAGATCTGGGTGCCGGCGTTTCAATACCTGATAGAACTTGCGTAGGTTGAAGTATTTGCCGAGCCATTCACCGAGATCACCGCGCCAACCGTGAATGTCCTGAACCAATTCCTCGGCGTGTTTCGAGCTGGCAATGATATCGAGGTTGCTACGAAACAATTCTTCGCCTGGGTAGCCGAACACCTCACGGTCGTACTGATCTTCTGGGTCTAAGCTTTCACGTCGCGGAAATCCTAACTCTTCGTAATTTTGCCCTAGACCAAATCGCCGATCCTTAGCCGCAATAAGCGCTTGTTCAACATGATCCAGTAGTTCGTGGACCTGACCGTAACTAAACCCGGCTGATTGCGCGAGGTTACCGCGCATCTCGTCCATTGCCGGCGCGTCATCTCGGAAAAGCTTTGTCGGCATGATCCCTTGTTTACGCAGCCAAAGCTTGGTGTCCTTGTCTAGACTCTTCCAAGCATCATGGATCCGGCGCATCTCGCCGGTCAGCGTCTCGCCGCCCTCAGCCATCTTGGCTAACCGTTTCGGTGTCGGTAACCCGCCGCTAGCCTGGACCCGTTCAAGTAAGTTGCTTTGCACCTCGCTCGGTTCGCGAGCCGCTTTATTCGCTTCGGCAATCGCCGCTTGCCTCTGTCGCTCTTGTTCTTCCGGTGACGGTTCTTCGGGCACATCCCAATCCGGCTGGAAAGCTTCTGGGCGTATCGTGACGTAAATAACCGGTTCAGTCTTACCGGCAACCCGCATCGCGCCGCCCTTGTCTATCGGGCTTAATTGATAATCAAGCAGCGTTGTAGGATGCAAATCGGCATTGCCTTTCGCGGCTTGTTGCCTCAAGAAATCATGCAACTCCGGCATGGATACCTTAGATCGTTGAGCAAGTTGCCCGATGGATACCGCCGATAACCCTTGTTGAGCCTGTTTGATCTGCTCGTACGCGGATTGAATTGAACCAACTGGATCATCCGGCGTAGGATCTTGCAGATACTCGATCTCGATTAACTTCGCTTCGATTGCATCTAGTGTATCGCGAAGTGCTTTAGCTCCCGCCACACGCCCAGTAAGAGCCTGAGACAATTGCACGAGTTTATTGCGCGAATCCTCGAACATCTGTTTGGTAAACCCAAGTACCTTGATTAACGATGGGCTTAGCCAATCCTCGGTCGTCTTACCGTCCAGCCTTAGCTGGGTAACCATTCGGACCATTTCGCCAAGGTGTTGCAACGGCTTTAGATCCTTGGTCCCGCCAGTGTAAAGATCCGATACCGCTTGCATCCCTTCTTCAAGGATATCTGCTAGCTCGGTCTGTTCAGGCTTTGATCTGGCAAGAGTGATAGCAGCTCTAAGAGAAGACTGAATGTAGCCACCCCGATCCCTGAGATATTCAGTAAAAGGCCGAGTTGGATTACGCGCCCAACGACCACGTTCTACATCCATCCAAGCAGCGTGAAAGAGTTCGTGCTTGATCGCGTCATCAAAATAGCCTGGAGCTTTCCAGTCTATACCGTGCAAATAGAAATCGTCGTGCCAGTTTTGCGCGACCCGTAGCGGACTGATTGTTAGAAGCAGCCTACCTTCTGGACTGGCTTCTACCGACAGAAAACCTTCGGGAGTGCGTACACCCTGGACGCCAAGCGCGTCAAACCACTTTTGATATGGCTGAAACGCTTTATTGAAGCGGTTCGCCCAATCGACTATAACTGCGTTTTGTTCGCCGGCGCTGAGTTCGTCCCAGGCTTTCTCGGTGCGCCCAGCCACATGC